>ERZ772974.2534-NODE-2534-length-11096-cov-38.848202_pt1 | contig 11096 bp, 6 predicted proteins | sample MGYA00580671_ERZ772974 | MGnify/ENA primary metagenome ERZ772974 (study PRJEB29015, sample SAMEA2738065) | human oral metagenome | biome: human oral; feature: human-associated habitat; material: saliva | place: China | collected 2218 ... | reverse complement strand
TATAAAAAATATTCTTATCAAGCAAAAGAATCTTTCTTTTTTTGTATTTTTGCATGATAAATCTTTGTTTATGCGGCAATTATTAGTATTTACCCTCTCCGTTTTATTGTTTTTATCGTGTGGTAATCATCAAAAGCAAGTGGCTGATAAAAGCGATAAAGAAGAGAAAGGAGAGAAAACAGAACTACAGTATGCTCGAAATATTACAATCGAACGTACGAAAGATTATGTGGTTGTACGCTTGTTGAATCCTTGGAAAGCGGGAACCGTTCTACATACTTACTACCTTGTTGAACGCGGAAAGGATGTAAACGTTCCTGACGACGGAACAAAAGTGGTCATTCCCCTTCGCAAGAGTGTTATCTTCACGACAGCCCATGCAAACCTTGTTGAGATGCTTCATGCACAGAAAGCGATTGCTGGTGTTGCTGATTTGAAGTATATGATTATCCCAGATATTCAGAAACGCGCAAGAATAAAGGGCGGCATTGTAGACTGTGGTGATGCAATGAAGCCTGATGTAGAGCGAATTATAGATCTAAACGCAGATGCAATACTACTTTCTCCCTTTGAAAACAATGGTGGTTATGGTCGTTTAGAACAGATAGGAGTACCCATCATTGAATGTGCCGACTACATGGAGCGTTCTGCTTTAGGGCGTGCTGAATGGATGAAGTTTTATGGTATTCTCTTTGGGCAGGAGCATGAAGCCGACTCTTTATTTGCTATTGTTAAACAAAACTATAAGTCTTTAAGCCAAAAGGCAAGTCAAAGTAAGGTTACTCGTAATGTCTTACCTGACAGAAAAGTGGGTGCTGTGTGGTATCTACCGGGTGGCGAGAGCAGTGTGGGTTTACTATATAAAGATGCACATGGACGCTATGCTTATTCAAATGATAAGCATAGTGGAAGTCTTGCAATGCCTTTTGAAACGATCTTGGATAAGTTCGCACAAAGTGATTTTTGGATATTAAGTTATAATGGTAATTTCAATCGCCGAGTTTTATTGGCAGAATATCAAGGTTACGCAAAGCTAAAACCTTATCAAACAAAGGAAATATATGGCTGTAAGGTAGATAGTAAACCCTACTTTGAGGAGGTCAGTTGGCGTCCCGATTGGTTGCTCTCAGACTTGATTCAACTTTTCCATCCCGACTTGAAGATTGCCCCACTGCGTTACTATCAGAAGTTAGAAGATTGATAGAACCGAAACGATAAGATAATGAAACGGAATATTCTTCTTTTTATATGCTTAGCAACAAGTATCCTACTTCTATTTGGACTGAACCTTACAACTGGTTCTGTTCAGATCCCCTTTACTGATGTATTGGATATTCTGTGTGGTCGTTTCATAGGAAAAGAAAGCTGGGAATATATTATTTTAGAGAACCGACTCCCACAAACACTCACTGCCATACTTTGTGGAGCATCGTTGTCAGTTTGTGGTTTAATGCTTCAAACAGCCTTTCGCAATCCTTTAGCAGGTCCAGATGTATTTGGTATCAGTTCTGGTGCAGGCTTAGGTGTTGCCTTGGTGATGCTATTGTTGGGTGGGACTGTCTCTACTTCTATCTTTACTGTTTCAGGCTTTCTTGCCATTCTTACCGCAGCTTTCGTTGGAGCAATCGCTGTAACAGCACTCATCTTGTTCCTTTCCACTTTAGTGCGCAACAGTGTTTTATTACTGATAGTGGGTATCATGGTGGGATATGTTTCTTCTTCCGCTGTTTCTCTTTTGAATTTCTTTGCATCGGAAGAAGGCGTGAAAAGCTATATGGTATGGGGAATGGGTAATTTTGGAGCTGTATCAATGAATCATATCCCTCTTTTCTCTATTCTCTGTTTAATAGGTATTATAGCTTCTTTTTTATTGGTAAAGCCACTGAACATCCTACTCTTAGGACCACAATATGCAGAGAGTTTAGGGATTAGCACACGCCAGATTCGCAATATACTATTAGTAGTCGTAGGTCTGCTAACAGCCATCACAACCGCTTTCTGTGGTCCTATTTCATTTATCGGGTTAGCTATTCCACATATAGCCCGCCTCTTATTCCGTACTGAGAATCATCAGATACTTCTTCCAGGAACAGTGTTGAGCGGTGCTGTAATCGCTTTACTTTGCAACTTTATTTGTTATCTTCCTGGCGAGTCAGGTATAATCCCACTTAATGCTGTCACCCCACTCATCGGCGCCCCCGTTATCATTTACGTGATTATTCAGCGTAGGTAATTGTCAACCTATCAGATATTAGTAAAAAGTTATTTTTACTCTTCCCTTGTATTAATTCCATTATCATGCTTGTTGCTTTCAACTATTTTTCTTAACTTTGCACACAAATTAACCCAAAAACTAAAACTACGGCGATATATGATGTGGCGTAATAGCCACGACCGTATCATAATCAGAGGTGCATTTAAGCATATAAGATTGGTAACTCGTAGTAGGATAATAGTAGAAAATTAAGCCATTCAAATTAGATGAACAAGAAGGAAAAATCAGAACGTAGTCTGTACGTTAAGCCAGAATGTAATTTGTTGAATACAAATATAGAATCAATTTTGCAAAGCGTCAGTGGTAATGCTGGTCGTATTAACCCAGGTCAAGGTGCTGGTGATGCAAAACAATCACCTTTCTGGGAAGATGAAGATGTAGTGAGTGTAAGTAATAATTGGAGTGAATAAGTTATTTACATATAAGATTAACCACACTTAACGAGTAAGAAATAAATAGAGATATGAAGATTAAAACTATACGTTTGATATTGTCATGGGTAGGCTGTGCATTGACAGGTGCTGCGTTAATTACCAGTTGCTCAAATGAAGATATATTGCAAGGCTCACAGGAAACACGTAGCAATGTTGAGGATTCTATAACATTCAGTGGTATTTCTCAAGAGAGTGCTGCAACGCGTACAATTATTTACGACCACACGAAGGGGGGCGGTGCTTCTGTTATCTGGAAAGAAACTGATAACATTCTCGTGAAAGATAATTCTGGGCAGTGGCGCCAAAGTGCTACAGCTACATTCCCTATCGCATCAAAGAAGTCGAATGCATTATTTAAACTTGCTGGTAGATATACCGGAACGACCCATGATGTAGTTTATACGAACAAGACTTTGAAAGGCTCACAGCCACAAGTGGAGATTAAGAACAAACAAACACAGTCTGCTCCAAACAACTTCGACCACGCTGGTGAGTCGGGTGACTGTGGTATTGCAACCGCTACAAAGATGGGTAATGATTATAAATTTACCCTTGAACATAAGGCTTCTTACATCTGTCTTATCCCTCGTTCAAGTAATGCTTATGTGAATCGTAGTAAGATTATAAAGATTGAAATCTCATCAGAGGATAACATTGCTGGTGTTTACAATATTGCAACAGACGGTACACTCTCACTTGCTTCTGGCGGTTCAAAGACCATCACACTTACAACTGGAAGTGGTTTTGACATTGACAATACTACTGCTGACATGAGTAAGAACGCATCTTACGCCGTAATTGCTCCAGGAACACACAACCTTCGCATTCGTTATTGGCTCCGTAACACAACAGATAATCCTAAAGGTTCTATTGATGGTACTGTAACCAAGTATGTTACACTTACTTTTGTTCCGGGTTCAATACATGACATTACTGCAAATCTTAATATCAACGACTTTGGCGGTACAAACTATTATCTCTGGGATGCAAAGAAGAACTTCTGGGATGGACATGAATGGAACAGTGCTGACCCATGGCAACCAACGAAATTCCTGACTACAAGTAGTCAAAATTATCCACTACCTGGAAGCGATAGTTATAATCGTCCTCGTACAGCAACAGGACGTTTTGATGCTACAACCGCTCATTTTACAGCTCTCCCTAATGCCAATGAGATGGCATGGTATGTGCTGAAGGGTGATCCGCATTATGATGCTGATGAGCTTTGGTCAACAATGGGCTATCTCTATAAGGGTGGTATGTGGTTTAAGAAGAAAGCAAATATTGCTGGATTCACTGACAGTCATCATCCAGATAACGCTTCGACTGATTTGCGTGACACTTATACGAGAGTTGCAAAAGCGGCTTCACAGCAACTCCCTGTCATCACAGAGATGAACCAATATTTCTACCTTCCTTTCTTAGGCTATTATAGCACTGGTAATAATAACTATAAGTTCCAATCTGCTGGTGTCACTGGTTATTACTGGACATCAAGTGCTGTATCTTCAAATCAAACGGGTAGCTATGCCCTAACAATTAATAAGGGTCTTGCTGCTTTACAAGACAATTCTCCTTCTAATGGTATGATTATTCAGCCATTCGAGTAAGCTTTATAATTGAGAATATAGAAAGAGTTAAGCCAACAACCTTTATGTCGTACAACTTAAGCTACGATATTAGAGGTTATTGGTTTAACTCTTTTTTTAATGATATGGTTATCTTCAAATTACTTTAGTTCTCTCGAAATATCAGTGATAGACTAATGCTATTATATAATAAGACATACAGAACAACGCTAAGTTTGCAACAAGAAACATAGGGCTGCACTGTCTGACTTTTTTTTAATACTAAACGCAAGTGGTAAAGCTTATCACCCTCTAACTTTTGAAGACACCTTTTGTCCTAATTTTTCACATTTTGAGTTTATAAAGACCACCAAACAGCTTACAAACAACGCCCTTTTGACTTGCAAAAGATGCCCTTTAAGCCCCTTAGTAACGCCCTTTTGAGCCCTTACAAAGCACCTATTGAAACCCATCTTTACAACTATTTGATAACAAATAACTTACGCAGACTCTTAAACAACTCGTTTTTTCACCCATCCCCCACGTTTACTTTGCATATTTTGTCAATATATTTTGACGGGTGGTGGGGGTTGGGGGTTGGGTGGTAATGGCTTCTATAAAGTTCATTGTGAATCCACACATCATCATCACCCAACATTCAACCCCACACATCATCAACACTCAACATTCATCACCCAACACCCATCCCCCAACATTCAACCCCTCATATCATCAACACTCAACATTCATCCCCCAACACCCATCCCCCAACATTCAATCCCTCATATCATCAACACTCAACATTCATCACCCAACATTCAACCCCACACATCATCAACACCCAACATTCAACACCCATCACCCAACATTCAATCCCCACACATCATCAACACCCAACATTCAACACCCATCACCCAACATTCAATCCCCACACATCATCAACACCCAACATCCAACACCCATCACCCAACATTCAACCCCATTAATTTCATAATCTCGTTTTTTTTATGTAAGTTTGCGGTAAAATAGGTAAGGGGTGAGAGGTGTTAGGTGATAGGTGTTGATGATTACTATAATCTACACATCATCAACACCCATCACCCAACACCCATCACCCAACAATATTATGAACATGAAACAGAATCTTAAAAATGTTGTGCTTGCCGCAGGACTTGCCTGCACAGCACTTACAGGTCAGGCACAGAAAGCAAGACCTAAGACCACACAGACGGTCAGCAATTCGCTTATGAAACAGAGTACGCTACCTTTCAACGCCCCTGATTTCAGCCGTATCAAGGGTGAAGACTATCTCCCTGCTATCAAAGCGGCTATCGCTGAGCAGAGAGCTGAGATAAAGAAGATCACGGACAATAAACAGAAACCTACCTTCGCTAATACTATCTTGGCTTACGAGCGGAGCGGAAAAGACTTGGAACGTATCTCAAACATCTTCTATGCGCTGGTATCTGCTGACAAGACACCTGAGATTGAGAAGGCACAGGGAAGTATCGTACCACTGATGACGGAGTTTGAGAATGAAATAAAGTTCAACCAGAAGTTCTTCCAGCGCATCAAGTATGTCTATGACCATGAGTACAAGACACTCAAGGGCGAGGATAAGAAATTATTAGAGGTGGTTTACAAGGACTTCACCCATGCCGGTGCCTTGCTTCCCAAAGAGAAGATGGCACGTATGCAGGAAATCAACAAGGAGTTGGCAAAGCTTCAGCAGGAGTTTGGCGATATGCTTCCTAAGGCTGCCAATGAGGCTACCGTATGGGTCAGCGATGTGAAGGAATTAGCAGGACTCAGCGAGACGGATATCGCTCAGTGCAAGAAAGATGCTGAGAGCCGTGGTGGTAAGGCACCTTACTGCATCGTAATTACGAATACTACTCAGCAGCCTATCCTTGCAAGTCTTGAAAACCGTGGCTTACGTGAGCGTGTCTACAACGCTTCTATTCATCGTACAGACGGCACAGGTGCTTACAACACCTTCCCTGTCATCGTGAAGATAGCTCGCTTGCGTGCGGAGAAGGCTCAGCTGATGGGTTACAAGAACTATGCTTCCTACTCGCTCTCAAAGACGATGGCAAAGAATACGGATAACGTCTATGCCTTCTTGCATCAGATGATTGAGGCTTACAAACCTAAGTCGGAGGCTCAGACAAAGGCTATAGAGGAGTATATGAATAAACAAGTGAACAAGTTAACGAGTGGACAAGTAGACAAGTTAACGGCTGAACAAGTTAACGCAAGTAACTCGTCTACTGGTCAACCTGTCAACTCGTTCACTCCACTTCAGCCTTACGATCGCTTCTATTATTCGGCAAAGATGAAGAAGGATCAGTACAGTTTCTCAGATGATGACGTGAAGCCTTACTTCAATCTTGATTCCGTACTCGTGAACGGTATCTTCTATGCGGCTCATCGTGTCTATGGACTTAGCTTCCGCGAGCGTAAGGATATCCCTACTTATCACAAGGATATGAAGGTGTTTGACGTGATAGATGCTAACGGCAAGCAGTTGGCGCTCTTCTATTGCGATTACTTCCGCCGTCCAACAAAGCGTGGAGGTGCGTGGATGAGTGCCTTCCTCAAGCAGAGTGGTGACCGTCAGCAGAAACCGCTCATCTACAACGTATGTAACTATGCCAAGGCTCCAGAAGGTCAGCCAACGCTCCTTACTTGGGATGAGACTCAGACGATGTTCCACGAGTTCGGACACGCTCTGCACGGTATGCTTTCTAACTGTAAGTATAACACGCTGAGCGGTACTGCCGTATCACGTGACTTCGTGGAGATGCCATCACAGTTCAATGAGTCGTTTGCAAGCATACCAGAGGTTTTCAACCACTATGCACGCCATTACAAGACCAACGAACCGATGCCAGATGCCCTGCGTGAGAAGATGTTGGGTTCGCTCAACTTCCTTTCGGCTTACGCATTAGGCGAGAACCTTGCCGCTACCTCTGTGGATTTGGCTTGGCATTGCCTCTCACCTTCTGAGGTTCCGACAGCTGAGGAGGCCCCAGCTTTTGAGAAGAAAGTGCTGGCTGATATGGGTCTGCTTAACAATCAGATTCCTCCACGCTACTCTACCTCTTACTTCAACCATATTTGGGGTGGTGGATATGCAGCTGGTTATTACAGCTACCTGTGGAGTGAGGTATTAGCCGCAAACATCGCTGACTACTTCGAGGCTCACGGTGCCCTGACACGTAAGGTGGGTGATGACTTCCGCCAGAAGATTCTCTCACGTGGTAATACCCGCGACCTGATGCAGATCTTCTCTGACTTCACTGGCCTCAAAGCTCCTGATACAAAGGGATTGCTCAAGGCAAGGGGGATGTAAGAAAAGCCCCCTCCGACTCCCCCGAAGGGGGGAGAGACAAACTTGCAAGTTCTTTGCTGAGATGTGTGGGGAAGGGTCGAATATTCACCCTTTTGTGTGCGTATAGGCACTCCTCCCCTTTCGGGGAGGTTGGGTGGGGCTCCCCCTTACTCCTCCCCCGAAGGGAGGGGAGTGATTACCGTCACTTGCCTGAAAGTAAACAGTAATTTACAGATAATACTTCTCCAATTAATAGCAAACCACAATGAGCAGAACATACTATTCCCCTCCCTTTGGGGGAGGGGGAGGGGGAGGGGCCAGTTGGGTCCGCTTCTTCTTTTTCTTTCTTCTCTCTCTTCTAACCCTCAACTTTGGGGTAAAAGGCTATTGGAAGATAAAGTCCTATTCATTCCAAAGCTATTTCAAAGATGTATGGGAAATCTGTCACGAAAAGGGGTATAACGAAGACTATTGCATCCTCGTAGACTTTTCGCGCCCATCGGGTGAGGACCGAATGGCTATCATCGACCTGAATACGTTGTCCGTACTCGACACTGGTCCTTGCGCACATGGCAAAGGAAAGGGGAACAGTGCGTGGAAACCTATCTTCTCAAATAAGGAAGGGAGCAGATGTTCAAGTCTTGGAGCTTTCAAGATTGCAGAGAAAGGCTATTCCGCTACTGTCGGTCTGCGTTTTACCCTTGATGGCTTGGATGCATCAAACAGCAATGCAGGACGAAGAAACATCCTCATTCATAGTTCCCGATACGTGGGCATTATGCACCATCTCACATCCTATCTCCCACTCTCCGATGCTTCGTGGGGATGCTTCACTACAAGCCCTGCCATGCTAAAGAAAATCGAAGTCCTTTGTGACAAGAGCAAGAAGCCTATCCTGCTTTATGCATATAAATAATCTTGACGAACAAAAAGATTATAATGGAACTGAACCTAAAAAGAACCCTGACTTGTATAATCCTGACTGTGTTCACCACTCTCAGCACACATGCCCAGACCTTATGCGTCATTGACGGCACTCCCCTTCCCGACTCCCTCCTGCACGTCACCATCGACGAGATGCGGTCGGATTCGGCCAAAGAGATTGTGGCAAAAAGACTGGGACTTATTCCGCCCTATGCCATTGAATCCATTCAGACATTCTCAGTAGAAGAATTAATAAAGCAAGGGAAGAACATCACATTCTGTAAATCACCCGCAGATATCATCATCATACGAACCAACTCGCTTGCAGAACTACAATGGGTAATAAACGGAAAACTAAGGAAACCACGAAAGATGCTGACTATCATTGATTACAAACTCTCACCCCAACGTATAACGGAGGCTTTGCCAAGGGGTATCAAACCCACCGACATCCTCTCTGCCGACATCCTTACTTATATAAACGACCCACGATTGGAAAAACATCCAACCATAGTGATTAAGACAAAAACTTCTAATCGCCTTCTAAATCAACGGTCACTGCCCGAAGGAAAGTAGATAGACTTCCTAAGGAATAGAAATAAACCAGTATCTGAAAATGAACAAACAAACACCATACAGCAAAGACAACGAGCCTAAGAATAAGAGCGAACACTCAGCAAATAGGGCTCTCCCCCCTTCGGGGGAGCCGGAGGGGGCTTCTGGTGCTTCCTTCATCTCCCACTCGCTTTCCCTTCCCCTCCAAAGCGTATCGGCAGTTCTCACCTTACTAAACGACGGCTGTACGATTCCCTTCATCTCTCGCTATCGTAAGGAACGAACAGGGGGGCTTGATGAGGTTCAGATAACTGATATCAGCGATCTTTATGACCGTCTGAAGGAACTCGGCAAACGTAAGGAGACCATCCTCAAGACTATCCGCGAGCAAAAGAAACTCACACCAGAATTAGAAACAAGAATCCGAGTTTGTATGGATTCCACAGAGTTGGAAGATATCTACCTACCATATAAACCCAAACGCCGTACACGTGCGCAGATTGCACGTGAACAGGGATTGGAGCCATTAGCGTTGGCGATAATGGAGGAAGCCCAAAAACCTACAGCCCCACCCAACCTCCCCGAAGGGGGAGGAGACAAACTTGCAAGTATTTTGCAGAAATATCAAGGAAGAGCCAAAGAATCTTTATCCTCTCGTATGCGCATAGGCACTCCTCCCCTTTCGGGGAGGTCGGGTGGGGCTCCTCTCCCCCTTTCGGGGGAGTCGGAGGGGGCTTTGGCTTTGGACATCATTGCCGAGATTGTCTCCGAGAACCAGCAAGCACGCAATACCGTCCGCACAGCTTACCAGCGTGGGGCTGTCATTACGTCGAAGGTCATCAAGAAGATGAAGGATACCGACGAGGCGCAGAAGTTCGCTGATTACTTCGATTTCTCCGAACCTCTCCGACGATGCAATAGCCATCGACTTCTTGCCATGCGTCGTGGAGAGGCTCAGGGCATCCTACGTGTAAGCATCACGATTGACGGTGAAGAATGTATCTCACGCCTCACCCGCCAATTCGTGCGTGGACAAGGAGTTTGTCAGACCCTCGTTAGCCAAGCCGTTGAAGACTCCTTCAAACGTCTTATCAATCCGAGCATTGAAAATGAATTTGCTGCCTTGAGCAAGGAGCGTGCCGACGAAGAGGCTATCAAGGTCTTTACCGAGAACCTCCGCCAGCTTCTCCTCTCTCCCCCACTCGGTCAGAAACGTGTCCTCGCCCTCGACCCCGGTTTTGCCAACGGATGTAAGATAGCTTGCCTTGACGAACAAGGTAACCTCCTTCATCATGAGATTATCTATCCGCATCCACCACGCAATCAGGTAAGACAAGCCACGGAAGCCCTGCAAAGGATGATAAACACTTATAAGATTGAGGCAATCGCCATTGGCAATGGTACGGCAAGCAGGGAGTCTGAAACATTCATTAGTAATATTCTCCAAAATTCGGCAAATAACTTTGGAAACATCTTAAAATATGTGGTAAGTGAAGATGGAGCCTCCATCTATTCCGCCTCTCCCGTGGCTCGCGAGGAGTTCCCCGACGAGGATGTGACCACACGTGGAGCCATATCTATCGGCAGACGACTGATGGACCCACTCGCTGAACTCGTGAAGATTGACCCGAAGAGCATCGGTGTTGGACAATATCAGCACGATATCGACCAATCAAAGCTTAAGCATTCACTCGACCAAACAGTGGTGAGTTGTGTCAATCAGGTGGGAGTCAACCTCAACACGGCTTCCCTCCACTTGCTCACCTACGTCAGCGGACTCGGTCCTGCCCTTGCCCGCAATATCATTGATTACCGACGTGAACACGGTCCTTTCACCTCGCGTGCCCAGCTCAAGAAGGTGAAGCGTTTAGGTGATACAGCCTTCCAGCAGTGTGCAGGCTTCCTCCGTATTCCCGATGCCAAAAACCCACTCGATAACTCTGCCGTTCACCCCGAGAGCTATCACATCGTTGAGCAAATGGCGAAGGACTTGAAATGTACGATAA
>ERZ772974.2533-NODE-2533-length-11100-cov-3.947216_pt1 | contig 11100 bp, 13 predicted proteins | sample MGYA00580671_ERZ772974 | MGnify/ENA primary metagenome ERZ772974 (study PRJEB29015, sample SAMEA2738065) | human oral metagenome | biome: human oral; feature: human-associated habitat; material: saliva | place: China | collected 2218 ... | reverse complement strand
CTGCGCTCCTGAAGTAACTAATGCCTGGGTAGAGGGGGGCGTCTACGACCCTAAAACCCGAAAGTATCTTCCAGGATTTCAACCGAGCAGCAACGGCGACCTGTCTCACTACATCACAGACTTGGCTTACACGGTAGCCGACAACGAAGATGCAACCGGAACAATTGCGGCTGGACTTGCAGAGCACGCCCGGCAGCGCTCTCAGGAGAGCATTGCTGGACATAAAACAGATGCAGATAAACTTGCGGGCATTCATGACGCCTATACGCAGGGAGCGGAAGCTGTAGGACTCCTCACAGGACTTGCTGATCAGAAATACAACAACGGAAAAGAAGAGTCATCGAAGAGCGCTAACGCTGCGGTAAACATTTTTACTGATGTAGCGCTTACAGGAGTATCACTATGGGGCGGCCCAGCAGCTACTGCGATCGACTCAACAGCAGGACAGCTCATTAAGCCTGCAGTCACGACGCTAACAAAACCCATCGTCGCAAGCGCGGTAGCCGACGCAACCGGATCCAGTGCCGTTCAGGTTCCTGAAGAAAATTCAGAGCGGTCACTCTGGGCTGCTTCGGTACAGGACGCAGCCAATGCTGGACTACTTGACGAACGAGATTTCACAGCCCCAGGAAGCAATACATACACCTGGATAAAACAGAAGGATGACGGAAGTCATTATATCGACCTTTCAAATACGCACGGCACAAAGAACAGCGAAGTAACCGACTGGGTCAACTCTGTGCAATCACCAGATCCCGAAGGTGACCCAGAAGAAGCCGAGCGACCAAGGGACGATAAACTGGACAAGTTAGGAGATGACTTTAAAGGGACCCGAGCAGACGCCCGAGACCGCGGCATAAAGGAGGGGAAGAAGCAGAAATAAGGAGTTGGGTCATGAGGCTGTAGTCGTGGGGCGTTGGGGGGGGCAGCGAGGTCTGGGCGGTCAGGATGGGTGGCGCTAAGTCATCCTTCTTAATAGGAGAAAGCCCCGATGCCATGACCCACCGTGGGGTGCGTTGTGTTTCTCGGACTGGAGGAGCTATTCATCCCCTGAGGCTTATTTATATAGGGCTAGCCGACTCCAGCATCTGTACAGGTCAGAGCACCTTTGACGGATGCTGTGAATAAGCCTCCCTGAGTCGATAGGATGGAGACCATGCCAGCAGCGAGATACTCAGACGAGTTCAAGACCCAAGTGGTGCGTGAGGTGATCGAGAAGGAACGTACCATCTCCTCGGTGGCCGCCTCATACGACCTTGTAGCCCAAACGGTGGGTAACTGGGTCGCAAGATACAAGAAGGAGCACGCCACCGACCAGGACCGCAAGAAAGCATCCGAGTCAGCCGAGATAGCAAAACTCAAGGCAGAGGTTCGTGAGCTGCGTCAGGAGAACGAGTTCCTGAAAAAAGCAGCCGCCTTCTTCGCCAAGGAACGACCGTGACCGAGCGCTACGAGCTGATCAACCGCGAAGAAGGCTCCTACCCCATCTCCTCAATGTGCCGGTGGTCCAGGGTATCAAAATCAGGGTACTACTCCTGGCGCGACCGACCCCAGTCACAGGCAGCCGTCCGGAGGGAGGAGCTGGCCATCCTGATTAAGGACGTTTTTGAGGACTCCGATGGCACCTACGGGTACCGGCGGATCCAGGTGGTCCTGGAGCGGCGCGGTGTGCGGGCCGACGGGGCCACGATCCGCGCCATCATGCGTGACCTGGGGCTACAGGCTGCGCAGCCACGGGCGAAGGTCCGAACCACCGTGCCGGCCCAGGACCTGGACGGGCGGCCGGACCTGCTCAGGCAGGACTTCACCGCTGACAAGCCCGGCAAGAAGCTGTGTGGGGACATCACCTATGTCAGGACCTGGGCCGGATTCATTTATCTTGCGACCGTTCTGGACTGCTGACACCTTGAAGGTCGTGGGTTATGCGATGGGCAACCGCATGCGTACCTCCCTGGTGTGCCAGGCCATTGACATGGCGGTCAGGAGATCCCCGATTGACAGGGGCGTGACGATCTTTCATTCGGACCGAGGTAGTCAGTACACGTCTCAAAGATTCCTGGACCATCTCAGGTCCTATGGCATTCGTCCCTCGGTAGGGCGTGCGAAGGTGTGCTGGGACAATGCGTGGGCGGAGTCGTTCAATGCCACGCTCAAGAATGAAAGGGTCCACCGAATGGTGTATCCAACCAAGGACAAGGCGATCAAGGATATTGCCTCATGGATCGAGCTGACATACAATCATGTCCGCCTTCACTCAGCCCTGGGATACCGCGCCCCGAACGAAGTCGAACGCGAGCTCCTGGACTTAACGAAGACAGCCTGAAACACAAGCAAGCACTGTCCGAAAAACACCTGGCAGTCCAGAAGTAGGGGTAGATGGTGCCTTTGCTGTTCTTGGCGTTCTGGACGGACAGGCGGGCACCGCACTGGCCGCAGACAACGGTGCTCTTGAGGAAGTGGTTGTGGATGCGCTGGCGCTCCCCATAGCGGTGTGAGTCCAGCATGGCTTGGACGGTCTGCCAGGTCTGGCTATCCACCAGGGGCTCGTGCTTGCCGGGGTACTCCACGCCCTGGAACGTGACTCGGATGTCACGGTTCTGCACCATAAAATATGGTTTGGACCCTAAACTTACCGATCCACTGGTCGGAGATAACTCGACTTCGACGATACGCAACAAAGTAGACTTACTATTTCCGTTATCTCTGACAAGGGGCTATACGCTTTCTACAAGCGCATGCCGAAATATCGTTCAAAACATAATTATCATGGTCAAAACTGTGGTTTATGACGTTCAACTGCACAAAATTCTGGTCCAGAACTTTACCTCAGAAAACCAACCATCACCACCTAATTATGGGCACCCCAGAAGGGTAAACCGAACTGGGGCACATACAGATAACTCACAGCTTGAAAAACCCGCTTCTAATACAAGTTCACGAACTTCCTCTGGTTCACGCACACGACCAGGAACAGCGCAGGCGAGAGCTAATTTACCGATGGCGTCAACACTTGATGAAGTAGAAAATGCGGTAATCTCTGAGACGACCAAGGTTGATTTTGAATCACCCATCGAATCTCTTATATGCCTTAATATGGCTACACAATCAGCATGATCCCAGTCAGCCAAAATTGAATCTAAAAGCACAATATCTGCCATAGGTAATTGATCATGGAAAAAATCAAGTGGCATGAACCTTACAGACCTGCTAAAAGTTTCCCAACGTGACTGTCGACGTACCAACTCAATTCTATTAGATAGATCGGACAAAATAAGATGTTTAATAGAGGTGTTTTTCAGTAGATAGTAGGCCGTGTCGCCGTATCCACAACCCAATTCAAGTACCGTTTGCGCCGTAGCCACCTCCTTTATTCCACTTAGCTGCGAACGTTCAAACTGTGTGTCTATTAATTCTGTGCCGTTTCTTGTTTGACCCAACGACTCACACAAACGCTCATCGCTATTAACTACTTGCCAGTAGGAGAAACCGTAATTAGTTTTAAAATAGTCGGGTTTTCCAATAAGACGATCGTGTAACGACAAAGCGGCATAACTAAACAGACCACTGGCGGTACTATTGTTGGCCAATTGATCAAAAAAATCGATGTTTTCTACTATAAGACTTCCCTTAGAGGTTAGCGATACTAAATCATTCTCCACGTTGACGTATCCGTACTCATCTAGTGAAAGTATAAGGAGTCGAAGTACGTACGCATCATACGTATGGTAGTGTGCCGTAAGTTCCGATAAAGGCAGTTTTCCATCGGCGAGTGCGATGTGCTGAAACAAGTCGATTTGCAATGCCGCCCGCAATGACGACGGTCGCAAAAGATCGAATTCAGGGACTATTTCTTCTAAACGCATGATGATTCTCCTTTCGTATAAACGAAGCAATTAACCGTTCCGAAGGTGGCATCGACAGACATCAGATTGCTTGTGTAGCCCATATGGGAAAAAAACTGCAGACCTTTTACATCTGATAGCTTCACATTCCGGCACCAGTCCGTATTCTCGAGCATTTCTGGATAGCTGTAACCCGAATATCTCAGATACAGATTACCGTTAAGTTCATGTCGAGCAATAGCTAAAACGGACCCTAAACTGTCCAACTTTAGAATATGTGCATCAAAACTCCGAGGTGCCTCTGGGATTGCAATTGCCACCGCAACCGGATCCGTTGTTACTAAAAACTTTTTCTGTTCAGAAAAAGTCAGGTAAGACCAACTAAAGTCGGCAAAGAGATAAGAACATCTCATCTCTAGCTTACTATCATGTAAATTCGTCTTAAAATCGTTAAGATCATAATATTTTAGAAAATCTCCTAAAGTCCTTATCTCAGTGTCGGACAGGCCGATCAATATGCGACCTTTCGTATCTGGAAAAACGCTCTCACACTCAGAGGGAATAACATATCCTCGACGAAGATGCCTTAGCAATTCATCCAGAGAAAGCATGATACCCCTCTAACTTTCTGAGTTTTTAATTCTGGAAGATGAAATCAACTTCAGTAGGCTATAGAAGTCGATCATCCCTGATTTTTCGATGCTGCCTGTCGCAAGAGCAAATGCGTCCCTTTGGGTATAGAACTTCCAACCTCGATCAGTAAGGCGGTTTTTATAATCCCGTACAACGGGATTTCCATTCAAATGTTCTGGAAACGATAGAGCAGCATGTACAGGGGATTGAGTCATATTCAGAACCGAAGTAACTAGTGTGTCAGAGATGAGCAAGGCTGACTTAGTAAGTGTATTTAGGGATATCGGTGCCACAATAATTAGATCCGGCCATTCGGCTAGATAACGATGTAATACCTCACCCCGAAGACTAAAGCTATCCCCGTCGCAATAGTTAGGACGACCAAGTACTGCAGTAACTGCGTCGGTTGCGACGAGTTTCTGAGCCGCACCAGTAAGTACTGCCTCTAATGTGACACTAGTAGTTAGACGATTGATGGCAAAGAGCCAGCCCGGAAAGTTTATTACGGCTGCACCTCCACATCCGACTAGAAGCACGTTCTTCGCGTTTAGATCAATTCCATCAAGCATAATTTCACCTTTGCTCGTACATAGAATAGAGTTCACGGGTAAATACAATCGCCCATTTGACTAAGGCTGTACCCTCATGATTAGATAAAGCGACCTTTCCGCTTGCACGATCCATATGAGCTATTAGATTCGCCTTCATCAGAGTATAGACCGTTTCGTTTTCGCTGGCTGCAATGGTGGTTTTCAGCCTGGATGAGCACGTGTCAAGAATGTATGGGTCAACAGCCGCTCCTGCGATTTTGAAGCTAATAAGCTCCTCACAAAGGCGAAACACCATGGCACCCTCAGAAAAACCCGAACCGCATGGAAGTAGCAGACCAATTCTCCTGTTGGATCCGACGATAAATCTTCCCAAACCGGGTGCTACAGTGTAGGGCTCTGCGAATCCGAAGCTCTGGCCAATAACATCCATTGGGGATTCGGAGAATAACAACTTTAAAACCCGACGGCGCCACTTGCAGCTCTGGGCATCGTTGATAAATGCCTTTACGCGTTCCTCCACGTCGCATGTTAAGTTACTGTGAGTGTTTGTACAGTAAGTTTTTGATAACAGAACCGAGGATATAGTATCGACGCAATCTGATCTATCGCTGGTTTGCAGCAAAAGGTCAGCCAGGGAATATTCGCCATCGACTGAATCATAGCTACATATACCACTATCGATACTCGGCGTATAGGCAACTTTTATCGGATCTCCTAACTTCAAATCGTTTTGCGAAACGGCACCAGATCCTTCCAGGGTAAAGGTCCAAACACTTTTGCCGTTTCGGGAGCGAGAAACACTCCTCGCTGGAGCCGTGTGAACCATGCTACTAACTCCTACCCAACACCGTTAGAAGTTTGTCAGCTTCGACTTTAGATTTAATCCAACCAAAAGATTCCGTCGTTACCGACGGGGAGACGGTTGCGTAGGCAATGCCATCGCTAGTTTTTACAAAGCCTGGGGGATCACCTAGAAAACGTAATTCATTTGGCGCATTTGATACAATTTGGTGAATATCATGCTGAGTCATATATATCGTCACGGCGTCTGGCCGATTCGCCATTGACGTATAACTAAATTTCAGACGCCACCTATCGCTAATGCTATCTGTTAAGCATTCTACAATTCGAGCGATGGATGAAGGTTCTGATCTCCCTCCAATATACAGTCTAGCTGTGGCTTGGATTGGCTTGAATGATGGTATGTAAGAGTGCCATCCCCAGCTTGCATTCAGATGCAAACATTTGCGAGTCAAACTAATGTTGTCTGACGGATTTTTTAATGAGACATGAATTCCTGTTTTTGTTGCACAATCCCGGTGATTATGACAGGGCACCCAACCGTCATCTTCGACAGTCACCTCTAATAATGGCGTAAAATCTCGATCTGATAGCCGTTCAAACGGTTCTTCGGGAAGAGGTGGTGTTTCACGTAAGTGGTAGTTGTTGTAAATTGCGCGAGCAATCCTAATTGACGCACTTGATTTTCTTGTGTCGATTATAGCTCCAGAGTTTAGATCAGCTATCTCAGTGTCCGAAATAGGCTTCAAGCGGAAATCTTTGAGATTCATGCAACTCATCCTTTCCGCGCAAAGTCTACAACTGTAACTATGTCGTTTATTTGGAGTTTTTGAGATACGGATTCGAGCAATCGAAACTGTAGAGATTTTTCTCCAAACATATGAAGAGCTAAAATAGTTCTACATTTAATTTTTTCTCTAAATAGCGCGTCTAATAAATTAGAATCCACGCTTGTTTTCATAAACTTTTTGTAAGTTTCGAGAAAATTCACGACCAGACGATATGCATCAAGAAGCCCGGTTGCAAACTTAGATGGGTCTAGCTCCGGTTCAGCCAATTTCAGTACTTTAAGGCTAATGATCGAAGAAAACAAAGAAGATAAATCTTCCTCTTTGGCGCCCGCGCCAGAGAGTTCCCAATCTACTATCGAGATTCTCCCGCTCTGGGAGTTTAGATGTATATTATCGAGAGTTAGGTCCCCATGGATGAAAGATAATCTTGAAGTTGATTCGTTATTAAGAAGGCTCCTAATCAAAATTGACTGGTCGTCATTTCGACATATGAATCGAGCGACCGCTTCGCTCATTGAGTCTAACTGGTCAACGCTGAGTGGTACTACTGGTGCTCGCTCAGGGGAAGCGTCACTTTCTGAAGTATGCGAATGGAGCAGCGCAATAGATTCGGCTAGTTGGCCTAGTGCAGCACCAATAAGATGGTCATTTTCAGTTAGTCTTTTATCTAGGAATTCTTCTCGAGCTCCAAGATAATTGAAATTTAACTCATTCTTATGAGGACTTAGAGCTCCCCTTGGGGCCTTTTCTCCTAGAATTTTTTCTGCGTCTATGCTATTTTGAAGTTCTCGGCGAAGCCGCTCTTCCGAGCCGACGCCACGTGCTCGTTTTACAAAAACAGACATAAAATCTCTCCCGGACGAGAGAGGCGGGCCGAAGCCAGCACTACACCGACCTCTGACCCGCCCCCTCAAGGAGTTGCGGCTAGCATCCGACTGCGCCCGTGACTGTCATGCACGGCAGGGATGTAGCAACAGGCATCATGGTGGTATCGATTGTGGATTCGGCAGAATCCTCAATCAGGTTCGCAAGGTCACCGGTATCTGCGAACACAGTTTCGATGACCTTGTCTTCGAGTGTGATATTCTTCGCCATTGGAGTTCCTCTCTCTTGAGTCTTCCAGGTCAGGGCTTCATTTCCCGCTGGGTGTGAGCCCGCGTAGAGGATACCATGCAGTGACAGATGGATACAAGCCCACATAACATCACAACTATTGTTGTAAGCCTTGGACGCAAATGAACACCGAGGGCGTACCCTTGCCGTGCATCCACCGGTATGCATGTCGTGTCAAATGATAACACATGGTCTAATTCTGCATCAACCCTATCAAAGTACTCACAGAACAGAACAGGAATCTTTAGGCTCCGCTGGCCGACATCAGGTCGCACACATCTAATATAGCCCTTACTTACCTACTAGGAAACTTCTGAAAGGCACATTTCTATGCAACTACACTGGGTCTGCTCTCCCAATTTTTCATCATGTCGTAGTGTTGCACTTGACTCATGTTCGTGGGGTGTATGTGAATATGATTCATATGATGTCTGATCCAACTACCCAAAGCGGACATTAGCACTGAAACAGGTCATCGCCAGCACCACCAGATCCCTGTCCAGACACCCCACACGAGTCATCAGACTACTGACCCAACCAACCACCTAAACCGACTTTGCTGCTCCCACCTGACCTGGTGGGGCGGGGCTACCGCCGCCGACAAGCCTGGACGTAAACGGTAGGGCGGTGCTCGGTTGAGAAGGGTGTGACGGTCTTCCCGCTCCGATCGGGGCAGTCAGTACACCTCTCAGAAGTTCCTGGACCACCTCAAGGCCTACGGTATCCGTCCTTGGGACGTACCGGAGTGTGCTGGAACATACGCGGGCGGAATCATTTAACGCCGCTCTCAAGAATGAGAGAGTGAGGCTTATCATGGGGTCTAGGTGAATATGATTCCGAGGACTACTGCGATGGTTGTCGGGGCAGGGGGTTGGCAAAGTTGGTTTAGGTGGGGGTTTGGGTGAGTAGTTTGATGGCTCGTTTGGGTTGTCGTGACAGGGATCTGGTGGTGCTGGCGATAGTGGTTCTGGTGCCGTGGGTCAGGTGGATGAGGCTGATGGCCAGGTTCGTTAGGGCGGCCATGTTCTCGGGGCCGTTAGCGGTGCGCAGCTGGTGGTGATCCTCGTCGAGGATCACGTCACGGACCCGGTGGAGCCGGTTGTCTATCTTCCAATGTCCCCGGACCCAGGCGGCGACCTGCTCGGGTTGGGCCTGTCCCATGGGTAGGGGGCAGACCAGGTAGACCACCTCCACAGTCGTCCTCTTGGCGCTAGCGCTGCCGTTGTTGCCTGCGCTCCTGCGATCCTTGGTGGTTCGGGTGCGCCGGACCTGGACCACCTGGGCGGCTGCGGGGAAGCCCACCCAGGTGGGAGCCCAGGCCGCCTCGGGCGGTGCGCCGCACTCGCCGCCCGTGAGAGACCTCGCCCCAGGAGGTGGACGGGACGTCCTTCCAGGGCGGCTTCTTGAGCGTCCTGCGCAGGGTCTTCTGATTGCCCAGAGGGGTGAGCACGTAGTGACCGCCACGCTGGGCGGGTCCACTCGGCGGTGTCGGTTTGGGTGTGCATCGCATCGGCGCTCACCACCACCCCGTCCAGGTCGAGGGGCTTGAGCAGCTCCCTGAGCGCGGGGATCTCATTGGACTTGTCAGCCACCCGTGCCTGGGCAAGGACAGTGCCCGTGGCCTGGTCCAGGGCCGCCAGGAGATGAGGTGCCGGATCCTTGCCTGTGCGGGCTGCGCGCATGGTCTTGCCGTCCACCGCAATGACTGTTCTTCCTTCGATGGAACCGGTACGTGTGCACAACCATGACCTCAGGAGGGTGTTGAGACCTGTGGGATCCAGGTCCTGCAGGACCCTGCGGATCGTGGGCTCCGACGGCAGGGCCTGGCCCGCCTCCACCCCCAAAGACCGCAGGTCGGCGCCGGTCAGGTCGGTGGCGTGCTCCCATATCGCCGTCAGGCTCCGGCAGCCGGCCAGCACCCCGGTGATGGCCAGGGACAGTACCGTGGGCAGGTCATGGCGCACGCCCCGACGGTCCCTGGGATCAGCCACGTTCCTGAGAACCTGGGTCAGGGGCTGGCGCGACAGCACGGTCGTAGTGGAGGATGACATCAGCGCGGACTCCCAGGACGAGGGGATAACAAGACACCATCTAGTCGACAGAGAATTCGATTACAGTCGCACCCTTCCTCAAAATCGCGCAACGATATAACATAGAATTGTTCGCCCATCCGAAAAGAAGGGAAGCAGATACAGGATGTGTAACACATGCCCGATACTCACAATAACTACGACATCTTCAACAGCGACAGAGAGCACAGAGAATAAACATATAAAGTGACAGAGAAGCAGCAACCCCAGCCCTACCACAAAGGTAATTACAGGTCCTGCTGCGGCAATAACAACCCGCTCATACGGCGCTCTACTTCCTGTTTCTAGGAGAGAAATTCTCAGAATTCCGACTTCCCACTTAGCAAGAATTGTTGGATTGAACTTCCTAGCCATAAGGAAATGACAATACTCGTGAAGAAAAAAGGAACCCAACATGCCCCATACAACAATGACTATTGCCTTTGCGAAAAATATCCGCCCTCCCAGAGAACCAAACGACGCCACAAGGCCGACCAGCGAAACTATTAAAGGTAACGACCCTACTGCTACAAGATGCCTCAACATTGGAATTATACTGAGATCCTGGAGATAGGTCCACTCATTTAATGAGGCATCGTTGACAGGCTTTAAAGGCACAATCATACTAAAACATCAATGTGTCTGACTTAAGCACTTTACAGCATTGCGGCAATCATCGGGCATCAGCAAATACTCCTATCCCTAGTTTTAACGCGGATGTTTTTAAGAAACCGTACGGTAAAACAACCTCGCGACGGTTGCAATACCCGGGCCCACAACCGGCATCTTATCAATCTTGGATTACATGCCTTGTGAAGAACAGTTTACAGGATCACTTAGGTATGCGCAGATTGCAGCCACCCTAATTGACATCCCTCATGACTTCTTTGCCTAAAGACTGCCCTTAATCCATGAAGGTTATTCAGGGTTTGGTGTAGGCGTAGAGGGCTAGGGTGGCTGTGATAGTTTCTTTGAAGGTGTGCAGGGGGCGCCTGTAGTCGTGGGCCAGGATCTTCCGTGATTTGATGTGCGCGATGGTTCTCTCCACGACATACCGGATTTCATTTAGGGATTTGTTGGCCTGCTTCTGGGCCTTGGTGAGCTCACTGTTGGGAGGTTTCTTGTAGGGGGTGAGAACCCCGGTTCCGATGTAGCCTTTATCGGCGATGCAGCAGGAGGGGTCGATCTCCTCCAAGAGACCGGAGGTGGTGATGGCCTTGGTGTCGTGGGTGGCCCCCGGTAGCGGGTCTGAGGCCCACCGCAGGCGCCCGGCGGGGCTGACCAGCACTTGCAGGCTCAG
>ERZ772974.2525-NODE-2525-length-11116-cov-44.797035_pt1 | contig 11116 bp, 9 predicted proteins | sample MGYA00580671_ERZ772974 | MGnify/ENA primary metagenome ERZ772974 (study PRJEB29015, sample SAMEA2738065) | human oral metagenome | biome: human oral; feature: human-associated habitat; material: saliva | place: China | collected 2218 ... | reverse complement strand
ACACTGCAAAATAAGTTGTCTGTTGAGCAGCATCGACTCGATATACTTGAGCAGCGGGCAAGGTTACTTGATCCTTCTTTACTCTTAAAGCGTGGGTACAGTATTACATTGTGTAATGGTAAGACAATTCGTAATGCTAAAGACTTAAAGATAGGTGATACGATAACAACACGTTTTGTGACTGGCGAGGTAGAGAGTAAGGTGGAACGTTTATCCTAAAAGAGCATATTATTCCATATATTATAAATGTAAAAAGGCAATGAAAGAAATAAAATACGAAGAAGCAGTTCATAAATTGGAAGCTATTGTAGATAAAATGGAACGTGGAGAACTTGATATAGATTCTATGGCTGCCCAATTAAAAGAAGCCCAAGAGTTAGTAAAGCTCTGTAAACAAAAGCTTAAGCGTACCGACAACGAGATTCAAAAGCTTTTAGAAAAGCAATAATTCTCTTTTTTCTTATTTAGAAAACGAAATGTAAGTTTAATTAACTTGTTATTTGGTTGCATGGTAAGATAATTTTGTTTACTTTTGTAGATAATTGTCATGAATAATAACTTAACACGAAAATAATATGAAGAATATCGAATGGTCAACTTTGTCATTTGGCTATATGCCAACAGATTATAATGTTCGCTGTTACTATCGCAATGGAAAGTGGGGTGAGGTAGAAGTCAGTTCAGATGAGTATCTTAAACTTCACATGGCAGCAACTTGTCTTCACTATGGTCAAGAGGCTTTTGAGGGATTAAAGGCATATCGTTGTCCAGATGGTAAAGTGCGTGTTTTTCGTGTAGAAGAAAATGCAAAACGTTTGCAGAATACAAGTCGTGGTATTGTAATGCCAGAAGTACCAACAGAGTTGTTTGCAGAAATGGTTAAGAAAGTTGTTCGTCTTAATCAAGAATATATCCCACCTTACGAGAGCGGTGCATCACTCTATATTCGTCCATTGCTGATTGGAACATCTGCTCAGGTGGGTGTTCGTCCAGCAGAGGAATATTGCTTCTTAATCTTTGTCACCCCTGTTGGTCCTTACTTTAAGGGTGGCTTCTGTGCTAATCCTTATGTTATTGTTCGTGATGTTGACCGTGCAGCCCCATTAGGAACTGGTATGTATAAGGTGGGTGGTAACTACGCTGCATCGCTTAGAGCAAATCGTCGTGCACATGAGCAAGGTTATGCTTCAGAGTTCTATTTGGATGCAAAGGAGAAGAAATATGTTGACGAGTGTGGTGCAGCTAACTTCTTTGGTATTAAGAATGATACGTACGTTACACCTGAGTCAAGTTCTATCTTACCATCTATAACGAATAAGAGTCTGATGCAGATTGCTGAAGATCTTGGTATGAAGGTAGAGCGTCGTCCTATTTCAGAAGATGAATTGGATAGCTTTGAAGAAGCTGGTGCTTGTGGTACAGCAGCAGTTATCTCTCCGATATCACATCTTGATGATATGGAGACGGGTAAGGTTTATAATTTTGGTGACAAGCCAGGACCATGGTCTACCAAGCTTTATGAAACCCTCCGTGGCATTCAGTATGGCACAATTGAAGACAAGCATGGATGGACAACTGTAGTAATTGAATAATCTTTTGTAAAACGAGAATACGTTTATAAAGATAAGTATAGAAAACAAAGATTTGTATCAAAGTTCAGGTTTACTTTTAGTAACCGCTTTGATGCAAATCTTTTTTGATATAGTTAAGCACGATGAAATACGTTTGTATTCCCGTTTGGGTGTAGACTTCATTCCCAATAATATAAAATACACTTTTTCATAACAATATATAGCAACTTAATTAGTGCTCAGCACCATTGGTGTTTATCATCAGTACGACATGTGCGGGGCAATAACACATCATCTAAAAAGGAGTATAAATATAGCTGGGATGATAAAATAGATGTGTGATATGAGTTTAATAAGCATGTGAAAAAATCATATTTTTGGGCTGATAATTTGGAAAAATAACAATAATGTTGTAATTTTGCAGTCGGAATTATTATTAGTGACTAACGAAGTAAGTAATTAATTACTAATTAAAAAGAACAAGAAATGAATATATCAAAGAAGATGCAGGATGCGTTCAATGCGCAGATTGCGGCAGAAATGTGGTCATCAAATCTCTATTTACAGATGTCATGCTGGTTCCGTAAGGAAGGCTGGAAGGGTTTCTCAGGCTGGATGTACAAGCAGGCTGAAGAGGAGAGACAGCACGCAATGGATATGGCTCAGTTTGTTCTTCATCGTGGTGGTGAGGTTATCCTTACCAGTATCGATGCCGTTAAGACAAGTTGGACAGACGCTAAGGAGGCTTTTGTTGATACTTTTGCCCATGAGCAGAAGGTTACAGAACTTATCAACAAGTTGGCAGATGTTGCTGATGAGGAGAAGGACCGCGCATCACAGAACTTCATTGCGAAGTATATTGATGAGCAAGTAGAGGAAGAGAAGAATGTTAAGGATATTCTCGATTCATTCGCTCACTTGGAAAGCCATGCTATTGCACATATTGATAGCAAGCTTGAGCAGGCTCGTTAAGACTTAAAAAGGGTATAAAAAAGTGTCAAAGCTACTTGCTTTGACACTTTTTTTATGCGTTTTATTAAACCCAAACTGGTTCATTTAGAACCTAAGCATAATTAGGGAGTATTGTGATGTTTATTTGTTCGGCTTCGTTTGATTCGTATTTTTTATCATGTCTTTATTCAGATGAGTGACAAATATCTGCTGTCCACCTTTACTAAATACGACTTTATACACACCTCCAGCTTTATCTTTTCTTTCGTAAGTATAAGCAAATTTGTTAATATCCCAACACGTATCATGCTGTGCTGCAAGGTCTATTTTCTGATAAAATTCCTTACTTGGAATCGTATCAAGAAGTAGTGTTGCTGAATAGTTACCACTTTCTACCGATTCTTCATCAGCCGCTAAACTAACAGAGTCGGGTATAAAAGGTATTGCTTTTGTTGTCTTATACTTAGGAAAGCGAATAGAGGTAATACTCTGTAAATCAATATTTAGTTTACCATTCTCAACATGTGGTGTAAACTCCTTTGCGGCAACAGTATCTCCATTGTTACTGCCTTCTATTGTTTTGCTTTGATTACAAGATACAATAGCAACAATGATGAAAACAATACCAAAAACGATTGTTGCAATAATTTTTGAAAGACTCTTTTTCTGTTTCATTATTTATTATCTTTTTCGGTTGAAGGTTTTAATTTCTTCAATCTTTTCTGTGCTGTTGGATTATCAGGATAGAGTGCAATAGCCTTCTCATAATTGGCAATAGCTGCCTCATTCATTTCTTCACGCTCGCACTCTTTACCCATCATAACATATTCTACTGACAGCTCTTTGAGATACTCATTCTTCTTATCTTGTTGTCGCTTAAGTTCCTCATTTTCATTACGTAGCTGGTTAATGAGGTCCAGTTTCCGTCTGATAAATCGCTTAGCTGCTGGTCGTTCAATATCATAACGGCTATGAATAGCAAGAAAAAAGCTACGCAGGAAAGCATCAAAGTCTCCCTTGTCGAAAGCACATACAGCGTCGTAGTATTCTTTATCAGCCTTGCTCTGTTTAAGTACTGTCGATATAATATTATTATCGTTGTAGTGTCTGGCAAAATGTGTCACCTCACTTCTTACAAAGACCTCATTTCTACGTAGTGGTTCCTTGAGAGTTATACCTTCAAGACTTGTACAGCGTGATAGAGCAACATATGCCTGACCACCGGCAAAGACACCGCCTGTGAAATCAATATTTACATTCTTGAATGTCAGTCCTTGACTCTTATGTACAGTAATAGCCCAAGCCAACTTGATGGGGAATTGTATATAAGTACCTATTTGTTCCTCTTCAATTCGTTGTTCTTCCTCATTGAATCGGTATCTTATATTCTCCCACATCTCACGTTGCACCTGTAAGTCATCTCCCTCTTCTGTATGAACATAGAGGATTCCTGCTTCCTCATCAATACCGATAATAATACCTAAGGTTCCATTAACCCATTGCTTCTCAATGTCATTTTTGATAAACATGATATGTGCTCCCACCTTGAGGTTTAACTCAATAGGAGTAGGGAGGCTGCTCTCAGGAAACTCTCCTTTGATTTCACCTAAGAACATAACAGGGTCTCCATCAAGGCTATCAAGTCCTTCATTGTTTATCCAGTCTACTGTATCTCGCTTAGTCGATAGGGTAATGGTGAAATCTCCTTCTGGCTTGTTTGTATTCTCCAAACTTGCACCAACACGTTCATTGATATGGTTGAAATCAGTGTCAGTGACCTGATTGGTACGGATATGGTCAAGAATGGAAATAAAGTGAGGGTCGTTTTGACGGTAGACTTTATTGAGTTCAATACTCACAAGTGGATAATCTTGGAACACCTTTGCATCAAAGAAGTAGCTACTTGGGTAATAGGGTTGTAAGAGTCGACGATCCTCTTCCTTTAGAACAGGTTCTAACTGATAAATGTCGCCTACCAAGAGAAGCTGTTTCCCACCGAATGGCTCGCGCATATTACGATTGTATATGCGCAGTACTTTGTCGATGAAGTCGATGATGTCAGCTCTAACCATACTAATCTCATCAATAATGATTAGTTCGACTTCCCGCAAAAGTTTGCACTTGTCACCATTGTATTTCATTGTGCCGCGTAGATTACGAGCTGAATAACGTTTATCAGTTGGGACAAGAGGATAGAATGGAAGTTTGAAGAAGCTATGCAGAGTACTACCACCTGCATTGATAGCAGCTATGCCTGTGGGTGCAAGAATAATATGTTTTTTCTTTGTTGTCGCAGCAATGTAACGTAGAAATGTAGACTTTCCTGTTCCTGCTTTTCCAGTGAGGAATAGGGAATTGTTTGTAAACTGAATAATCTGAAGTGCTTTTTGCAACTCTGTATTATCCAAGTCAATCGTATTTACGTCTATGTTTACCTTCTTTTGTGACATTGATTGGGGGGCTTTAGTTCCCTTTGCAGTTGGTAGTTATGTTTGCTACTAAGCTATATTTATGCCTTGCACCTTTTCTGTATAATTACAACGACCTATTGTTAAGTTTACTGACAAGAGGCTATAGATAAAACAAAAACCTTCATATATACTCACAGAGGTAAAAGTCTCTGTGAATATATAGAAGTTTGTTGTTTGAGGAAGAGAATTGATAGTTATTAATCAATTACCAAAGTATTCTGATTTCTTTATCAGCCAAAAGTAATCATAAGTTCCATTCTAAGAATTATGAATTACCTAAATTTCCATATCTTCACTGCGTGGCTTCTTCGCCTTCTTTATAATTTGAGGCGATTCATTATTAGAACTATTGCCCTGCCGTTCTGGAGTAGGTTGTGGAGCTGGTTCTAATATAAAGCCACCCTCGTCTGTATTTTCGTGTCCGTCGATAGGTTCTTCCTCTTCCTCCTGATGACGTCTATGTCCTGTTGTAAAGTCACGCAAAGAATCAGGAGCAGCACGCCGAACTACTGTAGGTTGACAGTTGTACATTGAAGGGTCGATATCCTCGTCTGGATCTAACTGCCACTTAGCATGATACTTTTGGAAAGCCTTGTCGCGCATTAAGCTGTAAATAAACTCTCCACAGATAGGTAGTGCAGTCTTTGAACCCTGTCCTAAGGCTCCTGTACGGAAGTGGATGGAGCGATATTCACCACCAACCCATGCACCAACGACAAGTTTAGGGCTGACTGCCATAAACCAAGCATCAGAGTGATTATTACTTGTACCAGTCTTTCCTCCCCAGTCTGTATCACCAAAAGTATAATGACGTAATGCTTGACTTGTACCACCACCTTCGTTCACACCAGCCTTCAACATTTCCTGCATGAGGAATGCTGTCTTGTAAGGTAATGCTCTCTCGTGGTCTTTTGGTGCTACATATACCTCGTTTCCATCTTTATCTAAGATGCGTGTCACGACAACTGGAACATGATATTCACCATCATTTGCTACAGTACTATAGGCATTTACCAATTCTAATAAGTTTACGTCGCTTGAACCGAGTGCTAATGAAGGCTCATCATCCAACGGACTCTTGATACCCATCTCCTGAGCTGTACGGATAATATTCTTGATACCCATCTCCTGTCCTAAGCGTACAGCAATGGAATTTATACTACGAGCAAAAGCACTCTTCAGTGTAATAGAATCATTAGAGAATCTACCATTGGCATTGTGTGGTGTCCAAGTCTTCATCTGACCAGTCTTCTTATCAAGAACCTGCATACTGATATATTCATCACGACGTTTATCACAAGGGGTCAGTCCTTGATTGAATGCCTCTGAGTAGACGAATAGTTTGAAGGTTGAACCTGGTTGACGCTGTGCAACAACCTTATCATATTTCCATGTTTTGAAATCAATGTCACCCACCCAAGCTCTTACCGCACCAGTCTCTGGTTCCATAGCAACCATAGCACAGTGCATGAATTTAACCATATAACGGATAGAGTCCATTGATGACATTTCTTTCTCAATATGCCCCTTTTCATAGTCGAAGAGAGTCACCTTATGCGGTTTGTTGAGATAATAGAGAACGCTATCAGGCTGGTTAGGGTATTTCTGTAATAGCTTCTTATAGAAAGGCTGACGTTCAGCAATGCCCTCAATAAAGCCAGGAATCTCATTTCCCTTTGCATCACGCCAAGGCTGCATACCTCTCCAGTGGTTATCAAAAGTTTGTTGAACCTTTTCCATCTGCTTTGTTGCAGCTTGCTCAGCATACTTCTGCATACGAGTGTCAATGGTGGTATAGATCTTTAAACCACTGCTATAGAGGTCGTAACCATTGTCTTTCATCCAATCTTTGAAGTATTCTGATATATATTCACGGAAGTACTGAGCTTGACCATCATAGTTTTCTTCTACGTGTATATCCAACTTCATAGGTCGCTTAGAGTATAGTGCGTACTCATCATGTGGTAATACATTATGTGTAACCATATTATACAGCACAGTGTTACGACGACGAATAGAATTCTTGGGGTGCAAGATTGGATTATAATAAGTAGTAGCTTTCAACATACCTACCAACGTTGCAGCTTGATCAATAGATAACTTTGAAGGACTTGTATTAAAGTAAGTCTTAGCAGCTGTCTTTACACCAAAGGAATTGTTGCCAAAGTCAACGGTGTTGGCATACATTGTCAGGATTTCTTTCTTTGAATAGATTAACTCTAACTTCACAGCAATAATCCATTCCTTACTCTTCATAATGAGCATTCGCAAGCCTGGTACATGACCTAATAAACCTGAAGAATATTGCGTACGAACACGGAACATATTCTTCGCCAACTGCTGTGTAATGGTTGATGCACCACGACCTCCACTACCTGTTACGGCATCCTTGATGGCACCACCGATACCCATAAAGTCTATACCATTATGGCTATAGAAGCGCTCGTCCTCTGTGCTGATGAGTGCATTCCAGAATGCAGGGGTTACCTCCTCATACTTTACTGGTGTACGATTCTCTTTATAGAATCTACCAATGAGGACAGAGTCTGCACTATAAATCTCTGATGCAGCATAGGTTGGAGGAGTTTTTATATCAATAAAACCTGGTGACTTGCCAAAGAGCCAAAGGAAGTTAATGTCTACCATTCCTAAATAGAGGAAGATAGCTACAAAGAAAGATACTGTTCCGACAGCCATCTTCGTGTACCAAGCACGACCTTTATACAGTTTTGCGTACCATGGGAAGAAATTGAAAATTCCTCGGAATATACTTCTAATGAATTTAAATATTTTCTTTATCATTGATTGACAACCTTCAAGTTTTAAAGCTACTTGCCTATGTTTATAATATTGCTATAATACGTTTAATACAAAAGTACTTATTTACTTGTATTTGATATCATTGTATGGACATAATTTAAGATTTCTTCAATGTTATCGGGATTAAACCATTGAAAAGCGGTATCTTTTTTATACCATGTGAGCTGTTTGCGAGCATATCTTCGAGTATTACTCTGTATTTTAAATATGGCTTCATCAAGTGTTGTTAAGCCATCAAGGTATTCAAATAGCTCCTTATATCCAACCGTGTTGAGTGAATTCAGAGTTCGCTTAGGATAAACTTGTAGTGCTTCTTCTATCATTCCCTCTTCAATCATGTCTAATACTCGCTGATTGATTCTATTATAGAGTTCGTCTCTATCACGGTTTAATCCAACCTTGATGATATTAAAAGGACGATCTTTAATAGTATTGGAACGGAAAGATGTATATGTTTTTCCAGTTTGGATACATATCTCAAGGGCATGGATAACACGACGTGGATTATTCCTGTCAACTATCTTCCAGTGCTCAGGGTCCAGTTCTCGTAACAGATTACACATATGTTCTAATCCCTCTGCTTCTAAGCGTTTCATCATTTTCTCTCGTATTTCAGGAAGAATCGTCGGGATATCATCAATACCATTACATACAGCGTCAATATACATCATTGAACCACCTGAGAGTAACGAGATAGGTGTGTGCTGGCTGTTAATAATATTAAGTACATCTTGTTCGTATAGGCTTGCTGAATAGTAATCTTCCAAATGATGATTACCAACAAAATAGTGTTGTACACGCAGCTGCTGTTCTGCCGTTGGTGCTGCTGTTCCTATAGGAATCTCAGAGAATATTTGTCGGGAGTCAGCATTGATAACAGGTACATTAAAATGCTCTGCAATACGGAGAGTGGTCTCTGTCTTGCCAACGCCTGTTGGGCCAGTGATGACTATTAATGTTTTGTTTTTCAAGCTGATAAATGATTACAAATAATGTTTTCCAACTCGTTTAAGTTGTGGAAATACTCAAACTACTCGTTCGCTTTTAAAGATTTCCCTCCCTTTGAAAGGGGAGGGAATAGTCTTTATTTAATGATACCACGTTCAGATGATTCAACGAAGTCTATAATCTTCTGAATCTCTGGCGTAATCTGTAGTTCGTTCTTAATCTTCTGAATGTTCTCGGCACGTATACCTGTTCCATAAAGGATGCGGTAAGCATTGTGGATAAGTTCAATGAGTTCATTTGAAAAACCACGACGGCGAAGACCAATGAGGTTAATTCCCATATAGCGGGCAGGCTCTTTACCTACAATGATATATGGTGGAATATCCATAGAGAAACGGCTTCCACCCTGTATCATAACGTATCCACCAATATGGCAGAACTGATGACAGAGAATATTGGCAGATATGATAGCATTATCATCAACTGTCACTTCGCCTGCAAATTTGGTTGCATTACCAATAATGTCACCAGAACCAATAACACAATCATGTGCAATATGTACACATTCCATCAGTAGGTTATTACTACCAACCTTTGTTGTACCCTTTGAAGCCGTACCACGCGAAATAGTAACATTCTCACGAATAGAGTTGTTGTCCCCAATCTCACAAAGTGACTCCTCATTTCTAAACTTTAAATCTTGAGGCTTTGTAGAGATACTGGCACCTGGGAAAATTTCGTTGTTATTGCCTAAACGTGCACCAACATGGATGGTTACGCTATTCTGGAACACATTGTTATCACCGATAACTGTATTCTTATCGATATAACAGAATGGACCAATTATATTGTTATCACCAAGTTTTGCCTCTGGATGAACAAAGGCCAATGGACTTATCTGGTTCATATTCGTCTTATGAAATTATTACTTGTTCTTTACAATTTGGGCAGTGAATGTAGCCTCAGCAACAACACGCTCTCCAACAAACATATAACCCTTCATTGAACTGATTCCATGACGAACAGGACCAAGAAGTTCAACACGGAACATAAGCGTATCACCAGGAACAACCTTCTGACGGAACTTAACGTCATCAATCTTCAAGAAGTAAGTTGACCAACGCTCAGGCTCTTCAACCTGAGAAAGGACTAAGAGTCCACCACATTGGGCCATAGCCTCTACCTGTAATACTCCTGGCATAACAGGCTCTTGTGGGAAGTGACCTTGGAAGAATGGTTCGTTGCTGGTTACATTCTTAATACCAATAATACTTGTTGAACCCATTGCAATGACCTTATCAACCAACTGCATTGGATAGCGGTGTGGTAAAAGCTCACGGATACGGATGTTATCCATTAATGGTTCTTCGTTTGAATCATACATTGGTGCTTGTATCTCATGCTTACGTATTTCTTTACGCATCAAGCGAGCAAACTTATTGTTTACAGTATGACCTGGACGAGTCGCAATAATACGGCCCTTGATAGGTTTACCAATCAATGCCATATCACCGATGATATCAAGGAGCTTATGGCGTGTACATTCGTTATCCCATTGTAAAGGCTTATGCTGAATATAACCAATGTTATTTGCATCCATACGAGGAACCTTCAAGAGGTCTGCCAATTGGTCAAGTTTCTCTTGTGAAACCTGTTGCTCATAGATAACAATTGCATTATCCAAGTCACCACCCTTAATCAGGTTAGCCTGCAAGAGTGGCATAATGTCACGTACAAAAACGAATGTACGTGCTGGAGCAATCTCGGTTGCATAAGTATTGATATCATCCAATGTAGCAAATTGACTGCTAATAAACTTAGAGTCAAAGTTACACATCGCAGTGATAGAGAACTGCTCGTCAGGGAGAATAGTAATTACAGAGCCATTCTCATCCTTAATCTCAATCTTCTTGCGAATGATATAGTAATCCTTTGGAGCATTCTGGTCAACGATACCAACCTCATTGATTTTATCAACATACATCGTTGCAGAGCCATCGAGAATAGGGAATTCTGGACCATTAATCTGTATAAGACAGTTATCAATACCCATTGCATAAAGGGCAGACATACCATGTTCAATCGTACTAACACGTGCCTCACCCTTAGCCAATACTGTTCCACGCTGTGTGTCAACAACATTCTCAGCAACAGCATCAATAATAGGCTGTCCATCAAGATCGATTCTTTGTATCTTATAGCCAGTATTTTCAGGGGCAGGATTGAATGTTACAGTAAGACTCAATCCTGTATGAAGTCCCTTTCCGAAGAGGGAAAAACTTCCCTTTAAAGTTTTCTGCTTAACTGTTTCCATGTATGTTATTTATTCTTTTTCAATTCTTCAATTTCTTTCTG
>ERZ772974.2524-NODE-2524-length-11119-cov-20.220806_pt1 | contig 11119 bp, 11 predicted proteins | sample MGYA00580671_ERZ772974 | MGnify/ENA primary metagenome ERZ772974 (study PRJEB29015, sample SAMEA2738065) | human oral metagenome | biome: human oral; feature: human-associated habitat; material: saliva | place: China | collected 2218 ... | reverse complement strand
CAGTCCCTACCTAGTCCCTATACCTAGTCCCTACTTTTTCCATTGCAATTAAAAGATTTTTTTTTATTAGGGACTAGTGGGACTAGAAAATTGATATATATAAAAAAAAACATATATAAAAAAGCAAAAAAGTATTGAAAATAAAAGAAAAAAAATATACTTTGAAAATCAAAGGAATAATAGAAACATTGGTATATAAAGAAAAAATAAAAATAAATAGTATATATATATAAAATAATCAAAAAAGTAGTCCCTTTAGTCCCAAATGAAAAATTATATTAAAAATGTATTGGTATATATAAAAAAAAAATGGGACTACATTAGGGACTGCCTAGGGACTGCTTATGCCACCTAGTCCCTAAATTCTCCACGGACTAAAGGAAGTGGCGACAGAATGCAACTTACAATAAAAAAACAGACTATAACTCCTTATAATCTGCTTTTGATGTGATACTCTATGATGTTCTAGCCTATCTAAAAAAAATGTGATATAATATACCAGTTACAAGTTATTTTGAGTTCGATTTATTTGAAAAAGGCTTTCTTTAGCTAATACTATCTAAAGTTGAAGCCTTTTTTCTTTTTTTTATAAAATATGGTATAATACATCTGCAATATTGCAAAAAGGCTAGTTCTCTCCCCTCAGATGACTATATTGATGACTAGCCTTTTTTGTTTACTCTGTATATTCTTCTTCTCTTATTCTATATAATGTAGTCCTTGAAATCCCTAATTCCCTTGCAACTGACAAGCAACTCCTAGTTCCATTTATCCATTCTTCCACTTTATCCCTTTGTTCTTTGGTTAGGTCTATATATTTCTTAGGTCTTCCCATTACTTTACCTGTTTTGTTACTAATTAATCTGCCTTTCCAATCCTTTTTCATTGAATTATAGGCTTGTTTTTGCCTATTCAACATCTCTTTCCTTTCTCTCTCTGCTACCCAAGAAAGAAACTTCAAAAGGATAGGTCTTAGGAGTTCATTCATTATTTGGTCTTCTGTGGAAGATAGAAAAGGCTCTTCTATTGATATTAGTTTACATTGTCTTAGTTCTGTTATAACCTTATATTCCTGCTCTATGTCTTTCATATTCCTGCCTAATCTATCTATTGATGTGATATACAAGGTATCGCCTGCTTTTAGAGTATTGTTCACTAGCTTTTGATACTCAATTCTATTGAAGTCTTTCCCACTTCCTACATCTTTAAAGATGTTTTGTGGCTCAACTCCTGCATTTACCAATGCTTTTAATTGTCTAGTTAAATCTTGAGTATCTGTGCTTACTCTTGCATATCCAAAATTTGCCATTGTTTTTATATCTCCTTTCTTTTTGAACAGTGTTTTTAATAAGTGAAGTTAGATTTTTTTATTCCTACTTACGATTGTTTTTATACGACTGTTTTTAATCAATCTCTCTTTACTCTTTTTAATTTTGGTATTTCAGGGACTAAATAATCTAATTCTAGTTCTAATTCTGCTATTATCTTTTTTAATTGGTCTTTTGTTATATGGTTAGTTTGAATACCTAGATTATCACAAATTGAATTTACCATATTTTCATTTACTTTTCTGCTTTCTGTGGCTACGACTATTCGTCCTGCATTGATAAAATCGAAATCTCTATTCATCAACTTTTCTAAATTCTTCATTATCTTTTGAAATTCTTCCATTTTTTCCTGCTCCTTATAAAAGCTACAATGTTTGTAATCAATCTGCTTGATTGCTTACATATATATTATAGCATTGGTTGTGCTATATAACAACCTAAACTTGAGATATAGTGCATACAATTTAACTTGCATTTAAACTTAATGCAACTTTTTACTACTGCTAATGTATATAGTGTATTATCTGTAATATAAAGATTGATTTGACTATCTTCTCCTATGTTGTTGACAGTAAAAAAACTATCTGAATATTCTTGAATTTCTTGTATGTCTGTTCTATCTAAGATATTATTAAAGATATAACAGTCTAGTCCCTTATTATAAGTTGTACTTATTGTTCCTATACTCCATATTTTCATAGTTTCCCACTCCTTTTATTATATGTGCTTGTAATCAATCTGCTTGATTGCTTACATTTTTTTATTTATTCCATTTAAAAACATATCATATAAATAATTAGTTATCGTTGCTATTGTTTCCCCTGATTTAGCACTGTACAACTTCATTTTGTTGTATATTTCTTCATTCATTCTTATACTTACACTCTTACCATTGCTTAACTTTTGATAATGCTTAGGTATTTCAAAGTTTTCTACTACTGCACCTGTCTTTTCAAGTTCAATTAGTTTTTCTAGTATTTCAATGTTTTCTAATGTGAAAAATGTTTGTAGCCTTGAAACAGGTATATTATTAAATACTGCAACTTGTGTTTCTGTTGCTTGTAATCTTTCTGCCTGATTGCTTACATCTTCCTTTATTTCTTCATTAGTTTCTATTGCTTGTAATCTTTCTGCTTGATGTAAAGCATTTTCAAGTTCTTCTTTATGCTCGTTTACATACTTTTCTATATTCTTTTTAATCCCTTTTCTCTCCATTTCAAGTTGTGTTCCATTGATAAAATGAATAATATAAACTTGTTTTTCTTCATCAAAAGATGAAGTTTGCTCATTAATAAATAAAGATAAAGCCTTACTAAGTCCTACTACTACCATAAAAACCCCCTTTTTTATATTGTTTGTAATCAATCTGCTTGATTGCTTACAATTAAATTAATCCATAATATATATATTATACTCTTATTTTAATATATTGCAAATAAAATTGCTTGTAATCTTTCTGCTTGATTGCTTACATATAAAAAGTATTGAAATTAAAAGAAAAATTACTTTGATTTATTAATGTATTTCGGTATCTATTTTAAAATGTCTAAGTGTTGATTTTAAAAGAAAAAATGTAAAAAATGCTAAAATTTGATATTTTATTTATTTTAATTTCAAAGTTTTATTTTAAAATACATTTTTTATCTATATTAATACTAAAATAAAATATAATAAATTAAATATGTAATCTTAAATATTGTTTAATATCAATATAAAAATGATGGTATACAGCTGATAAAACAATAGTAAAAAATATCAAAATGTGTACTAATATAGTATTTATTAGTAAAGTTAAATATTAGATAATCAAAATAAAATATAAAAGAATATAAAATATGCTACATTATAACTTAAAAAGATAGATAAATTCTTTCTCCACGGACTTTTTTATAAAAAAATAAAAGAAAAAAAGAAAGGTTACACTTTTCGCGTTAAAGTGCTATTTATGGCACTTTGAAAAGTGTAACGGTGGTTCGCTGAGAACACAAAAAAAGTTTATAAAAAAAAGACACAACCTTAGATTGTGCCTTACTTTGCTATATTTTTAAAAATAATGGTGTTATTAAGAAGTAACTAGAAATAATGGTTGCAACTGCAAGGATTACATAGCCTACAAACTTTAATGCTAACACAATAAATTCCTTTTCTCTTTTCTTTTCTTCTTCGTATGTCTTTTGCTCCGTGAATGCTTTAAGGTACGAATTTTCTATCTTGTTAAACATAAAAAACGGAATAAAGCCGATGAAATCTATAACTGCTACTGCAACAAACTGATAATTCTTAATAAAATCTATTAAAGAAGTTACTATTTTATAGATGTTAATTTCTCTATTAAAAAGCCTATAAACTAAGATATTACATACTATTAAACTAATTCCTGCAAGGAAATAAAGGACTTGCAAGACAATTTTGTCCTTAACTTTATTAAAAAAGTCTTCATCTACTGCTTTTAGATTGTACTTATCCTGCTTAGTTCCTACTTTAAAAGCAATAAAGCCTTTAAAAACTGTATATGCTAATAAGATTAAGATTAAGATTATATTGTATCTTTTAATTGCTCCTGCTACTGTTAAAACTGCTCCTAAGACAAATTGTGATATATTATTATAGAAATGAAATTCGCTACTATTTAAGAAGTTATATTCGTTCGTGGTCTTTATAATTTCGCTAGATGTATCTTTAATGCTCTGTACTTCTCTTGCTCTCGCATTTCTATCTTCTTCAATGAGATTAACTCTTATTCTCCTGTCTTCTCCTAAAGCGTCTATAAGTTTTAATATATCTTCTTGGAATTTAACTTCATTACTATTCAATATTTCAACATCTCTTGTATTCTTCTCAATGCTTTCTATTAAAATATCGCTCCTACTCTCAATTTTATCTGTAAAATCTTCTTCATATTGCTTTATTATATTGTTTGTACTCTCAATAAATTCGCTAGTTATTAATGTTTTCAGGTCTTTTAATACCACTTCTCTTATTTGTGGCTCTATATCTGCTAAAATTTCTTTTAAAATGATTGATTTTAAATCTTTTTTCAATGGCTCTAGTGAATTTATTAATTTTAATGTAATCTCTTTTAATTCTTCTTCATTGAGATTTGATAGTAAAGCCTTTAATTCAATCAGTTTACTATAATTAGTAGCAATAACAGATGAAGATTTTCCAATATCTTTTTTAAAATCATTTAATTCATTTTCTATTCTTGCCATTTGATTAGTGTTATCTGTAATTAAAACAGGAATTCTACTTATATTTTTCATTATCTTTTCAAATTCTTCCATTTTATCTGCCATTTTATCACTCCTTTTCAAACTCCTTGTTGTCTTTCTCATCTTCCCAATATGTGATTTTTTGTTTCTTCTTATTATCTTCTGCTATCTTTTGTAATTCTAATTCTCTAAGTCTTTGGCTTTCTCTCTGATTTATAATAGCCATTTCTACTGCGTTCAATCTAGGTTTTTCTTCTTCATCAACTTTCTTTTCTTCCTTTTTCTTCTCCACGGACTTAATAGGGGTAGGAGTTTTAATTGGTGGAACATATTTTTCTCTTTCTTCTTCTCTTTCAAGTTCTTCATTGGCTTTTATTCTTTCTTTTAGTTCCTTTTGATATTCTTTATCATCAATATACTTTTCAAGTTCAATACTCTTTTCTTTGAACATATCCATAAAATCGCCTATTGATAAACTTTCTTCTTGCTTTTCTTTTTCCTGCTCCTGCTCCAATAATATTTCTTTGTGTGTGTCTAATTCTCTCCACAAATTATCCCAATTAAAGATATTTTTGGTTGCCTGAAATCTATAATCTTCTTCTTGCTCTAGGGTAGAAAGTTTTACTAATCCTTTTTTAGTTTCTCCTTTATCTTCATAATTAATTCCTAGTGTTAGGGTCTTCTTTTTTTTATTAAATCTATTAAAGAAGATACCTTTTTCTTTTAGTCTATCTAGTAAGTTACTAGATGTTGTTGTTACATTTAAAACAACTTCTTCAAAGGTCTTTGCTATTTTAGTTCGCCACGAATTATCTTTCGTTATCCCCTTGTATTTTGACATAGTACCTATGTTTATACTCTTGTCTTTTTCTTTTTTTCTCTCAGGACTTTCTACTCCATATTTTAGTGATATTTCTTCCACGCTATCCTTTAAATGCTCTAAAACTAAGATATGTTCAGGTAAAATCTTATCTTTGTATCTCTCTTTTTCCATATCTTTACTATTTAATTCTTGCAACTTTAATCCACTGTTTATATTTACTGTATCTACAAGGATATGGCTATGATAATGGTCTTTGTCTATATGTATTCCTACATAGGCAATGAAGCCTTTATCTACATATTCTTTTTGTACGAATTCTTTTGTAATCTTCTCTATTAATTCTAAGTTATCAAAGCCAGGTGGAAATGATAAAGCATAATGTTTATATAAGTTACTATCCACTTTATCGTGCGTTTTTTTATTGAAAATTATTGTATCATTCGCCTTATCTACATTATCGCTCATTCCCATTCCAAAGGCTTTATAAATTTGTTCTTTCTTTCCTGCTCTCGCAATATAATTCAATAATCCTTTCATTCCTGCTAGTGTCTGTTTTGTTCTTTTTTTCTTTTTTTTGTTAGGCATATTCTTCCCTATAACTTTTAATATTGGCATATTATTCTCCTTTATAATAGGTACTTTTTATATTCTTCTAGTTTCTCTTTTTCTTCATCTAACAACTTCATTAATTCATCTTCTAATACTTCTAATTCTTTTTTCTTTCCCTTGATAAATAATTTAATCCCCTGATTGAATACAACCCCTAATTTAGTAAAAGCTATTCGCATTTTCCTGAACTCTACCATTAATCTTTTAATCCTTTTTAATGTCTTTATATCTATACTTTGATTTGTATTTTGAGTATCTTTTAAAATCAAATTTCTTATATATTCGCTCCTGCTCAATCCTTTTATTTTTACTCTTGCGTCTAAAAGATTTAAAATTTCTTCTTCCAGCTGAAACTCAACTCTTTTCTTTTTTATAAGTTTTACTTCCTTGACTTCTTCAACATTTTCTTCAATCATTTTTATCTCCTTTTCTTCAAAATACATATATGAAAACTTTATATAGATGTATACTTTTTCTTAGCGAAATAATTTTGAATAGTTCAGGTTGTCCCCTGAAATATTTGAAATTGTTTCGCAATGAGTGGGGTGTGGGGGTGCGATAACTCCCACTGCAACTGCTACAAATTAAAAGCACTGCTTTTATTTGTATAAGTAGTTGCACAAAAAGGGGGTCAAGGGGGATTTTATCCCCTGCAAGATTTGCTATCCTTACGGGATAGCAAGTATCTTGCCTATTCCCCCTTTTTTATAAATGATTATCATTTATTTTATATATATTATATCACATTTATTATATAATGAATAGAGTTTTTTATTGAAACTAAAGGGGGGAATAGCATATTTTGAATTGACATTCTCGCTTAAATATAATACAATAGGTATTATATTTAAAGAAATGGAGATGATAAAATATGTATGAAAATAATTTTGAAGAAAATATAAATAATCAAGAAGAAGTTAAGGAAGAAATAAAACAAAATGAAGTTGAAGAAACAGTTGAAGAAAAGAAAGACATAGAAATTGAAATTGAAGATATTGATGGAACAGAAGAAGAAAAAAAAGCGAATTGGAATAAAATGACAGAAGAAAAAAACGCATATAAAGAAGAATTGAATGGTGATAAAACTAAGAAAAAAAAGAGAACTTATAAAGACTTTGGCTTAACTCCTGCACAAGTCCTAAAATTTACAAAGATTGCCGAAAATGATTTGAAACTTGAAGAAATTGTGAAATCAATAAAAAAATATGCAAAAGAACTTGGTGTAGAAGATACAAAATTTTTTCTGCAAAAAATTGAAGAAGATATAAAAAATAACTTTGAAAAAAAGAGTTTTGAAAGTTTAAAGCCTAAAGAAGAAAAAATCTAAAAAAAATGACGCTCTCAGATAGCGTTTAAAATCGTTTGAAAAGGGGTAGCCATAGTGTAGCTACCCCCTTTTTTTTATTTTAAATTGTATTTAGTAAACATTCTATTCTGCTTTCTAACTCTGTTCTATTTATTTTAAATTCATCTGTGATGTCTTTACTATTCTTGAATAAGAATTTTGACATCTTAGTATATACATTTACTTTATTTTTGTTAAATAGTTCTGCTAGTAGAGTTGTGTTATTTTCTCCTGCTATGTCATTGTCAAACAAGATGAAGACATTGACTTTATTATCTATTTTATCTGCAACACTATTAATTTTATCTGCTATTAAATTATGGTTGCTATCTGCTCCCCCACTAGCGAATGCTAAACAATTATTTTTACATAAAATTCTAAATGTTATGGTATCAAATACCCCCTCGAAAATGAAAATATTACAATCATTTTTTATAACATTTTCTTGATTTACAGTATCTAATAAGTAACAATAATGTCTAGTTTTTTCTAATCTAGGAGAACTTTTATATCTTAATTCCTTTCCGTTTTTATCGTGCCAAGATTTTAATAATCTTAGTATAAAACTTTCTTTAGTACAAGCAAAGACAATATTATTTTGTTCATCTATTCCTAAGTAATTTTTTAAATAGATTAAATCTTCATAACTATATCCCCTGCTATAAAGGTACTCTAATTCATTTTGATTTTTAGTATCAACTGCACGATTAAATTTGTTTAAAGCGTCTGCTATAAACTCATCATAATCATTAATCAATAGATTTACTTTTTTAGTTTCAATGATAGGTGAAGCAATAGCAACATTAGAATAATCTATATTTAATAAGTAATCTACTATTGCTCCTGCACTAGCATTTTTTAAGTTACTATCCATTAATTTTGCTATGTCTAAGATGTCAAGGTTGCTACTGCAACCATAACATTTTAGCTTGTGATATTCTCCCCTGTTACTCTTAAAAGGTTTCATTCTTTTATCATTACAGCGTGGACAATAAAAATTATATATGTCCACTCCGTAATAATTGAAAATTTTTTCTTCCAGTTGATGTACTTTTTCTAATTTTTCTTTAAAACTTAGTGATTTTATAGGCATTTTTATCACTCTGCTTTTGCTTTATTTGGATTAAAATAGTCGTTTATTTCTTCTGCAAATTCATCTATTGTTAAATCTTTTTTGTGTCCGTGGAGAGTATCTGCTACTCTAAAATCTATGGCTTGTTGCTCTGTTTTTACTATATCTTCAACCTTAATTTTTTTACTTTCTAACGGAAATAGTGTATTATAGCTTTCTTCTGTTAGAGTAAAAAACGAACTTCTAAGTCTGTCATAGATGTGCTTTACTTCACTTGAATTTTTAACTTTTTGAGCAATTATCTCATAAATTTCATTTTTTTCTCTTAATTTTAAGCCAAAAACATAGTTATTCTTTCTAACTAAAGTAGTGAAAAAACCTTGATTTCCGTTTTCTTCTACTTTTACTTTTATATTTTTCGTAGAACTACTAAAAATTTTAATGTCTTTATAATCTTTTAGATTGTTACTAATTTTTGTTAAATGTTCCTTTAGAGTTTCAACCGAACTAATATAATTTTCAACTTCTAACTCTTTTAAAATATCTAGAAAACTTGTTAAATGAACACAAACTCTTGAATTTGGCTCTAAGAATGTTTCATACCCACTTATAAAAGGACTTTGTACTCTTGCAAAGACTTCCATATCATTGCCAAACAGATTTTCATAGACATTTTTAAATTTTCTCTTGTTATCACTGTAATTTTTATTACAAAACTCTTGAAACCCTTGTATCAAAATTTGCGACATATCTTCATATTTTTGATACGCTAAATACTGTAATAATGCGTCGTTAGTCGTTTTATCTTCTTCTCCTATTGTGTCTAAATAATCTTTATATTCAAACCTTTCAAACTGAGAAAAATCGTACTGTTGCTCTGAAAAATGAAAATTCATTATTCTTTTATCTACTCCCCCGTCTGATTTTATTCTGATTGGGTCTTCCCCTAGACACAAAAGTTTTGAAAATGCTCTTAAGAACACTACATCTAGTCCCTTTTGCTCGACGCTTAGCACTTCTTTTGCAACTAATAGTTTAAATGTACTATTGTCTTTAAAATATTTCTCGCTCGTTTCATTACAAACAATGTTATTTGAGTAAAACCAGTCAGGAACGCTAAATTTATTCCCTACAAGATTACTTAAAGTTAAATTATTACACCAAGTACCATAATTGCTAAAAGTTTTTATATGCTCCATAAATGTGCTTTTTCCACTGCTATGGCGTCCCACAAAGCAAATTATGTGGTGGGACTTGTTTTCTATATAAAACCAATCGAATAGGAGTGCTTTTATAAAATCGTGCTTTTCTTTTGTTTGTAGGTCTAATTTAAAATCTAAGAAATTAAGTAATCTATTTTCTTTTTTATCTGCAATAAAATTAGAAAAATTAGTATTAAAGTAAACTTGTGCAAGAAAATTAGGACTTTTTTCTTCTCTAAATTTCCACTTTTTGCTCTTAACATCTAGTATTAGTGTTCCGTTTTTATATGCAATACTTAAAAAACCCTTTTCAAATCCTGCGTTCCAATGGTTTCCCATTTTTTCTAAAACTCTATTAATTTCATACTTTAAGCTTGGAAGTAACAATTTTTTTATTATTTCGTCAGGACTTTTATTGTATCTAAACTTACAACAATTCTGAATTTGCTTAGTTTCATCATCATTAAAAAAATCAAAAATCATTCTTTTAAAAATGATATCTGCATTAACGAATATCCCTAGTTTTTCATCATAAATTTTTAACATACCTTTATTTGTTTCATAGACATCTTCATTTTTTTCGGCATAATCTTTGTAGATGTACTTACCTACTAATTTTTTATTTATTATATATCTAGCTATGTTACTTGGCGACAAATCGTTCCATTTTACAGTGCTTTTTGTTTTAGTAAAAAGTGGAAAATCTTTTTCTAGTGTTTCGTACTTTGGGAATGGTTTTATTTCTTTTTTCATATTTTATCTCTCCTTTTGTGGATAGATAAAAACATAAACAGAAGATTTTTTCGATAGTTTTGAGTTTTTTTTTGCCATAATATATATGTTACAGGTTTTTCTTGAAATGTGATTTTCTATGTGGTATAATATATACATCAAAGGAAAAAAAACTTTTAAAACGGAGTTCTTTTTTTATCTTCTAAATTCACTACTGCCAATAGTGAATTTTTTTTTATATTTTTATCTTTTGTAATTATAATACTTTGCAACATTAACAACATTTAATTCTTCATCAAGGAAACGAAGAAGGTAATTTCTAGCTGTGCTATACCCTACTTTTAAAGCTTTTGCTAGTTCAGAAATAGTTACTTCTTCATCACTGCAATATTTTTCAAGTAGATAATTTTTAGCTAATTCATACTTACTTTTTCTTCCTAATTTAGCGTTATAAACAATAGTATTTCCATTAGTTTCAAGCATTTTCAGTTACCCCCTTTATTATTTTGATAATTAATTTTAACATATATAGTCTATTTTTTCAACTTTTTTTTAATTCTAAATACCATTAATTCATTTTTTTGTTATTTCTTGACGCTCTCCCTATTGTGTCCGTGGAGAATAAAAGAAAGGGGGGACTTATTTTTTTTCGATTTTAAAACAGTCCCTAATTAAAAAACAGTTCATACTATCGGCAATATTATAATTCCAATGTATTTTTTTTTGAAGTCAAAAAGGATACAGTCCCTACCTAGTCCCTATACCTAGTCCCTACTTTTTCCATTGCAATTAAAAG
>ERZ772974.2522-NODE-2522-length-11124-cov-8.276357_pt1 | contig 11124 bp, 6 predicted proteins | sample MGYA00580671_ERZ772974 | MGnify/ENA primary metagenome ERZ772974 (study PRJEB29015, sample SAMEA2738065) | human oral metagenome | biome: human oral; feature: human-associated habitat; material: saliva | place: China | collected 2218 ... | reverse complement strand
GAAACAAGCTCTTTTTTATTTTTACTTAAAGTAACTTTCATATCCTTATCCTTTTAAAAATATTCGAATAGCAGTCGCGGTACATATTTATACATGCTCCTTGATATATCAACGTTTTTTGACATTGAAGAATAAATTTGCTATTAAGATAGCTGCTAAATTTTTATTCCATCTCTTAATCTTTTTAAGATCAGTTTTAACATTTTATCTTCAAGTTTTTCTTTTGTATTTTTTTTAATTGTGTTATTGAAGATCTTATTTCGTTCTTCTAAAGAGTATGTTTTTAGTGGAAAAGTTTTATAAGAAGTTGTGGAAGGGTTTATACGAGTACCTAAACCATATTTTTTTGCTTCTTCCAGTGAATGGAACATTACTCTTATTATTTCTAAAACATGCCAACTAGTCATTTTTCCTAATGCATGTTTTGTTTCCGTATTTACTTCGTGGGATTGGAGCCTTTCTAGGATTCTTCTTTTAGTTGTACCCCTATTTGTTTTTAAAAATTCTAATGGAAGAAATGTAATGATTTCTTCATCAATTAAATCAGATACTGTAGTATTTGATAACTGATCAATAACAAAGAGTAAAAATACCGTCATATAATCTTGAGGCTTACATTCCCTATAAATCCTCTTTAACTTCCTATTGCACGAACTAATTGATTTCTCGAGGATTTCTACATATTCAAAGATAGCTAAAGACAAGATAGATTCCAAATATTGAATAATCTTTTCATCAGTTAATTCTGTTAAGAAATGGGAATCTAATTTATTAGCTATATTATTATCCGTTAATTCGATTTCATATCTGAAGATTTCTAGATTATTTAATGATGAATTTATTTTACGGATTTGTTTGTTCTTTTTTGCTTTCTCAATTTTATTATAAAAAGTGTGTATTTCTTTTTGATTAATTTTACTCGTTATTATTGAAAAACCATCTGCATTTTTACTTGTTCTATGGTTTTTTAAATCTGCTTTCTTTTCTTTTGCAAGTGACCTTATTAATAATTGACGAGTTTGTAAAGATGGCAATTTATCAAAAGCAATTGTGAATGCTAATTCAATCTTCTTAAACCTAACATAATCCGGATTATATTTGATTTTAATCTTATAATCTCTTTCTAACTTATGTAATACCTCTAGTAATCTTAATTTAATCCCATTAATGCCTGTAGTTTGAAAATTGGGAGAAGGACTGTTAAGTTGGATTGCAGTAAATTTTTTTTTGTAATCTTCTTCTTTAAGACTAATTGTTACTTTTCCTAAATCTTCTGATTGAATAGTGATCTTATCTAATTCTCCTTCTGAATTATAATTTAGAGAAACTGTTTCTTTAAAGATTTGTTCATCAAAAACGTTAGGATCATAAGTTACTTCTGGGCTAAGAATTGAGACTGTACAGTTATCAATACCCCAATAAGATGGGGTAACTGAGAAACAAGATTTTATATTATTTTCATTTTTTTGCTGTAGTTCTAGTAATTTTCTCTGTCTGAGTTCTCTATTTTTCTTATGCTTTTCCTTTTTTCTTCTTTCTGCAGGGGTTAAATGACGTTTCTTAGCCGCTTCTCTTTCTCGTTTACTTTTTTTATATCTTCTTACCATGTATATTCCTCCTTGTTGTTAAATCTGTAATGAAGATGTACTTCTAAAATGTAATTTTCTTTAAAATTAAACCTCCTTTTTTATTTCATTAATTAGTATGCCATTAATTTCACTAAAAATTATGTTTTTTTTATTTTTTAGTGAAAAAAATTTTTTAAAATAAAAAAAACACTCAATTAAGAGTGCTTTAAAAACGCGTCGTGACAAGGTTTTGAAGAAAAAAATTAGGTTCTTACCTAATTTAATTTTTTAGTTTAGAACAAGAATGTTAAGAAAGAAATCAATACTTTCAGTACGATCTTTTATTGATATGACAAGGTTTTGAAGGAAAAAGTAAGTTTTTATCTACTTTTATCTATTTTAAAAAAATTTTTTTATTCTTCATTTAATTTTAGAATGTTGAGAAAAAGATCAATAATTTCAGTACGATTTTTATTTAGTTGAATTTTTTCGATTAAAAGTTGAAGATTATCATCTGAAGTTTCAGAAAGTGGTCTAAAAAAATCAGAAGGATTTATATCCATGGCAGATAAAATTTTTAGTAGAGTATCGACAGACAAGTTTCTTCTATTATTTTCAATTAGATTAATAAAAGGTAAGCTAAGATCACTTTTTTCAGCAAGCTCTTGTTGTGTTAACTTTTTACTTAGTCGATATTCCCTGACTAATTCTCCAATCTTCATTTACAAATTCTCCTTTTAATTATTGTATATATTTTTTGTTGATATTTATATAAACAATAGTGTTTAAAATATACGTTTTTATTTACAATAGTAAATAAAAATGATATAATGAGAGCGTTTGTAATATTATAAGAAGGGCTTGGATTTGGGGCAGATGCGCTTCAAATTTTGTGTGGGTAAAAATGAAATCAAGAAAAAGCAAAAAGAATAAAAAAATAACTCTTGCTTTAGCGGCAGGAGTTGCATTAACAAGTTTCTCAACGTTATCTGTAAAAGCAGATGAACAAGTTGATGTGAAATCGACAGACAATACAGTAGCTGAAGAAAAACACGTACAAACTTCACCTACAACAGCCATCACTCAAGTTGAGGGTGTTGAGGTTTCAAATGGAACTGCTCTTGTAACTAAAGCTCCAACGGAAACCATTGTCCAAGAAGCAAAAGGAATTAAAGACCAAGCTGACCAAGCTGTTGAAGCTCAAACTCCTGTTGTTGAAGATGCTAAGAAGCATGAAACTACAACTGGTGAGGCAGAGGCTAGTGCTAAACAAACACTTGACCAAGCTGAACAAAAGAAAGCTTCCGCAACTCCTGAAGCAATCGAAGGAACAAAAAGTGCAATTGACACTTCTAAGAAAGAAGTGGCAACACACACAGAAAAAATTGATTCTTTGAAAGAACAACAAAAACAAGTGCAAGGAAAGAAAGATGCACAAGAAGCTGTTGTTAAAGATGCTACGGAAGCTACAAACAAGCAAGCTGAAAAAGTTGATAGTGCTAAGAAGAAAGTTCAAAACGCTCAGGATGTTTTAAATGGAACTGGCGCTGATAAGGTTATCAAAGAAGAAAATGATGCCAAGAAAGACCTAAAAGCTAAAAAAGCTATCGTGAAAGATGCGAAAAAAGCTCTTGAACAATCACAAGATGCGGATGCGAAAAAAGCTCGTAAATTGAGTGATGCAAAAAAGCTTGAAGCAGGACAAAAGAATACTTTTGACCAAGCCACTGATGCTCTTTCAAACGCAACGCAAGCTCACAATGAAGCTACATCTAAACGCAATGTTGCTAAACAAAACAAGGACAATGCACAAGCCGTTCTTGACGGAACTGGCACAACAGCTATCCTAGATGAGCGTAAAAACGCACAATCTGATTTAGCTACTAAAGAAGCAACTCTTCAAAACGCTACTAAAACTTTAGATGAAGCTAAAAAGACTGACGCTAAAAAGAAAGAGGATATTGCTGAGTTAGAAAAAGCGAAAGCAGATGCTGAAAAGCAAAGTGCTTCTACTGCTAAAACACTTCAAGATGCAACTGATGAAGCAAACGGAACTTCTTCTAAACTTAGTGTAGCCCAACAAAACAAGGACAACGCCCAAGCTGTTCTTGATGGAACTGGCACAAAAACTATCTTGGATGAGCGTGATGATGCAACATCTGACTTAGCAACTAAAGAATCAACATTTGAAGATGCTACTACAAACTTGGAAGATGCTGAACGTGCGGATGCTAAACGTGCAGAAAAAATTGCTGAGGCTACAACTAAGCTAAACCAAGCTAATACTACCTTTAAAAAAGCAGAAGGGGATTTGCTTGATGCTCAAACTGCCGCAAATCAAGCTTCTGATAACTTGAAGAATAAGAAAAAGGTTGAAAAGAAAGCTCAAGAAACTTTAGATGCTTCCAAAGGAAAAGTTGCTGGCGTTACAAAAGAACTTAATGATGCTAAAGTTGACCTAAAAGCTAAGGAAACAACTCTTGCAAGCGCTACTGGTACTTTGGCAGATGCTAAACGTGCAGATGCTCAAAAAGCAGAACAACTTGATTTGTTAGATGAAGCAAAAACTCAGGCTGAAGGTGAAGAGTCTAAGACTGCAACTGCTTTGACTAAAGCTCAAGGTGGTGCAAACCTTGCTTCGACTAAACTCCAAGAAGCTACTAAAGATGAAAAAGATGCGAAAGATAGCCTTGTTTCATCAGAAAGTCAATTGGAAGGTGTCACAACTGAGCGTGACGATGCTGAAGCTGACCTAGCAACTAAGCAGGCTAAAAAAGAAGATGCTGAACGTAAATTAGAGGATGCGAAAAACACAGATACTCAAAAACGTTCTGACATCCAAGAGTTACGAACTCTCAAAGATCAACAAGAAGATACCAAACGTGCAACTGCTCAAGAGCTGTCTGACGCAACATCTGCCGCTAAAAATGCTGAAGATGCTAAAAATGAAGCAGATAAAGCTGTTGATACTCTTGAAAAACAAATCGCTGCCATTAAGAACCTGACCATTCCTCAATTGCCACAAAATGTCATTGCAGCATATAAGACTTACTTGAATGATTCTAGCGAGGCGAATAAGCACGCTTTAAACGATGCTATTCAGGCTTGGTACAAGGGTGGCAAGTACGATTTTGGTCAACCACAATTCGTTTGGAATCCAGAAACTAAGAAAAATGTCTTTACTGGTTGGAAAAACAAAAACATTGTCCTTCCAATTGATGAAACTTTAGTGGATTTAGATAATGTTACTAGCGAACAAATTCAAGCTCTAAGTCATTACTACGCTCTTCTTGCAAATAACCTCCAAGACCAAATCTGGGGAACACATAACTTTATCGTTACCAAAGAGTCTGTTCAAGGAATTAAAAACATTGCCAAGAACTATGCCAATGAAAACAAACCTTACAACAGCGGACATAGCCACACAGCTTTAAACAACCACGGAGTAGAAGCTGTTAAATATAATGGCGAAGTCATGAGTTCAACCTTCAATCTTGGCATTTCAGGGTGGTATCTTGGAGGAAGAGATGTTCAAAAAACACGAAAAGCAACTATGTCTCAACTTTATCGTGAGGTTTATGATGCTGTTATTGACTTCATGACTAATGACATCCATGCCAATTTTGGACACATGAAAGGAATGGTGGGGCGTGTTAAGCCAACTATCCAAAGTGCAGTTGGTGGTAACGTTAGCTACACGAAAGACGACACAGGTCGGATGCACTTCGTTCAATTTGCAGGAAAAAACGCTCGTATTATCATCGAACGAGACCCAGAAACAGGACGAAAAACAGAAACTTATGTGGATGAATATTACCAAAACGGTATTGCCAAACCACTCCCAACTCCATTTGACACCAGCAAAATGGAACAAGACTTGGCGCAAGCTAAGAAAACGCAAGTTTCTGCCCTTGCCACTCACAACAATGCTCAACGTCGTTTAGCTTCTGCTAAAGATGCAGATGCTACTGCAAAATCTAATCTTGCAACAACGACAAGTCGTCTTAATACCTTGCTTAACACACAAGACTTGACTCCTAATGCAGAGCGTGTTCTTAATACTGCTAAGTCAGAATTAAGCCAAGCTGAATTGCGCAATACAAACGCAAGCACTGCTTATGCAAATCTCACAAAAGAGATTAGAGATAAACGTGCTACTCACAAAGAGGCAGAAAAAGCCTTGTCTAAAGCAAAAGTCGCAAATAAAGTTGCACAAGAAAGTCTTGAAAAAGCAACGACTGCACACGACAATGCGGTTAATAAGCTAAATAGCATTAAAGATGCTATCAAACGCACGAAAGCTATTAAAGACTTGACTCCTGATGCACAAGCTAAGTTCGATACTGCGCAAGCAGAACATCAAGCCGCTGAAAAACGACTTGGTAAAGCTGAAAAAGCGTTGATTGACCTTAATAACGAAATCAAGGCAAATAGTGAAGCTCTCGACACAGCTAAGTCAGAATTGCGCCAAGCAGAACAAACTGACAAGGATGCACAGGCTACTCTTAAAGAGGCAACTTCTGTTAAGAATACGGCTTCTGATGCACTTAATGTCGCAAAAGATGCTCTTTATAAAGCAAATGCCATTAAAGAGTTGACTCCTGAAGCTCAAGCTACATTTGACCAAGCAGAACTAGCCTACAACACAGCTAAAACTCGTTTGGAAAATGCAGAAACAGCCGTCAATAACCTAAACGCTGACCTTAAAGTGAAACGCCAAGCTTTGGCAGATGCTATTCAAGCATTTAAAGAATCTGAAAAAGCTAACACTACTGCTCAAACTAAGAAAGCTAACGCAGAAAAAGCACACACTAAAGCAACAAGTACGCTTTCAAACATCCAAAATGCTCTTGCTTCACTCCTAGCGATTAAAGATTTGACTCCTGATGCAGAAGCTAAATTTGACCAAGCAACAGTAGATTACAAGGCTGCTCAAACTCGCTTGGAAAATGCGGAAACAGCCGTTAAGAACCTAAACGCTGACATCAAAGTGAAACGCCAAGCCTTGGAGGATGCTGTTAAAGCCTTTGAAGATGCTGAAGGTCTTGTTAAAACAACACAAGCTGAACTGGAAGTGGCACAAGCTACTTATAAGAAAGCTGATGATGAGCTTACAGCTACTCGTAAAGTGATTGCGAAACTAGAAGCAACCAAGGACTTAACTCCTGATGCACAAGAAGCTTATGACCAAGCTCTTGAGGCAGAAACTCTTGCAGAAAAACGCTTGGCAGATGCCAAAGTAGCTGTTGAGAACCTAACTGCTGATGTGAAGACTAAACAAGAAGCTTTGGACAATGCGCAGGCTGAACTTGCACAAGAAGAGAAAGTTCTTGAAACACTCAAAGCAAAACAAGCCGAAGAGGAAAAAGTTCTAGCAACTATCCAAGCTCAATTGGACGACTTGAAAACTCAAGAAGAGGCTATTCGTGCAGAGATTGCTAAAATCGAAGACAGCATCAAAGAAATGGAAGCTCTCCGTGATAGCCTAATCTATGCTCCTAAGAACTACGAGATCGCAAAAGAAGCTTATGAACAAGCTCTTGAGGCTCACCGTCTAGCTCTTCAAACTCTTGAAACAGAACAAGCTAAATTAAATGCTCTCCTCCAAAACCAATTGGATGCCAAAGCTCAGTATGAGGCTGTTCTACTTGCTTATCAGAAGGCATATAATAAACCTCAAGAATCATTGAATCATAGACATGATTCTAAGGTAGAGAATATAGAATATAAACTGGTAACAGACAAACTTAGAACTGCTCTAAGTAATCCAGCTTATATCTATGTTGGAAATAAACCTAAATATGGTCTCCATACGACTTTACCAAATACAGGTTCAAGTGAAAATATGTTTATGGTAGTTCTAGGAACTATACTTAGTGGAATTGGTCTAGCAGTACCACTTAGAAGACGTGATTAACTAGGATATACGAAGTTAGAGTTCTGTTAGAATAGTAAGTTATTTATAAGGGCAGAACGAATACAACATGAAATTTTTAGTATTTTAATTTCTATAAAAAAGATTTAAAATTTTTATTCAATACATTTTAGTATTTTAGGAGGAAAAAATGATGAAAAAAATTATTGCGATAGTAGCTTCTGTACTTGTAGCACTTTTAGTGGCGGGTGGAGCGTTCTTTTACCTAAATCAAAAATCTGATCCAGCAAGCCAGTTCGTTGGCTCATGGTATGATAAAGAGCATGATGTTATGATAGTATTTAAAAAAGATAACAGCCTTGAAGTGACTAATGATAAAGATGAAACTAAAGAAGGAACATGGAAAGTAGCTGGTAAATATATCAAATTATCTATCGATGGTGCATCTAGTGCAAAAGCAGAATTGCCTGAAGAAGGTGCTAAAGAAGTGAAAAAACTTGATTTTAAGTTTGATACAGCTAAAACATTACAAAGTAAGTTTCGTATAATTGATGGAACATTTGAAAAGCAAAAATAGCTAAATAGTCTTAAAAAAAGGTAGTTCAATAATTTGAACCACCTTTTTTATTTTAAGGAGAGATATATCATAATGTTTAAAGAAGTTACTTAGTTTGCTTGTGCGATTAACTTATAAGCATAGGACTTTTGAAACTCTTCAGGTCGATTGTGCCCGAGAGCACGTGATACAACTAAACAAGCCTTTCGATCAAGAACAACACCTTTTAATTCGCCTCGTAGATAAATTTTTTCTTTTTTATCTCTGATATCTTTGGAATCTCGCGCGACAAGAAGATAAAGACGCTTTGCGTATTCTGCACGATATTTATGAGGTTTTAAAGCAGATGGAACTTGAAACACACGCTTTTTACCAGCTAGTTTAAATTCTTCAACAAGCCTTTCTAATTCTTTTTTGTCTCGCGTAATAATCGGAATCCATCGGTCTCGTGCTCCTTTTGATTTATGCTTTTTACCAATGATTTTAAGATAGTATCGACCATCTTCACGTTGATGTAGAGAATCACCTGTAATAGCTTTTAATTCATTTTTACGTAACCCAGTGGCAGATACGATTGAGAACCAGCGATTATTTGTTTCTTCAGACATCCTGTCGTCATTAGACTTCAAACGATTATTCTTTTTGTCGGCTCGATATCGAATATCCGTTGCAATAAAAGCGGTAGAAGGTACTCCTAAAACTTTGGCTAATGCTGCTTTATAGGTTGACTGGGTTGGAGCAGAAAGTCCTAATTTCTTACAATGTTCTAAGTATTGATTTACTAAGTCAATCCATCCCTCAATATTGTTAGATTTTTCAAGAGCTTCTAAATCTTCGGCAGTAGTTATTGAGGCAACAAAGGAAGCAAATCTGCTCCAGGACCCAGCGTAGTTATGAAGAGTTCGGTCGGTATGGATTAAATGAATGTCCTCTCCCGTTTTTTTGGATTCATTTCGCTTGATACCCTTTCCTTTTTTAAAGCGCGTGACTAGATTAGTTAGTCCTTTTGATTGGACGAATTGTTTACGACCTTCGAAAGTGGTTAGAGAATTCATCTGTTGCTTCTTAGCTTTCTCTTTAGCTTTTCGTCGTTCAGCACGACTACGTTTCTTCCTTGCCATAGTTCTTTCCTTTCTGATAATGTATTTTTAAAGAAGATCTTAAGAAAATTCTTAAGGTCTTTTTAATCCAAGTTGAAGTAGTGCAGTGACTTAAGCTTATATTCACTGATATAGTATCTTCCCTTTGCTTAGGGCGCTTCTTAATTGATGGCTAAGAAGATAACCAAGTCATTGTACAACATGACAAGTTGACTCAATTCAAATAAGATGTAGAGTTCCATCTTACAGATAAAAATCTGTTGTTCTTTCTTGTTAGTCTTTTTCAGGTTTAAATGCTCTGAATTTAGCGACTGAGTTAAGCTAGTTTTTGTATTTGATTTTTAGACTTTTGTTATTTACTTTCGTTTTTATACTTTTATTTTTTACTTTGTTATGATTAAAAATATTTTTTAAACTGCCATTGACATTTCTTTTATTATCTATACATTTATTTTTTAGTTAATGAAATACAAAAATTGGTTCCTGTTATTTACTTTCGTTTTTTACTTTTATTATTTACTTTGTTACGATCAAAAATTTTTTTAAAATGCTATTGACATCTCTTTTATTATCTATACATTTATTTTTTTTTAGTAAATGAAATACAAAACTGGTTCTTTCCTAACCCAGTTTAAACCTACTGTTTCCACGATAGCTACCTCCTTTCAAATATAAAAAACGTAGCTATATTAGTTACGTCTCTACTCAATCAATTATTTCTATAATATTAGTATGCCACAAAAAACAAAACAAAAAAATCAGGATAATTTTTTTTACGTTATTCACTTTTACCTTGCGCTGTGTGTTTAGCGTGACTTACACATACGTTTCTGTCAACGCTAAACACACAGAAAAATTAGAATTGCAAAAAAACTGAGGGATGAGAGAAAGAGGTACAAGTACAAAAAAATTGAGAAGTATACAATACCTTTATCAGTTTTTTTAATTTTTTATTTTTATAATTTGAAATTTATGGCAGACTATATATAGAGAGAAAAAAGGAGGTTACATATGTATGAGCATATGTTTTTTTATTACAGGCCTAGTATATGAACTTGGCCCTCCAGACATTGGTATCATTCAATTTATTTTTAAACTCAATAAACAACAAAAGGAGAATAAAATGAACGTTTATAAAGAGTATTTATCTAAAAAAATTTTAGAGACTGTAAATATCGAAATTGAAACAGGTGCGGATTTTGATGTCACTGTTAATTTTTGCCGTGATGAATATAATTTTTATCTAACTTTATCTCGTGAAGGAGAAGAACTAGAGTTTGATTTCATTGATGATAGGTTGAATTTGATTATTGATCACTGTTGCCATGATAAACTGTATTATAGTATTACAGAAATGAATGAGATTTTAAATTTCAAATATGCAATTGATATGTTAGTGGAGTTATTCGTAGCCAATAAATGGTATACGTTTGTACCAGATTTAACTATTCATAATCTCTGGGAATTGGTTGAACAGTACAAAACGGGTAAATTAAGAGATTATGAATAAAATTGAAATGTCTAGTTATTGAAAAAACGATAACTAGACGTTACAATAAAACATGTGAATTATTTTTTAAAGTATATGATAGTAAGAGAAAGTTCGAAAGGGATAATGAAATGAAAACTCCAAGGCTGTATAATGATTTGATCAATGAGAAAAAAATTACCAATGAAATTATTGCAGAATGTGTATATTCTGTGAATAAGCGAGCTAAAAATTATCGTGATAAAATTAAAGAATACAAAAATGGAAGGTTCCATCAGCATTTGGAGAGTAATATTGAAAAAGCGGAAGAGGAAATGGGAAAATACTATCAACTAAAAGAGGAGTTATTGAAAGTATTTTCTCCGACTCTGATTCACAAACAATTCATTGGCGAAGAGAAAAAAAGAGTATATAGTTATGAAAAAAACTATGAGGAATTGTTGAAAGAAAAAATTAATGATATTATTTGGAAAAATAGTTACTATGATTACGATAAAGATATGGAGGTCGAGTTTTTTGATTATCATCTAGGAACA
>ERZ772974.2521-NODE-2521-length-11126-cov-108.783669_pt1 | contig 11126 bp, 9 predicted proteins | sample MGYA00580671_ERZ772974 | MGnify/ENA primary metagenome ERZ772974 (study PRJEB29015, sample SAMEA2738065) | human oral metagenome | biome: human oral; feature: human-associated habitat; material: saliva | place: China | collected 2218 ... | reverse complement strand
GTGGTTGTCGAAGGGGTGAATGTTCATCATTGACCTCACATGGTATCGGTGCTTTCTTCCAGATTAACAGAGCAGCGTCTCGTGTGCTGCTGAGAACAGTGAAGGGGTATGGGGTGAGAAATCCGCTAGTGGATTTCTCACCCCATACCTCTTTCTTAGAGCTCAACACCTCGTGTCGGCGCTGCAGGACCTCGACGCGGTGCCTCGGGTTGAGCCGAACCAGGCTTCTGGCCCTGATTACTCGCCCGGTTCAGCGGACGGCGCCCACCCATGCCAATCTGGCTCACCCTCAACGCTGCCAGAGTTTCCTCATCCGCTTCAGGTTCAGGCGCACGCTCAGCACGGGCCTCCTGCACTTTCTGCTCTACCGGTGAGAGCGGCTTCGGCTGTTGCTCCGTGGTTGCTTCCGGCGTGGAGGACTGTCCCTGAGCCTGCTTCTGGGCACGTTCTGCCAGACGGGCCGCCTTCGCCACACTCTTGGCCTGCTCCCACACGCCCAGCACAGCCTCCGCCGCGCGGGTACGTACCCTCGACCCCGCCGGAACGGGCAGCTTCTCAGCGGCCAAACGCGCATTGTTCACGCGCTGTCCTGCTTCACGGACAAGCTCACGCGGCAACGGCTCCGGGTGCGAATCCGGCACCCCATACTTTGTGCGCATGGCATCAATTTCACCAGCAACACGCGCCCACCGACGGGCGGCACGCTTGCGGGTCGGCACCGGTCCGAGGTTCTGAACCCACACCGGAGCCTTGCCCTCGCGCACCTGCTGCGCCAATTCCTGACCGCGCGAACGGGCGAGCTTGCCAATTTCATTAGCACGGATTTTCAGAATCTGCTTGAGCTTTCCACCCGTCAGCTGACTCTCCCAGAAACGGTCGAGCGTGTGACCGGACACGCCGCCAGAAGTCACCTTCGACGGCTGCGCCTTCGGCACATCATTCTGTGCCGTCAGGCCCAGCTCACGGCGCAAACGGCGCTCTTCACGCAAGCAAGCCGCCAGAGTGAAACGCTCACCACCGCGCGAAACCTCGCCGCGAATGATCTGCTCAAACTCGCGCTGGTCGCCGCTGACTTCCCAGCGGCGGCGCGTAATTTCAGCGTCCATCTCCGAAAGAGTCTCAGCGATTGCTTCGTACTTCTTGCTGCGGTGGGTGCCTCCATCCTCACGCTCACAAGCGTTCAAGGCCTTCACGGTCGCGGCGCGACGCTCCAGAAGCCAATCGGTCTTGGCCATAGCGTAGGGGTTCTTGAACCATTCCGGGTCGTCCAGAACAAGCTTCTCCAGGCGCGCCTCGGCGGAGATTTCGCGTGCCTCCGCACGGGCAATCAAAGCATCCAGCATCGCGTCGCTGTAGCCTGCCAGGGGTCGGTCTGCACGCTCAGCGTTAGCGCGCTCATCGACAATCTGGCTCACACGCCACGACAGAACCGCTGCGGCATCAACCGGCGTTTCCGCATCCGTGCTCAACGCACGCGAACGGTAGGCACGCTCTACAATATCGGGTACGTCCAGGCCTGCACGGTGCAGCTCGCCCAGCTGTGCCGCCAATGCGCCGAAGCCCTCAGAGTTAATAACGGCGGTGATGTCAGCGTCCGCTGATGCTTTCGCGCCGGTGGGCATCTGAGCTACCAGCGCGTCGGTGGCTTCGCCGTCATAGCGTGCCTGATGCATCTGAGCCCGCAAGCTACGGGCGGTCGCTGCATCTTCACCGGTGAGGTCAAAATACTTCACGCGCTCCATGCCCTGCGTCATGAGGTCAGCAATCACGGCACGCTGAGCAAGCTCTGCGTGTTCCTGATATTCGGCCACTGCTGCGGCGGTGTTCATCTGCTGCGCGCGAATCGCATCCACGCTCTCGTGCACGCTCAGCTGGGCCTCGCCGTCATGACGGTCGGCCACATTCTCCAGCACATCGTCCAGTTTCTCGCCTTCATTCAGGGATACGTAGAGGTTGTTCTGTTCGCGTCCACGGGAGAGGCCCACGTAGGCACCGGCACGGTCGGCGCGTGAATCAATGAGCGCATGGGCGGTGTCCACGGTGGCACCCTGTGCACGGTGCACCGTCAGGGCATAGCCAAGCTCCACGTTCTCGCGCACGTATTCGGCGTGCAAGGTGACGGTTCCGCCATGCTCAACATGGCGCACCTGCAATGAACCGTCCTCGTTGATTCCTTCGACGTTCCAGCGGTCACCGTTCTTGACAAAATCATGACCTGCAAAGACAGACAAGCGGCGGTCATTGCGGCGAGTGACAATCACATCGCCTGCAAAGGCGGTGGCCTGACCGGCACCCGGTGCAGAGCCAGGACGCAACAAAACACCTTCGCCGGTCGGCTCACCAGAGGTTGAAATGCGGTGTGCCTGAGCAAGTGCGTTTAGGGACGCGACGGCTTCATTAGATGAGCCCATCATGAGCGAAGTCTTGCCGTCAGCAATGTCGCGCTGGTAGGCGGCGAAGACCTGCTGCGTCATCGCCTCACCGTCACCACCGGCTACACGGCCCTGCTCGCGGTACCACTCGAAGGGCTCATCCTTGCCCACGGTGACCGGCTCGCGAAGGCGCAAGGTAGCGGCTGCTTCTTCCTCATTCTTGAATCGGAACAATTCATCGAGGCGCACCGCGCCGACTTCACGGTCAATGAGGCGAAGGGCACCACCGGCACCCACAGCCGAGAGCTGACGGTCATCACCCAGCACGCGCACCAGCGCGCCACGCTCAGCGGCAATCTGCACTAGCGCGTCAAAATCGCGGGTGGAAACCATACCTGCTTCGTCAATCAGCAGCACATCACCGGGGCGGATACTCAGCGGCCCGGCCTTGGCACCGTTGGTGTTAGCGGCCAGAACCTTTGCTACGGTATCGGCACCAATGCCCAGCTCATCGCCCAAAACCTTTGCGGCGGCGGCGGTCGGTGCCATGCCAATCACACGACCTCCGGCGGCCTGAATCGTCTCCACCGCAAGAGAAACCGAAGCGGTCTTACCAGCACCTGCGGCACCGATACCGGCCACAAGCAGACGCTCAGAGAGGGCGAACTCACGCGCCAATGCTTCCTGACCAGCCGGAAGTGAGAAGCCCTTTTCTGCCAACTTTTCGCGGCGTTCCTGGAGCTTCTGCTTGAAGACATCGAAGGTCGCCGCCGGGATTACGGGCGCGGTTGCAGCATCCAGAATGCGAAGTTCAGCGTCTACCATCTCCTGCGTGGTGAATAGCTGCGCATCCCTGCGCACGAAGCTGTTTGTGCCGTCAGCGCGCAAGAACTCGTCTGCAACCGGGCGGTTCTGCTCGCCGGAAAGGTGCAGCACCTTCTGCTCCAGGGCATGATGAATGGCACCGGCGAGGCTCTGCTCATCGGTGCTTTCCGGGGCGGTCTGCGTGGTGCCAGGAACCGGCACAGGGAAGCCTGTACCGCGCAAATAGCGCGTGGTTTCAGCCTCCACGTGGGAGCGGCGGAACACTGCACGCTGTGCGGTCACGCGGTCGAGAATCTGCTGTGCGTGCTCCTCTGGGGTGCGCGAAAGGAACTCAGCCTGTGCCTGCTCGCGCTTGGCGCGTGCCTGCTCGCTGGCGGCCTCCAAATGCTTTTTCAAGTCCTCACCGGTCGGAATGTTCACCTCGCCGGTGCGCGAAATTGCCTCAGCCTTGGCCGCCCATTCCTCGCACAAATCTTTAAGGCTCTTCGCTTCGCTCTTATGCGGGCGGGTCGAAAGGGTCGCCTGCTGCGCAAGCTCCAGCATGGCCTTACGTCCGGGCGCATGACCGTGTGACTCAATGTATTCTTCCTTGAGTCGGTCAAGCTCCGCGGAAATTTCAGACCGCCGGCTGCTGAAACGCTCCACCATCTCACGATCGAATCCGGCAATCTCCATCACCGGCGAGAGCTCACTCTTGGCCGCGTCGGGGACACAAACCAGCCCAAGGTTCGCCTCTAGATATTCGGCCAGCTTGGCGTTATAAAGCTCAGAGGCGGCAACATTCCACTGAAAAAGGGTGCGCCCATCAATAGCGGACCACCGGCCATCCGCCCCTTTCACCCGGTTAGAAATCACCAAGTGGTCATGCAAATTCGGGTCACCGGAACGCGAATCCCAATGCCGAAATTTGGTGGCGATTAGACCGCCCTTAATGTCAATCTGGCGGACACCGTTACGTCCACGACGCGTCATCACTACCTGGTCTTCCAGGAACTTCACGACATCCGCAATGGCCGCCTCATGCGCTTTCTGCACACCCTCACGGAGGGTCTTATCGCCTAAACCCCACGCCAAGGACACGCTCTTAGGCGGCGTGAAAACCATATCGAAACCGGCCACGGCGTTGCTTCGCGACTTGGATTCGCGGGCGATAAAGGAAACTAGCTGCTTATCGGTGGGGTCCACGCCGTACTGTTCCCGGTACCTAACCGCACCGACACGGTGGCGGATTTCCTTCATCTCTTCGGCGGTCGGGTCGGTGTGCTTCGTGTCGCGGAAGCGGCGGATTTCCTCATCCACCGCGCGCAAAAATTCGGTAGAACCGTCACGCTGCGCGTGCAGGTTCGGGGCGACATTCTTCTTGAAATGCGCGTCGATAGCACGTTGTGCTGCGTGGTTCGCTTGGGTTGCTTCGTGCTCCAGCAAGCGGTAGTTCGCCATGAACTCGGCGCGATCAGTGCGGGGCATATCGGGGTTTTTAACGTACTCGCCCTTGACGATTCGGTGCCCTGCTGCACGGTAGCGCTCCAAGTAACGTGAGACAGTCACACGGTCAGGCGCGCTCTCGTACAGGTGCGCAATATCTTCCACGATTTGTGCCTGGGTCTTCCCCTCGCGGGTGCCCTCAATGATGATGAACGCACGCTCAGCCGCGCGATTGTGCACCTTCTCCCACGCCTGACTGCGCACTTCCTCGAACGCTTCGGGGGTGGAATTTTGGAGAAGGTCGGTGATCTCTTCGGTCTCAAGTGGGGTGAATTTGTGCCCGAAAAGAACCTCCATTTGTTCCTCGGAAACGTTGCCTTTCAGACCCAATTCAGCCGCACCAGCGCCCACCCACTGACCCGGAGGCAACCCATCAATCGTGTAGTAATCGCCCAATTCACGGTTACCAGAGCGCAGCGTATCACCGGTCGCTACCTCATGGGTGTAGTACCGGTGGCCTTCTCCAGCGGTCAGCTTATGGACGGTCAGCATACCCTTATTCTACCCTTGAAACTTATTATGAACAACTCATAATGTGCACCTAGATCATTTGATGCATGAGGTGTGACAAAAAGAGAGTGAAACGTTTCAGCTCCACATGTGCGAGGAACGAGCACAAAGAGGTGGAAGTGCTGAAACGAGAAACGGTTTTGTCCGACATTATTGTCGCGTTCATACACAGGCGGCGCCGGTGTGCTTGAACGCTTCTTCTCTCTGGAGGGAGCTTGCGGAAGGAAAGAGAGAATAGAGCGGTCATGCATTCCAGGCAGCAAGACAGTGTGTCAACTGTGCACATCTGTGTGTCAGGCGTGAACGGTCAAGAGGGGAGCCTGCGGGGTGAATTGATCGTGAAGCGGCTGTCCACAGGTCGTGTGCAGATTGTCCACTGGCGCGTGCCAACTGTGAATGAGCGAAACCGGCGGCGCAGCCGCCGGTTTTTCCGTCAACGCTGACGGAAAAACTAGCACCAATTATCTGCAACCTGTAGTATTTACAGTGACAAATGCAATAAACGGCCCCTAACGGTTCATGAGCATCATTGAGAACAGACGCCCCGAACTTCTGACTGAAGTTCGGGGCGTCTGTTGCTGTGTAGGCACTAGGGGGTGTTTAGGGTTGGTGTTCGTCTTGCCGTGACCCGACCTGCTGAAAAATGAGGCCCTAAAGGTTAAACTAAAAGGTAATTAACCTCTCTCCCCCCTTTGAAAGGAATCACCCTCATGACTCGCTCACCCCGCACTGTTGCCGCCCGCCGCGCCCGCGAAAACGCAGCCGCCTTCGCAGAACGCGAAGCAAAGCTGCTGACCCTGGCCGAAAAATTCTTCGCCCTGGAAGCTAATAGCCCGGCGGCAAAACTAGAAGCCGAAATCGAAGCACTGGAAAACAAGCTCACCTCACTGCGCGAAAAGCTTGTGAGCGCACAAGCTGAAACTCAGCAGAGCCTCGCAGCACCGGTCGCTGAAATGAAGGCGCTGAAGGTTTCCAAGGAGGAGATCGCTGCACGCCTCGGCCTCACCCGCACCGAAGTGAACGCACTGCTGCGCGCCGCCGCTGCCAAGACTGAACCCGAAAGCGAATAAATCTCTCATGGGCACCGCATACCAAGGCAACCAGACAGACCTCACCAAAAACAAAATCGAAGCAGCTGGGCTGACTATCCACCCCACCAGTGACGGATTCCTCTACACCGCACCCTGCGATGCATTCCACAAGAGCATTATCGACAGCCGCCCATCTCTTTAGAAGAGCTGCGTCTGCCCTTCCATCGTCAATCCTCTACCAAGACGGTCTACTTCGTCCTGTCGGTAGCCATGATTAAGAACAAGCTCGCGCAATGCTCTAGAATCTGCCGCGCGTTCAGTTCGACTCCGGCGCAAGAAAGCCAAGCCGTGGAGGTTGTCACGCCCGCGCGCCGCGCGTTCGCGCATGTTCTCGGCATGGTCACCTAAAAATAGATGAGACCCTGCTCCGATTTCGGCACGCACACAGAGCGGGTTGTCACACAGATGCGTGACCATCTCAGCAGCTTCTACTTCGTCGCTGCCGAAGGTAAGGGCGGCGGCGTACCTGTGGGCGCGCCACATTTTTTCACCTGTCTCTGATTCGGGGTCTTTGACCCAAAACCTGCCGTAACCGTCGGCACCAATGGCGCCGACCCATATCCAGCAGGCACCGGGCGTCTCACCTTTGACGACTTTATCCCAGAAGCGGCGGGCCTCTTCGCTTGATTTAGTCTGCATCGGTGTACTCCGCTCCTGCATATTTCTTGTCTGTCAAGGTTTATTTTATCCTTCAACAAACAGTGAAACACCCCGCCGCGAGGTACTGCGGCGGGGTGTCTGCGAGGGCATACGCTCTGGCACCCCTTGGGGGGTGTCCTCCCCTGTTGTGGTGTGCGGCAGTGGGCTACTGCTGCTCGGTGGGGGTTTCGTCGGTTTGCTTCTTTTGGTGTAGGCGTCGTCCCCACTCGCCGAATTCGGGGCGGGTGGTGTAGTCGGTGTTCCATGCCTCGATGGTTGCCGGTAGCCAGATTTTTTTATCGCCGTGCGAGATGAAATCTGGCTCGGGTAGCTCGCCTCGGCGTAGTAGACCTGCGGGGGTCATGCCAAGGAAGCGTGCCATTTCTGAGATGCCTACGATCAGCATGCCAGCCATGGGGTGGGTCCTTTCGTCAGTCTTTGCTGCGGTGGCGTCGTCCGATATGCCATGCGTATGCATGGATGAGGGCTGCCAGTGCGAGCAGTCCGAAGGTGATAGCGGATACGACCGGGTAGGTGGGAAGCAGCACTACCGCGCCGATAATGGCGATAGCGTAGGGAAGGGCTGCGCTGAGGGTCTTCTTCATGGGGTTACCTCGTGTACTATGAATGTATCGGGTGCCCCGGCACCCGGTACTGGAGCCGGTAACTCCAGCACCGGGTTGAGGGGTTTTTACCGCTTACTTATCGTTCTTCGGTTTCTTGAAGACTTCGATGAGCTTGGTGATTGCGGTGATGACGGTGGCAATGCCGGCAAGCGCCGCGCCAATCGAGGTGAGCAATGCGGTAAGTTCCGAAACATTCATAGAATGTACCTTTCTCTATTAGATTGTGAATACCTGAATAATCGGTTTGATTGCCAGGCTTGGAGTGTTGAAGTTTACCCCTTCAACACTATTAGTATAGCACGTTTTATACTTCTATATCAAGTTTTTCAGGTGTTTTCTATGAAAATACCCCCTGTTTTCAGGGGGTATTTTCATATGTATTGTCTCGCGTTATTCAAGTTATCGCCGGTTTTCTTTGCATTTATTTAATGAATTTTCTAGGCATTGATTTACGTCTCAAATATAGCATTTGTGATGTATTGCACATCAATGTAATTAATGCATTACAGAATAGATTACATTGCAAGTATTGCGCCCCCCGGGTCAGACAGGCTCTGTCGCCGCCAGCTCCAACACGCAGCGCTCATGCCCTGGGAGAGGTTCTGTCAAGCCCGCCCGGAACCCCCAATCACCACCAGAACCCAAAGAGTGCCTCTGAAAGATGACCACCGCGCGGGCTTGACAGGTTCTCCTCACGGGGCGAAGAATGGGCGCAGCGGGAGCTGGGAAGACAGCCCTAAGCGTGTGCACCCAACCCTGCCACATGGATACCGGCCTGCGCCCCAATCTGTGGCACGATGCGTCTTCCTGCTGGGGGATTATATGGGCCTGACTAGGTATTATGCCCTCAATCCATAAATACAGATTTCTGTATTTATGGATTTCTATATTTCTGTATCATGGGTTTTAGGTGGGCATGAAAAGACCGCCCAGGCGTGTGCCTGGGCGGTCTTTGTTGTTTAGTCGAGCTGGTCGATGAACTCGACGATGAGGTCGGTCATGGTCTTGCCGGTCATGGCGGCGTGTGCCTTTAGGCGGGTGTGGGCGCTGGCTGGTAGGTTGAGGGTCAGGCGTTTGATGGGTTCTTCCACTGCCCTGCTGTTCTTAAATGCCTGCTCGAAGCTGGGGCGCTTCTTGACGGCCTGCTCGGTGGAGTTGGGCACGGTGACATTGAGCTTTGAATTTTTCTGAGGCATGGGGTTAGCCCTTTCGCAGGTTCAGGAGGGTGAGAAGTTGGGATGCTACTTCATCATATCCTTCAAGGTCGTGGGGGGCCGCACCGTAGGAGGCACGGATGGACTGCTTGGGGCGGATGGGGGTGTCCAGGAAGGTGATGCCGGATTCGCTCAGTAGCTCCGTGGTCTCACGGTAGAGGATGGTGCGCGGGTTAGCGTTGGTAAGTAGTACGGCGGCGGGTTTACCTTCAGGAATGGAGGTAAGGGTAGAGAAGACGCGGGTGATGTCCAGGCCTGCCGGTGCTGCCGGGATGATGAGGACATCTGCTCGCTGCGCAATGGCGTTCATGATTGACTCATTCAGCGGGGGCGAGTCAATGATGGTGATCTCGGAACGGGTAGGGTACCTCTTCAGCTGCGCAACATTTACCGAGGACACAGGGAAGGGAAGCTCCAAATCGTTTTCTGCGGCGGTGAGAGCCCAGTCCGTTGCTGATCCCTGAGGGTCTGCATCCCAGAGCTCGACTTCATGACCGCTGGCGTTCAGGGCGCAGGCGAGGTAGATGCTGGTGACGGTCTTGCCGACGCCACCTTTAGCGTTAATGACACCGATGATGAGGCTCATGGCTTCTCCAATCTGTTTCTGTATATATACAGTTTAGCAGAAAAGCAGAAATCTGCATATGAAGATTTAGGTATTTCTGCACAGTATTTGCCTTGGTCAAGACATAACTGAAGGGGCGAGTAAACCACGATGGTTCACTCGCCCCTTTCAGTTAGGTGCTAGGCGTTAGAGGTCTTTCGGCGGACAGACCACACACCGGCGGCACCGGTGAGAATCAGCATGAAACCGCCGATTGCGATTCCGCCAGTCTCGGTACCGGTGTATGCCAGCTCGTCACGTGCGGGTGCCGTGGATTGAGCAGACGGGACAGCAGCAGGGGATTTCGCATCTGCAGCAGACTTAGTTTCCGACCCCTTCTTGGGTGTCTTGGCGCCCGGTGCTTGCGGGGCGATACCTACCTCGTCATTACCAGTCACTGCATGGTCTCCGCCGCCTGCAGGGGACTCGTCAGGCGTTGAGGTTGCGCTCGAGTGTGCCTGGGCATCCTCGGGTGCGATGGGCACCTCGGTACTGACTACCTCTGAGTTATCGGGTGTCTCATTATCCGCAGTGTCCGCAGGTGCTTTCTGGCTCGGCTCGGGGGTAGGTGCGATGACGACTTCAACCTCGCCGGGGGTTTCAGTAGCCTCGGGTGCCGGAGTTGAAGGCTCGGGCTCCGGTTCGATAACAGGTGCGGTGTCGTCAGCCGGCTGGTGGTCGGCGGGGGTTTCATCGTGCTCGCTACGGGCCGGTTCAGGCTCAGGTGCAATGGGCACGTCGGTGTTCCCCGGGGTTTCAGGTGCCTCACGGGTGGGTTCGGCGCTGGGCGCGATAACAACTTCCACTTCACCCGAAGCTGCTTCGCTCGGAGCGGGGGTCTCTTCACGAGGTTCGGAGTGGTCCGTTTCCGTAGCAGGTGCCTCTGCCTCGGCGGGCGCTTCCGCTTCGGGAGTTGAACCTTCCTGCTGTGCAGTATCAGCGGGTGCTTCTGCAGGCGCTTCCTGGGCAGGTTCTTCGGCAGGTGCTTCCGCTTCGGCAGGGGATGCGGTGACGAACTCGGGCGTAGTAGCAGGCTGGGTGGCTGCGTTACCGGCACCGTTCTTGGTGATGAGGGCAACGGTCAGGGAGCGGGTCTGGTCGCGGTTGGGCTGGCCGTTATCACTGATGGTGATGGAGCCGCTCTGGGTGGGTGTTTCTGCTGCGGTCGCTGCGGTGCAACTGATGGCGCCGGCTGCGGCGGCGAGGGTGAGGGAGGTGATGAGAGCCTTGCGGTACACTTTTTACTCCTCTTGATTAAGGGTTAATGACGATGCTGTGGTGGTCGGGGCTGACGGTTACGCGGTGTCCGTCTGCGGTTGTGCCAAGAACTGGGGTGTCGGTGGAGGTAATGTAGCCGCTGGGGGTTGCGTCGCCGGTGGTTCCGTCACCGAATTCGAGGCTGAATCCTCCGGCGGGTCGGCTTGTGACCTTGGTCGGCACAGCCGGTAGAGCATAGGACCCCTCGGTGCTGAGGTAATGGACTTGGTCTCCTGCGATGGCGATGGTACCGGTGCCGTCAATCTTCACGCTGTCGGCTGCTCCGGTGATGTCGATGGTGCGGCTGACGCTGTCAGATTCCGGGGCTTGGAGGGCGAGGATGTCTTGCCCGGTGGGGGCATGCCAGAGGGTGACGATCTCACCGTTGGCGGTGGCTCCTACCCAGCGGGTGAAGGTTGCTCCTTCGGTGGGTGTTGCCAGGGAGTGGGCTCCGGTTTCGGCACCGTTGGCAGTTGCGGTGATGATGGTGCCGTTACCGCGGG
>ERZ772974.2519-NODE-2519-length-11134-cov-6.842946_pt1 | contig 11134 bp, 8 predicted proteins | sample MGYA00580671_ERZ772974 | MGnify/ENA primary metagenome ERZ772974 (study PRJEB29015, sample SAMEA2738065) | human oral metagenome | biome: human oral; feature: human-associated habitat; material: saliva | place: China | collected 2218 ... | reverse complement strand
AAGCGACAGCCGTATTACTATCAACTTATAAAAGACATGAATTTAAAAATTCAAAACAGTTCACGGCTTATCTAGGTCTAGACCCTAGAAAATATCAATCAGGAACAAGCGTAAACGGAAAAAGCAGAATATCAAAAATAGGAAGTTCGGAAATACGGAAAAGCCTTTATATGCCTGCCGTTGTCGCATATCGTTGCAATGCCTTTCCTGAATTTGTAGGCCGTCTGAAAAACAAGGGGAAGCATATCAAGCTGATATTAATCGCCATCATGCGCAAACTGGCGGTAATAGCGTTCACGCTTTTGCAGAACGGCCAAGATTTCCAAGTTGAAAGATATAAATAGATTTAACGCGGCCAAAAGCCTGGTAAATTTCCAATTTATTGAAAATAAAGCATAAATCAAAACATTAAATCTATTCAAAACAAAACAAACACCCCGAACAAGTCGGGGTGAGTATTCTTGCAACGTCAAGAAATGTAAATCTATTTGACTGTGCAATACACTATCTTGATTTGTTCCTTCGTGTTGAGGAGGCAAAACGGCTGTCTTAAAAAGGCCGTCTGAAACCGTCCCTCAATCCGATTAAAACGTATGATGTCATGAAACCGCATATCCTTATCCTCTGCCTGCTGCTTACTGCCGCCGCCGTTTATTTGTGCTGCGGCATCGGTTTTGGCGCGTGGGAGTCGCCGTTGGCGATGGATGAAACCGTCCGCCAAATCCGTTTACCGCGCATCTATACCGCGCTTTTGGTCGGAGCCGGTTTGTCCGCTTCGGGGGCGGCATTGCAGGCTTTATTTGAGAACCCGCTGGCCGATCCGAGTTTGATCGGGACGTCGGGCGGGGCGGCCTTGGGCGTGATTGTGTTATTGGCTTTGGGCGGCGGCGCGATGGGTGTACCGGCGGCGGCTTTTCTCGGTGCATTGGGTGTGTGCCTGCTGATTTTGGCGGTGCACAAACTGCTCGGCGGCGGTACTTTGGGATTGCTGGTGTTGGGGTTTGTGTTGAGCGCGTTTTCGGGCGCGGTGGTCAGCATGATTTTGTTTTTATCTGACGATTTGGTATTGCGCAGTGCAACCACATGGCTGTCGGGCAGCCTTGCCGAAGCCGGTTTCTCATCGCCTGTCGCGGCAATCGCGGTCATGTTGCCCGGTTTTCTGATTTTGTTATCCGCAGGCAGGCGGCTGGACGTTTTGATGACAGGGGAAGACACGGCTGCCAGTATGGGGGTATCAGTTGGGGCATTGCGTGTGCAAACCGTAATCGGCGCGGCATTGATAACGGGGGCGGCGGTATCGCTTTCGGGCATCATTGGTTTTCTCGGCATGATGATCCCCAATGTGCTGGCGCAAACCGTCGGTGGCAGCCGCCGCAAACTGATTGCACTGTCGGCTTGGTTGGGCGCAGTGTTTTTGATGGTGGTGGACGGCGCGGCGCGCTGGCTGACATACCCTGTCGATCTGCCGGTCGGTATCGTGATTGCCTTATTGGGCGGACCGTTTTTTATGTATTTGTTTATCAAGCCTTTGAAAAGCCGTTGATGCCTAAACAGGCCGTCTGAAACTTCATTGCCCCATATCTTTTGCCATGCACACCTTATTTCAAATCTGTAATCTTTCCGTCAGCGTCCAAGACAAAACCCTGCTTGAAATTGATCAACTGGATATACCTTCGGGCATGACTGTCATTATCGGCCCGAATGGCGCAGGCAAATCTACTTTGCTGCGGGCCTTAATCGGGCAAACGGGGCAGGGGGGAATCACACTTTTAGGTGAGGCCGTTGCGCCGCAAATCCGCGCGGGTAGGGTGGCATGGGTCGGGCAGCATGGCCGTTACAATATGCCGATGACCGTACGCGAATACATTGCGTTGGCGTCATTCGTACAAAAAGGCCGTCTGAACCATGAATGGGCGGACGAGTTGCTCGATTATTTTGATTTGACGGCATTGGCGGATAAGCGTATCGGCAAGCTTTCAGGTGGCGAGCAACAACGCGCCAACATCATCCGCGCCCTGTTGCAAAACGCGCCGGTCTTGCTTTTGGACGAACCGTGCAACCATCTCGATATCCGCCACCAACACCGCCTGATGCAGTATTTGGTCGGGCATTCAAACCGTTCCTCATCAATGATGGTATTGCACGATTTAAACCTCGCCGCGCGTTATGCGGAACATATTATTTTGATGAATAAGGGAAAAGTAGTTGCATCAGGCAAGGTGGGCGAAGTGATGCGCCCCGACTTGCTTGAATCGGTTTACGGTTGGCAGATACGCCGTTGCGAAGATGAAGCAGGGTTTTATTTCAGAAGCTGAGCGCCAAAAGGCCGTCTGAAAAACGATAAAGAAAATTTATTTTATTGTTCAAAAATCAAACGAGATGGGAGGATGTTCCCGACTTGAAGAACCAGATTTTGCGCATTTCACAAGTAAAATGCCGATTTTCATCAAATAGAAATACATTTAATTATTTATAGAATACAATATTTTAAAATAATACTAATTTTGAATTACGCAAAAATATTGACAAGAAAATGATGATGGTTATTTAATATATAAATCTTATTAATAATTTTTATTAATCATTATCATGGTACAGCAGCTTGTTTGGACTCCGAAACAATCCGCGCCCAAGGCATTTCCCGAACGTCAGGCATTAATGCCCGTTTGGGGCGGTGTTCCAATGCCGCGTCCCCAGTGGCAGAACATTTGGAAGAAAAAGCTTCCCCATGCCACCGATGTGGACGCGCTTGCTTATCTGCATATTCCATTTTGCGCCAACCATTGCGTTTTTTGCGGCTTCTACCGTAATGCGTGGAAGGACAGTCAAAGCAGCGTGTACACCGACAAAATTATCGAAGAAATGGCCGCTGAAGCCGAAGTCCGTACAGGTAAGGGCAAAATCCGAGCTGTTTATTTCGGGGGCGGTACGCCGACCGCGTTGCTTACGGAAGACCTCGTCCGCCTGATTCGTGCCTGCTACCAATATCTGCCGCTTGCCGAAGATTGCGAGTTCACCATCGAAGGGCGCATGAGCCATTTCGATTTGGAAAAAGCACAGGCCTGCATCGAAGCAGGCGCCAACCGCATTTCCATCGGCGTGCAAACCTTCAATACCGCCATCCGCCGCCGTCTCGGCCGCAAACACAGCGGCGACGAGGCGTTTGAATATTTGGCAAAATTGTGCGAACTCGATGCCGTGATTGTGGCCGATTTGATGTTCGGCCTGCCCAATCAAACCGATGACGTTTGGCAAAACGATATTGCCCGCGCCACCGAGCTGCCTCTGTCCGGTTTGGATACGTACGCGTTCAACCTTTATCCCATGCTGCCCATCAACCGCATGATTGAAAAAGGCGCATTTCCGACACCGCCGGGTTTCGATATTCAGGCAGACCAATATGCCTACACGGTTGAAACACTGCTGGAAAAAGGCTGGGAACAGGTCAGCAACAGCCACTTCGCCTATCCCGGCCGCGGCGAGCGCAACCGCTACAATACCCTGATCAAATCCGATATTCCCTGTTTGGCGTTCGGCTCCGGCGCAGGCGGTAACTTCGGCGGTTTCAGCTATCAGGTGCAGGGCGATTTGGAGAGTTATCTCGCCACGCCGAAAGGCGAGAAAAACATCGCATTTATGAGCGGCCATAGTCCAAATAAAGCACTGCTCAGCAAAGTCCAGCACGATATTGAAACAGGCCGTCTGAATCCATTATTGTTCGACGGCAACAAAGCAGCGCAAAAGCTGATTGCCCAATGGCAGGAAATGCAGCTTTTTAAAGAACCCGATTCAGACGGCCTTATCCGTTTGAATACCAGCGGCCGTTATTGGTCGCCCACCCTTATCCGCAAACTCATGCTCACTCTTCCAACTCAAGAAAAGGATCAAACCATGCAAAAACTTTCAGCCGAACAACAAACCATGTTGCGTCAATCATTGGAAAAAAATCCCGGCCAAGTGCTGGAAATGCTGGCCGCGCAAAACCAATGCAGTTTTGAAGACGTTATCCGCTGTCTGCCAGAAGAGAACGTGCACCAAACCGAAGGCAGCCGCATCGTCGAAATCCTCCAAGCCGTTGCCGCATGGGATGAATCCGTTACCTTCATCGCCCACACCCCCGATGCCATCGTCGAAGTCAGCGGCAAACTGCCTAACGGCAAAGTCGGCCGCGGTTTCTACAACTTTGACCATCCCGAAACCGATGGCGGCGTACACGGTCATATCTATTACGAAAACTGCGCCTCCATCTACCTTTTGGAACGCCCGTTCATGGGCAAAGCCACTTGCTCGCTCAACTTTATCAACCGCAACGGCGGCGCCATGTTTAAAATTTTCGTCGGCCGCGACGAAGCAGGCGAGTTGAAACAACACCAAATCGAAGCCATGCGCAAACTGTTTGATGCCGCTTAAACGGTTTCAGACGGCCAGATAATCCGTTCCTTGTTGCATAGAGGAGCGGATTTTCTAACAACAAACATCTACCATACAAAGGAACCCCAAACATGCAACTCATCTTCGGAGCCAACGGCCCGTCCGGCCGCGCCTATATCCGCACATTGACTGACTCAGCCGATACCGTCGCCGTATTGAGAAGGCCGTCTGAAGACAGCTTTTTTGCCGAACACAATATTCAAACCGTCGTCGCCGATGCGCTTGATGCCGACGTGCTCGATAAAGCGTTGGCACAATATCGTCCCGATACCGTGATCAGTTTTGTCGGCGGCAAAAATGAAGAGGGCATCCGCAGCGATGCGCTGGGCAATATCAACATCATTGCCGCTACGAAAGCCGCCAATCCGCAAGCCCGCTTTGTACTGATTACCAGCATGGGCTGCGGCGAACAATGGGACATGATGAGCGAGCCGTTCAAACAGGCACTCGGCGAAGCCGTCCGTGCCAAAACAGAAGCCGAAATCTATCTCAAACAAAGCGGTTTGAATTGGACTATCTTGCGCCCCTGCGGCCTTGCCGATGGCGAAGATAATGCCTATACCTTGACACAAAATGCCCAAGAAATTCCGCAAAAATACATGACGCGCAACGGCTTGGCCGCTGCCGTTGCTGCCATTGTCGGCCAAGCGGACAGCAAGGGCGAAACGTATAGCGTTGGTGCGGCATAAACGGATTGAGTAGGCCGTCTGAAACTGTTTTTTAATTGTTTCAGACGGCCTGATTTTTTTAACATACTGTTTTTATTCTAAATATTAGAAAAGAAATTAAAATAACAGGCACAAAAAAGACCGGAACATATCCGGTCTTTTTAATGTTTTCGCACTTACGCTTGGTAACCTTTCGCTTCGGCAAGCAGGGCCAGCAATTCTTCAGTCGTATCCCAACCGATGCAGGCATCCGTAATACTTTGACCGTAAACTTCAGGCTTGTCTTGGCGGCCTTCAACCAAGTGGCTTTCCACCATCACGCCCATGATGTTTTCTTCACCGGCTTTCAGCTGCTCCGCAACATCGCGCGCCACGTCCATTTGTTTGCGGAAGTCTTTACGGCTGTTGGCATGGCTGCAGTCCACCATCAGGTTGCTGCTCACGCCGGCTTTTTGAAGCTGCGCCACCGCGTCTTTAACGTGTTCCGCGCTGTAATTAGGCTCTTTACCGCCACGCAAAATCGCATGGCAGTCAGGGTTGCCGCTGGTGTGGACAATCGCGGAATGACCGGCTTTGGTTACAGACAAGAAGTGGTGCGGATGATTGGCAGCGCCGATGGCGTCGATGGCGATTTTCAGATTGCCGTCCGTACCGTTTTTAAAACCGACAGGGCAGGAGAGGCCGCTGGCCAATTCGCGGTGTACCTGGCTTTCAGTCGTGCGCGCACCAATCGCGCCCCAAGAAATTAGGTCGGCGTAGTATTGCGGCGTAATCATGTCCAAGAATTCAGTCGAGGCAGGCATGCCCATTTCGTTCAAAGTCAGCAACAACTGACGCGCTTGGCGCAGGCCGTAGTTGATGTCAAACGTACCGTCCAAGTGCGGATCGTTAATCAGGCCTTTCCAGCCAACGGTTGTACGCGGTTTTTCAAAATACACGCGCATTACAATCAGCAGCTCTTTCTCATATTTTTTGCGCAAGGGCAGCAATTTTTGCGCATATTCAACCGCCGCCTTGGTATCGTGAATCGAACATGGGCCGATGATGACCAGCAAACGGTTGTCGCGGCCGTGAACCAAATCCGAAATCTCATGACGTGTTTTATAAACCAAATTGGCAACCTGAGGCGTAACAGGCAGTTCATACAAATGCGCGATTGGAGGGAGTAACTCTTTGACTTCTTTAATTTTAATATCGTCAGTAGGGTGGTGTTGGGACATGATGGACTCTCTTGTTTATTTTTGATACAGGTTACAGGTTTTAGCGGAATTAAACAAGGCTTGATTTTTTGTTTTAGCAATTTTATTCTAAAATTTCTTTATTTTAATTATTTTATGGAATTTAAAATCAGTTTATTTGTTTAAATTAATATTTAATGCTATTAAAAAATTTCATTTATATAATAAAGGGCTTTGAGTTTTTATCAAAATACAGGCCGTCTGAAAAAGTTCAGACGGCCTGAAGTTTTACATAGACCCAAAAATTGAGAAGCGTGAAGGCTATCGGTATTGTTCCAGCAAGGGCGAAGAAAAAGGAGTCCAATACACGCCTTTCAGGCCGCTTTCCACCAATTTATCATTCAGCCAAGTGTTACAAGTATTGAATAAATGATAGCGCCCTTTGGCTTCGTAAAAAGCATCGTTAGATTGATGATGAACTCCTTTTAGCAAGATGGGTTGCCCATTTTCTTGTTGAAAACCGGCCAAGAGTGATTTTGTTAAATTCCTGTATTGCTCAGGCGTGACCAAAAATTTGACGACATGGCTATTTTCTCGTGGTTCAAAAGGATAATAAGTAACATGAATCAGCGTACGGTTCAGCCCGCTTAATGCACCTAAGGCATTGGAGAACGTCAAATCTTTCCACTCAGGCGTGTATAAATAAAAATTGCGTTCCCCCCAGCCTAAACCGATATGCGTTATTTGAGGATCAGCAGTGAGCGTGTCTTTGGGATTAACGACATCCGACCAATCAAAAATATCATTCTTCAGCGGCATGACTACATCAGTATGCACGCCGTTATTGACTAAAAATAAAGTAATTTCCCCTTTGGGCTGCTCTTCATTAAGCGGCAATGAAGCCATCATCCAAGCAGACAAAAAATACAATAGGGCAAAAATAGGGATAATCAGCGCTATTTTGCCGATTTTCTTGAGGATGTGAAGAAAGACGTGCATTCGTTTCTTAAAGGCGATTAAGTTTGAAGGTGTATATTTTCTATTAAATTTGTACTTTGTTTCATTAGGAATGAGTGGGCGGTATAGTTATTAAAAAAATAGTTAGATTTAGAAGTTGATTCACGTAAATTTCTTAAAAGTTTAATTGGAAAGAGTTTTAAGGTTTGTTGATAAGTGGATTGAAATCAACTGGATTTATTACCTTTCAGACGGCCTTTTTTCCATTTATCCCATTCGCTTTACCATCGGCATAATCCAAGTTAATATATCAAATTCATTGTCATTCTAAAATTGTCTCGTCATGACCGCCCGCCAATCCTACCACCTCACCTTCGCCCGTTTCTCTCCCTCACTTTCAGTCCGCTCCTTCAGCGCATCCGAAGCGGTCAATACCGCCTACCGTGTCGAAATCACCGCTACCTCGACCGATTCCTCGCTGCCTCTGTCTTCCTACCTTAATCAGCGCGCAGCGTTTGAGATTCGTCCGCAGGAGGGATTACTGTCGGAAGTGGTCAGTGCATTCGGGGCTGCTTCAGACGACCCGCCGGCGAAGCAATGGCAGGGCATTATCACCTCATGCGAGAAGTTGTCGGTTTCCAAGGATGAAACCGTTTACCGCTTTGTTTTAGAGCCGCGCTTCGCGGCAATGAAACATTTCCAAACTTCCCGGCTGTTCCAACACCAAACCGTCCCCGACATCGTTGCCGCCGTCTTCAAACACCACGGCTTCTCCGGTGTCGACTACCGTTTCCAAAAGAGCCGTACCTACAGCGTACGCGAGTATGTCACCCAGTATCTCGAAAGCGACTTCGACTTTATCAACCGTCTGTGTGAAGAAGAAGGCATCTGGTATGCCTTCGAACAGCATGAACAACATGGCGACGTAGTCGTCTTCGGCGACAGTCCCGAACACTATTTGCGCAGCCAAGGCTTACCCGTATCCTACCGTCCCCATGCCGGATTGGAGAGTGTCGGCACCGAAGCACTCTTTAACTTAAGCATCCGCCACAACCCCATCGTCGAAAGCATACGCACGGCCGACTATAACTACCGCAGTGCCGATACCGACCTCTTTGCCGAAACCGACAACAAACAGTCCGAAGAATCTGCCGACAATACCGTTTTATTGGGCAAACAGCAGCACTGGGGCCTTCACCCTAAAACAACTGACGAAGCCAAAGTTCAGACGACCCTGTTGAACGAAGCCAACCTCTGCCGTCAAACCGTCGCAGCCGGCAGCGGCAACGTCGTCTCCATGACACCGATGAAGGTGTTCCAAACCGATGTCTCCTTCCCCGAAGCACCCGACGGCTGGCTGGTACTTTCCATGGAACACAGCGGCAGCCGCGACAGCGCCTACAGCCATACTTTTACCGCCATCCCCGCCCAACTCGCCTACCGTCCCGAACGCACCACCCCGCGTCCGCATATCGACGGTACCTTACCGGCACGGGTCACTGCGGCGGAGAACTGCACCTACGCCTATATCGACGATATGGGCCGTTACCGCGTCAAATTACCGTTTGACCTGGACGAATGGAGTCCGGGCGGGGAAAGCCGTCCCGTCCGACTGGCCAAACCGTATGCCGGTCCCGAATACGGCATCCACTTCCCCTTACACGAAGGCACCGAAGTGATGCTGTCCTTCGTCCAAGGTAATCCCGACCGTCCGTATATCTCCGGCGTCATGCACGACAGCGCCCATCCCGACCACATCCCTGCCGATTGGAACACAAGGAACGTCATCCGTACCTGGGCGAACAACAAACTCAGGATGGAAGACCAAAAAGGTCAGGAACACATCAAACTCGCCACCGACTACCAAAAATCCCAACTCAACCTCGGCCACATCGTTGACAGCGGTAGGGAGAAACGCGGAGAGAACGGCGAAGGCTTCGAACTCAGAACCGACGGTTGGGGCGCCGTACGGGCAGGTAAAGGCATACTCGTCAGCGCACAAAACCAGGATGCCAACGGCAAAGTGCTGGATATGGACGATGCCATCGCACAGATCGAACAAGCACTCTCCCTGGCCAAAAGCCTGAACAAAGCCGCCCAAACCGCCAACAACCACAACACCGATGAAGAAACCCAAAGAGGCCGTCTGAAAGACGCCCTTAAAGACCTGAAAGAGGCCGGTTTAATCCAAACCGCTCCTGCCGGTATCGCTACCGCGACAGAGCAAAGCCAACTGCATACCGCCAATGAAAACATCCACCTGGTCAGCGGCAATCATACCGACATCAGTGCCGGCCAAAGCCTGACCGCCCATGCGGCAGAGAGCCTGAACCTGTTTGCCCAAAGCAGCGGCATCAAGATGCAGGCCAATCAGGGCAAAGTGGAAGTACAGGCACAGAATGACGAATTGCAGCTGAATGCACTGAAGGATGCGACGTTAACCAGTAGCGCAGGGAAAGTCACCATTGCGGCGAAGGAAGAGATACTGATTACCTGCAAAGGGGCGTATATCAAACTGAGCAACGGGGAAGTTGAGATCGGGAGTCCGAAGGTGGTGCGGGTGAGGGCGCCGTTGGTGGTGAATGGGGCGAATAGCACTAACTTCAAATTCACTCAAGTTGGCGCAATTAAGCGTTACAGCAATAGATTGGATTTTGCTGAAAGTTTTGAAGGATTTGGGGATTTAACATCTCTAAAATATTTTGTACTTACTGAAAGCGGGGAGGAATTTGAAGGAAACCTTGATGAATATGGAAGAACCGGACGAATCACTTCAGCCACAGAAGAATATGCCAATTTTTTTGTAGGAGGAGGAGATTGGGTTTTGTCTGAGGATGAAACTTACATAGAACAAGATGATTACTTATGCAGTGATGATTTTGATAATTTAGATAAGGAATAAATGGCAAAATGCTACAGCTTAAACTTAAAAAATTATTCTTAATTTACATATTACTAACTGCGAATGCAGTAAGTCTTGCCAGCCAGAAAACCTTTGTTTCCCCAAATAATACATTAAAAATAACTAGGGAGTGTAATGAAAAAACAAATGAATGCGCTTTCTATCTTAATGAGAAGGCAATTATTGGAGACATCCCAAAAGACAAAGCGACATACAAATGGATTGAGGATATTTTTGCATTGAATATTAATCTAGGCTCGTATAATTCATATTTAGTTTTGGTTGATGGAGTCCATAAGCCTCAAACAGTATCAGGAGTTATTACTATAGACGCGCATACAAAATGTATCATGACTGCGGATAAAGCAGGTATTTATTTTTATAAATTTTTCCAGCCAAAACCACTAAAGATTATTTTAAAACATAGTAAGCAATTTAATTTTGCAAAGGATGTTGTATCTTTGCAATCAATAGTTCAAGGAAAGTTTAAACAAAAAAAAGTAGCTATGAGTTATTTAAATCATGTTTATGAATCAGTCGATATGGTCATTGATAATCCTTGTGTGAAATAATTCGGAGATTGGTAATGTCACAATATTCTAAGGAATTTATCCTTTTTGTTTCTACGATTGCTGGCGAAGCTGCCAATAGCAGTCGTGCTTCCTGGAAGGCGATTGCCCATGTAATAATGAACCGATTTAAGTATAAAGAATGGAGAGACTACCAAACAATTACAGATATAATATTGAAAACAGGCTTTGATGCAGCAAAAGAAAAAAACCAACCTTTTTTAAATGTATATAACTCCCTATCGACGGGAAATCCATCCTCATTGGCTTTGCAAATTATTGCTGCGGTCAAGCCTATATATGATGGGATTATCAAAGACCCTACAGGAAAAGTCGTATTATATTACAGTCCTAAGGCTCAGCTTTACTTGAGTCAAAGAATGCCTCATAAATATAAGCGAGTACCGTCGTTATGGGACTTTAATCTTT
>ERZ772974.2518-NODE-2518-length-11137-cov-4.843620_pt1 | contig 11137 bp, 1 predicted proteins | sample MGYA00580671_ERZ772974 | MGnify/ENA primary metagenome ERZ772974 (study PRJEB29015, sample SAMEA2738065) | human oral metagenome | biome: human oral; feature: human-associated habitat; material: saliva | place: China | collected 2218 ... | reverse complement strand
AGCAGCCTTTGTGGCAGGTCTTACAGACTAAATCAAAAAAACGCAAGATGACCGCAATATACCTCCGAAGAAACATTATGAAATACCGTTTCTGAGGAGGTGTATTGCGGTCATCCCTTTATCATATTCAGTTAACCCCGCCACAGGCTGCATAAGCTAATAAGTGACGATTCATTATGAAATACCGTTTGAGAAGGAGTATGCCATGGGCTTCCCTTTATCCTATTTAGTTAAAAACGCCACAAGGCTCATAGCATAAACAAGTTTCTATGCTTTTTCGTTTAAACGTTTAAACAATTCAGCAATTTGTGCTTGTTGCGTTGCTGCTAATGCTCGCAATTCTGCAATTTCATCTTTTTGAGCACTATTTTGTACTTCCAATGCAGATACTTTATCTTGCAATGTGTAAGATGCACTGATTGGTCCTTGACGGAATGTGTCTTTCACTGCTGTTTCATCTGCACGAGAACCAAATTTCCAAGTTACGCTAGCATTTGCCATCGTTTCGCTACTACGACCATTGAAAGATGCACCTACATGGAATAAAGTAGATTCATTTTTATAATGGTTCACACCTAATGCTAAAGCACTAGATCCTTTGTAATGACCTACACCTGCAGAAATTTGAGTTGGTTCTAATGGATCGTATTGGATTGTTTGTAAACCAGCCAAGGCTGCTGCTTGAGCACCAGAACGGTTCACACGATTACCTACTTCAGCTACTGCATTAGCTACCCCTTTTAATTGAGATACATTCACTGCGTCTGTATCACCAATACCTGGCGCTACATTAGTAATTCTGTTATTGCCGTTATCTAATCCATTAGTTGTCAAGGAAACAGGCTTTTTAGTTGTATCAGCTGGAGTTACTTTGATACCGTTTCCATCCATTTTAGTAGAAGAACCATCTTTACTAGTAGTTGTTACACTATCTAACTTCAAGTCACGGTTTACATCTACTTTTACATATGTAGTAGTTACTGTAGCACCATCTCTATCTGGTTTAGCATCTACTACCATAGATACAGTGGTATTATCTCCGTTAGCAAATTTCACTTTATCCTTAGGGTTCACTCGTTCGTAGGTTTTTTCCTCAGCGCTGAACGCTTTATCTGTAGAGCCGATACCGATTTCCCAACCAGATTTTTGGATGGCTGTAGCTACAGAGTTACCTGTTACATACGCATCACCATCGTTTGTTACTGTGTCTGTTGGTTTAATTGGAAGTTCTTCTTTCATGGCTTTGCCAGTTTTAGGGTCTTTTTTATAGATTTTACCATCTGCACCACGTACACCCTTAACTTCTTTACCATCTGCACCAGTAATGATCACAGTATTTGTTACACGACCTTCTTTTAAAGATACATTAATTTCACGAGTACCATCTTCTAATGTCTTACCAGTTACAGATACGCCTTTAGAACCTGTAAATTCTACCTTGTTAGCATTACGAACTTGTTCTGTATAGCCATTATCTTTAGCAGCTACTACGAAGCCCATGTTTTGTAAATCTCCAACTGTAGCTACATTACTAGGATTAGAGTTTGCAAAGTTCACAAGACCTGCTTTATCAGCATTCTCTGGTTTTGCCACTGGTTTTTGTTCATCTGCATTAGGATTTGGCTCACCATTTACTAAATCACTAGCTTTATACCAGTTACCATCATTACCTTTTTCAAGAATATCACCATCTTTATTTTTTGTAGCCAATGGACTTGCTACTGGAGCTGGTGCTTTTCCATTGTTTTCTTCTGCTGTTTTTGGTGCTCCATTAGGTTTTACATCTGCTGCATTATACCATTTACCATCATTTGCTAATTTTACATCATCAGCCGGTTTAAAAGTTTCTGCACCATTAGCCACATTACCTAATTGTGTTGGGCTAGTTGTAGGTGTTTTACCTTTTTCAGGAGCTGGATTTACCAAGGATGTTTTTAATGGATTTGCTTTTGGATCAATTGGTTTAATTACTGTACCATCTGCTGCAATAGGTTCACCTTTATCATTTGTTCCCACTGCTGGTTTACCATCTGAAGTAATAGGTTGACCTTTTTCATTTACTGGATAGAAGTTATCGCCAACTTTAGATACTGGTTTTCCATCTTTATCTGTGTATGTAATAGGAAGGCCTGTTACATTGTATGTTACATCGCTAGATTTACCATCTTTAGACGTCGTTACTACTGCTGTTGTATTGGCACCATCTACAAAGTTAACAGTGTCATATGGTTTCACAAAGTCACGTGCTTCACCATTGTTTTTCAAATTCCAGCCTGCATTTAATACGTCACCTACAGTAGCTGCATTGTTAGCAATTTTCTTTGCATCTTCCTCTGTTGGAGCTACACCAGTTGTAGTTGGAGTTTCTGTATCTTTTTTCGCACCTGGTAAATTGCCTGCCACATTCGTAATATTAGCAGGTTCGTTATTATCACCTTTACCTACTTTTAAGCCATCTGCTGTTGGTGCTAAGTTAACTTTATTTCCAGCCCCATCATTTAAATCAAGAGTTTTAAATTCTGGGTTATCTACTGTTTTGAAAGTAAATTTATTTGGAGTGCTGTGATCAATTTCAATATTTTTACCAGCATCAAACGTCACTTTTGTACTAGGTTTAACGTTATCATCTGCACCAATTGTTTTACCATCTTTTTCCGCAGAAGCAATCCAGTAAGAGTTATTAATAGCTTTTGCTACATTACCTGCAGTAGCCACTTTATCTTTATCTGTATCTGCCACTTTTGGCGCGCCACTTTCATTAGTAATATCGCCTGCATCTACCGTGATATTACCTTTGTCATCTTTTTTCAAACCTGTGCCAAGTTTTACATCAAATTTTACAGTGGATACTTTATTATCTGTTGTTTCTACTACAGCTGTTGTACCTTCACCATTGATAAAGTTTACAGTGTCATATGGTTTAACAAGGTCTTTAGCGTCTCCATTGTTTTGTAAGTTCCAACCTGCATTTAATACATCGCCTACAGTAGCCGCATTATTTGCAATTTTCTTTGCATCTTCCTCTGTTGGACCTACACCAGTTGTAGTTGGAGCTTCTGTATCTTTTTTCGCACCTGGTAAATTACCTGCTACATTCGTAATTGGTTTGTTATTCATGTTAATGCCATCAGCATTAGTTACAATACCACCTACAGTAGTGCTGTCCAATCCTTTTAAATCTTTTGCCAATTTAAATGTTAAGGTGTTGCCATTTTCATAATTTACACCGATATTACCCTCAGATAATTTAGTTTTATCTGCACCACCTAACAAGTTCAAACGGCTGTCTTTCATACTTCTGCTTACAATTTTCTTTTTATCTGCATCTGCTTTTTTCGCATCTGCATCAGCACCTGTTACCTCGCCTGCATCAGCATCGTCACCAGCATATAGGAATGTTGGATCTACTGTCATGTTATTCAAAATGCCATATAACTGAGAACCGTTAATACCATCAGTGGAAGTTTCAGATACTTCACCAGCGGCTACGTTCTTTAACTGACGTTCATAACCTGCTTTACCAATAGATACTACGTCACCTTTACCAGTTGTGGAACCACCACTCCAATTATATGTATGTCCATTAACTGTTACAGATGTTTGTTTCGTACCTTCTTTATCTGTCGTGGAACCACCACCTAGTGCTACAGAGTTATCAAATGTCGCTGTCGCGCCCGTACCTAAGGCAAGAGCATTAACTGCCTTAGCCTTGGCACCAGTACCAAGTGCTACAGAAATATCATTTGCTTCTGACTTAACACCGATTGTAACCGCTGCCTCACCTGCATAGGCATCCTTCCAACGACCACCATCATTTTTAAGGTCTTTGCCTGTTAAATTTGCATAGGCCTCGCCAATAGTGCCTGTTACTTTATTTCCTTCAGAATTTGTATAAGTAGTTTGTACTGTAACAGCTCTATCTACATCATCATTACCAATGGCAATAGAGGAGTTGCCGTATGCAATCGTATTAGAACCAATCGCGATTGCTTGGTCTCCATATGCACGAGCACCTTCTTTATAATTACTTCCAGCACCAATAGCGATCGATTGTCCAACAGAACGCTTATTGCCTCCCGTTAATTTATCTGAACCATCATAGCCTGCCGTAGCAAAAGCACCGATAACTGTATTTCTTCCTCCTTGGGATTTGGTATTATTACCAATAGCAATAACGCGATCACCCACGCTAGCATCAACATCACTACCAATCGCTATACTAGCGCCGTCTTTAGCATTAGCAGTTCCTTTTTCAAATGTATTATCAGTTGTACTACCAATAGCTATGGCTGCATCTACTGTATTAGTTCCTACCATTACTGGCGCCACCACCATAGCCATAGCCGCTGTAGCAACTACCACTGCTTTTGTTTTGTTGCGACCCACTCGTTTGGCTAATTCAGATACTACTACGTAACATCCTTTTGTTTTGCTCCAAACTACTTTGTAAATTTGATTTAATCCCATTTGATTCCCTATCCTTTCTTAATTACTTTACATATACTCCTATACTTGACAACTTACTATTAACAAAACGAAAAAATCTACAACTATGTACTACTGTATAAGTTACAGGTTTCCTCATATATCACACTATATTAATAGTAATGTCAATTTTTTCATTTCTATACATCGAATTATATCGAAAAACATGGAATTATGCAATATATTTTTTCGTTTATACGTATTTAGTATAGTTTAAGCGTATTTTATACCATTTTTATTCATTCTGACTAATATAGTAAAAAATGAATTTTTATTCTTTTTTAAATAAAAAACTATTATAAAATACTTATTTTTTTAGATGTATTCTCAAACACCCTCAAGTTTTACACTATCTGTTTACAATTACATTATTTTATTTCCATTCATGTTTATTGTTTAATTAATCGTAAATACAGAACTTGTACATACATTACTACAACTCATAGAAAAAATAATTTTTATTTTTACTTCATCTTTTTTTCATGAAGGTGTGGTCAAACATTTCTGCATCAACAGCAGTATCTATTCCCATTCATGATCCATGGCGAATAAAAAAGAACCTGAATCTCATCTCACTGAGATTCAGGTTCTTCTATTGCACTGTATTGTTCTAATATAACTGTCTACAATGAACGATAGTCTTCATTATCATTCAGTTTACCCTTTCAACAGTTTATACAGTTCTGCTACTTGTGCTTTTACAAGAGCCAATTCTTCACGTTGTGCTTCATTTTCTGCTTTTTGAGCAGCATTGGTAGCACGCAATTCATTTAATTGGTCTTTTTGGATTTGGTTTTGTGCTTCTAAGGCAGATACCTTATCTTGTAATGTGTAAGAGGCACTGATTGGTCCTTGACGGAATGTGTCTTTCACAGCTGTTTCATCAGCACGAGCACCAAATTTCCAAGTCACACTAGCATTGGCCATCGTTTCACTACCGCGTCCATTGAAAGATGCACCTACATGGAATAAAGTAGATTCATTTTTGTAGTGGTTCACTCCAAGAGCTAACGCACTAGCACCTTGATAGTATCCTAGGCCTGCAGACACTTGAGTTGGCTCTAATGGATCATATTGAATAGTTTGTAATCCAGCTAAGGCAGCCGCTTGTGCGCCAGAACGATTAATACGATTATTGATATTGATCGTCGTTCCTCGTAATTGAGATACGTTAACTGCATCCGTATCTTTCGTACCTGGTGCAAGATTGTGCATTTGTTGCATACCTGCAGAGATACCTTCTGTCATCACTGGATTACCATCTGGACCAGTTACAGGCTTACCATCTTTATCCAACACTGGTTTATCCATACCGAAAGAAATAACTCGCGTATTATCTACTACATTTGGTTTTAAAGCTCCTACAGCACCCGCATATTTCTCGCCTGGTTTTCCATCTTTACCTATATACACAAAGTTACCATCTTTGTCTTTCATGACAGGCTTATTATCTTTATCTACATATGTAAGATTTCCATTTGCATCACGAGCTACTGTACTATTTGGAATGACTTTCAATCCTTCGTTCGTATACTCCGTAGAGTTACCAGGATTTTTAATCACTTCTTTTTGCTTTCCAGTAGTAGGATCGATAACTGGTTTACCATCTTTATCGAATACTTTTTCCATTTTTACTACTTCTTTTTGTTTTCCAGTAGTAGGATCGATAACTGGCTTACCATCTTTATCGAATACTTTTTCCATTTCATCAGTTGTAGTAAAGGCTATCTTATCACCAGATACATGCGATGTTTTTTCTACACCAGTCTTCGGATCCGTTGCATTAAAAATTAAATCTTTATTAGTGAAAGATGCCTTATTATCACCAGATTTATCTGTTAAAGCAATTTCCTTAGGTCCTACTACAGCTGTATTGTCATCTTTATCTTTGTAAGTAGTTCCTGCAGCATTAGACGTATTCGTATTTCCATTTGTATCCTTCAATACATTCGTTGTCGGAGTACTTGTATTGGTATTACCATCTTTGTCTTTTAGCTCAATTTTATCTGCTGTAGATGTATTGGTATTTCCTTTAGTATCTTTCAACTCATTGGATGTTGGTGTGCTTGTGTTAGTGTTACCATCTTTATCTTTGATCGTAATGGTATCACCTTTTATGGTTGTAGTAGCACCATCTTTACCATTCACACCGATGGCACCTTGTCCATCTTTCGCTGTCATGGAAATGCCGTCTTTACCATCTTTGCCTTTGACTGCAAATTCACCGCTACCATCTTTACCAACTCTAGCAGATACCACATCCTTACCGTCAGCATTTTTCACGATGATCGCACCATCTTTGGCCGGTGTCACATCCGCTTTTGGAACTGGTTTTGCATTAGGTTTTGGTTGTTTTGTCACTGGATCAATGTCGGACTCTTTGTAGTAATCATCACCCACTTTTACGAGGTTGTTACCATTTTTATCAACTGCTGTGCCGCCAGTTGTGACAGAATCAATTTTAAGATCTCTATTCACATCTACTTTGACAAATGTAGTTGCTTTCTTAGTACCATCCTCATTAAGAGCGTCCACAGTTACCATAGATACATTCGTGTTAGCTCCATTTGCGAATTTCACATCGTCATTCGGATTTACCTTGTCGTACACTTTTGCATCTTTACTGTAGTCTTTATCAGTAGAACCAATACCTACATTCCAACCAGAATCTTGAATCGCATTCGCCACTGTATTACCTGTCACAAAGCCTGCGCCCGCATTCGTTACTTTGTCAGTCTTAGGATCAACCTTCAATGGAGTACCTGCTGGTTTACCATCTGGACCTTTTTCGAATCCTATTGGTTTACCATCTTTGTCTACTTTGTAGTAGTTATCTCCAATTTTAACTGCATCAGTTTTTGTACCATTTGCATTAGTTATCGTTACTTTATTCGTAACTTCCCCTTCTTTGATACCTACCGTAATTTCACGAGTGCCATCAGTCAATGTTTTACCAGTAATTTCAATACCCTTACCGCCTTTGAAGTCAACTACATTTGCGTTTTTCACCACATCTTTGTAGCCATTGCCATCTTTGGCAGATACAACCCAGCCCATATTTTGTAGGTCACCTACCGTAGCTGCTGCATTTTTATTTACAGGAGCATCGGCTGTGCCTTCCAAATCAACTAAGTTTGCTGGTGTTGTATTAGGTGTTGTGCCTGGCGCTGTACCTGCTGGTGTAGTATCTACAGATTTAGTATTCAACGTGGAACCTACTCCTGTAATTTGTGTTGGTTTGCCATCCTTAGATGTGATATTCAATGCAGAAGATGGTTGTGCACCTGACGCATTATTCGTAGCTGGTTTTGCTGCTTCTGCTTTCATTGTCACAGGGCTCACCGGTGTAACAGGTGTTGTTGTTACATCCACTGGTGTTGCACCTGGTTTTGGAGCGCCATTCACTACATCAGCTGGTTTGTAATAGTTGTCGCCCACTTTCGTGTACGTATTACCTTTACCATCTGTATAAGTATTTGGGCTACCTACGTTCAACGTGCCTGTATCCACATTGGTGAAAGTCACATTATCCTTCGTAGCATATGTAATTTTACCATTTGCATCCTGTTTCACAGTCAAGTTATTGCCTGCTACCATTTCCACAGTATTACTTGGTTTGATTAACTCTCCATCATCCTTAGTTCCAGCAAGTTTTTCTCCACCGTCAGCAGATGTTTTCAAGTTGAAGCCCGCATTGTTAATCGCTTCCGCTACATTTTGTACGGTAGCCACTTTGTTCAATCCTGCCTCATCATGCGCTTTCTGTGCTGCATCTACTGGTGTTTGTTTAGCAGCTACGTCAGCTTTCTTATCTGCCACAGCTTGTTGTAATGCTGGGTCTTTCGGATTTGCTGCTAATGCAGTTTCCGCTGTTTTTAACGCATCTTTCGCTGTCGCTAATTCTTTCATCGCTGCATCTAAGGCTTCTTTCAATGTCTTAGCATTTTCTGGTGTTGTTGGACCTGCTACAGAACCATTCGTATTGGATGTAATTTCACCTGTGGTTACTTTCACACCGTCCTCATCAACTGTTACAGAGCCATTCGCTGGTTTCACATTGAAAGTCACATCACTCGTAGTATTACCTTCACGAGTTGTTACCACCGCGGTAGTACCAAGACCATTGACAAAGTTCACTGTATCATATGGTTTTACAAAATCACGAGATTCCCCATTGTTTTGTAAGTTCCAACCTGCATTTAACACATCTGACACTGTGGCTGCATTGTTACCAATGTACTTAGGATTTGTTTGTCCATCTTTTGTTTTTGGATTTGCTAATGCTGCTGCTTCTTCTGCTGTTAATGGTGCTTTGTTAATATTGCCATTATCAGGAGTTTTACCTACCACAGTTCCATCTGGTTTTGTAATATCTTCTGTTCCATCATTTACATTTGGAATGTTGTTTTTCACATTTTTCAATGTCGTTGGACTTGTTGTGCCTTCTGGACCATTGATAGATGTAATAACATCGCCTTTTGGAACTTCTGCACCAGATCCATCAGGATTTTCATAGAATTTAACTTCTGTTTTTCCTGTATCTGGATTCGTTACTGTCTTAGGATATACTTTTGTACCATCTGCTTTCGTATAGTTCACTGGTGTAACAGAGTTATTCGTAGATACTTGGTCATCTACTTTCACAGTGATGGTGCGAACACCATCGACTGTTTTACCAGATACGATAGCTGTACCTTCGCCTACGAATTTCACTTCGTTCGCATTTTTTACTGTATCTGTATAGGCCTTGCCTGTTTCACCCGTTGTTTTATCAGAAGACACAATCCATCCCATGTTACGTAAATCGCCTACTGTAGCCGCTGTGTTATCGCTTACTTTAGGTTTGGAACCATCTGTAGGGGTCGATAAATCGACTAAGCCATTGTTAGCTTTTGTGGAACCTGGAACTTCTTTTCCATCTACTGTATCACCATATTTGTGTAAACCAGATGTTACATTTCCTAATTGTGTAGGATCTGTGGTTTTCTTATTTGGTTCAGTCTCTGTATTCTTAACATTTGGATTGACCAATTTAGAGCTTAATGGGTTCGCAGTTGTATCAATCGGTTTGATAACATTTCCATTTTCATCCACAGGTTTACCATCTTTATTTACTTTCGTACTTGGCTTACCATTTGCATCAATTGGTTGACCTTTATCATTCACTGTATAATAATCGTCTCCAATTTTAGATACTGGTGTACCATCTGCTGTAGTGTATGTCACAGGCAAGCCTGTTACATTGTATGTCACATTGCTTGTGGTTCCATCTTCAGATGTGGTAACTACGGCTGTCGTGTTCACACCGTTTACGAAATTTACAGTATCGAATGGTTTTACAAAGTCACGGGCTGCTCCATTGTTTTGTAAGTTCCAACCTGCGTTTAATACATCAGACACTGTAGCCGCATTGTTGCCAATATACTTAGGATTTGTTTGTCCATCTTTTGTTTTTGGATTTGACAATTCAGCTGCTTCTTCTGCTGTTAATGGTGCTTTGTTGATATTTTCTACATCACCTGCTTTTTCTTTACCATCTGGAGTCGTAATCGTTTTAGATCCATCATTTACATTTGGAATGTTGTTCTTAACATTTTTCAATGTCGTTGGACTTGTTGTACCTTCTGGACCATTGATAGATGTAATGACATCACCTTTTGGAACTTCCTTGCCGGTTCCATCTGGATTTTCAAAGAATTTAACTTCTTCTTTACCTGTTTTTGGATCTGTCACAGTCTTAGGATATACTTTTGTACCATCTGCTTTAGTATAGTTCACTGGTGTAACAGAGTTATTCGTAGACGTTTGGTCATCTACTTTTACAGTGATGGTTCGAACACCTTGGTCATCTGTTTTACCAGATACAATAGCTGTACCTGCACCTACGAATTTCACTTCATTAGCGTTTTTCACTTGCTCGGAGTATGCAGTATCTGTTGCTACTCCATCTGCACCTGTTGTTTTGTCAGAAGATACAATCCAACCCATGTTACGTAAATCACCTACTGTAGCGGCTGTATTGTCGCTTACTTTAGGTTTTGCCCCATCTGTTGGTGTAGATAAATCTACTAAACCATTGTTAGCTTTTGTGGAACCTGGAACTTCTTTTCCATCTACTGTATCACCATATTTTTGTAAGCCAGATGTTACATTTCCTAATTGTGTAGGATCTGTAGTTTTCTTATTTGGTTCAGCATCTGTATTTTTAGCATTTGGATTCACTAATTTAGATGTTAATGGAGTATCTGTAATATTAACTTCAGAAATTGGTTGTCCATCTTCACCAACAGGCACTCCATTTTCATTGATTTTTGTAGCTGGCTTACCATTGGAATCCAATGGTTGACCTTGTTCATTAACTTTGTAGTATTTGTCTCCAATTTTGGATACTGGTGTACCATCTGCTGTAGTGTATGTCACAGGTAATCCTGTTACATTGTATGTCACATTGCTTGTAGTTCCATCTTCAGATGTGGTAACCACAGCTGTTGTGTTCACACCGTTTACAAAGTTTACAGTATCGAATGGTTTTACAAAATCACGAGCTGCACCGTTGTTTTGTAAGTTCCAACCTGCGTTCAATACGTCAGATACTGTGGCTGCATTGTTGCCCACGAAGTTAGGATTTGGTTTACCATCTTTTGTTGTTGGT
>ERZ772974.2514-NODE-2514-length-11152-cov-3.818870_pt1 | contig 11152 bp, 9 predicted proteins | sample MGYA00580671_ERZ772974 | MGnify/ENA primary metagenome ERZ772974 (study PRJEB29015, sample SAMEA2738065) | human oral metagenome | biome: human oral; feature: human-associated habitat; material: saliva | place: China | collected 2218 ... | reverse complement strand
AGCCTGTCTTAATTGCTATCCGCTAAAGGAGGCGTTTCCGCTAGAGCGACAGGCCCCTACCGTAGAAGAGGAAGATAACAGTACTACTAGTGGAAATGAACAGAATATCCCATTAAAGTGGACGTTCCATAAGCTTATTCCTAAGTCCTATAGACCGACCACGAAGGTGACTTTGATAGAGCTTAAAGAGCGTATTAGTTCAGATCAAGAGCACTATAAAGAGTTATATGAAGCTACGGAATTCAGTCTTCCTGCAGATGGTTCTTTGCCAGGATTCTATTTTTCCCATTACATAGGATTTACCTATATAATCTATGAGGAGAATCCGCCTATTGAGGGTGGTCACTCTCCTCAGGCGATGACAGCAGGCCGTTATTTTGCTGAACTTTTTAGGAGTATCAACTATACAGGGAAAGGCCTTTCGGCTGAGGAAAGTCGCCGAGCTCTTTACTTTAGGAATCCAGAGTTTACTCCCTTCTTTGATGCTAAGTTGACGGCAGATGGAAATGATGATTTATTGTCTGATCTGAAAGTTAAAATTAATGGAGAGACTTGTAGGATTGACTGGATTCGATATTTGGCTATTTTGACAGCCTACCAAGTGAATAAAGAGTCTCCTCTAAGGGGCTACTCTTCTTCTTCTGCTAGGGAGGAGTTCTTTACAGATTATGTTTCTTGGGTGGTTGGTTTAGAGCAAGAAAATAATCCAGATAAGTTTGGGAATGAAGATGTTTCAAATAGAGATCTCTTTGAGGGGGAACCTCCTAGCTGGAAAGAGCGATATGTATGGCTGAAGGAGGAGATTGGGTTTGTCGCTCAGGAAATAGAAGATAAGTGTTTCCCATCACTGATTGATGCTGATTATTGGCTTTTTGGCTTAGTGAATCTCGTCTTGTTTCAGGGAAAGAGGCTTGATCGGTCTCGGTGGGGGGGATTGAAGGTGAAGGTTGAGGCTGCGATAGCAGAAGCTAGACCACCAGCTCAGGGTGCTGGAACAAATGGGCTGATGGGTCCGGTTCGTACTTCCCATCTAAAGGGCCTTAATCAATTGCGTTATACTTATGAGAGACTTCGCAAGTCGATAGAGTATTATAATGAGAATGTCAGTATAGAGGATAAATAGTATGTATTATGGTATCCATTCGGAATTTATTGAGACGCCTTTGTTAAGGATTTTGGAGGAGGGAATACAGGCCTGTAGTCCACTTGGATATGGTATCCAAACAGAGCCTGTGAAGGAGTACTTTCTTTCTTCTCTTTTTCTTCGTATGACGGGTGCTCAAGAGCAAAAAATGAAGTCTATTTGCTGGGAGTTAGCAACGCATGATTATGCTTTTAGGCGAGGCTTCCTGGACTCTGCGAGTAATCCGAGATCCTATGGAGAGTTCTCTTCCCTTGAACAAAAGGAACGAGTGTATAATGACTTACTTCGGCAGATCTACTCGCTTAATAATCGTGCTGTGCCTAGCAGTTGCACTTGTTTGCACAAGTACAAGTCGTTTTTCGGAAGAGTTTGTCGTGAAGTTGGCTCCCTTTTAAGGAGAGAGCCCCTGTGCTATTGGTTACAGAAAGAGAAGCAAGATTTGCGTAATGATAGTGCTGTAAGATCTCCTCAATGTGGGCCAAGTTTTAAAAGCAAAAAGGAATTTCGCTTGCTTCAAGGGGAACTTAGAGTTATTTATGAACCCGTCGTTGAAGCGCATCGTCATAGGTGTGCTCACAACTTGACTTCCATCCAGAAGCACCTTCCTAGTCTGAGTGTGTTAAGGGATCAGAATTATTCACGGCACAACTATGCTTATCGATTTCTTATTCTTATCCTTGTAGATGAAATCTTTATGGAGCTGTACAAAGAGTATAAGGGGCTTGTTAATATGAGTCCTTGGAGATGAGTTGATGGATTTTCCATACTTTGAGACTTTGGATTAGAGCATGAGTTTGTCAGGAGAGTTACGAGGCGGTGACCGGTGGATAGCTGGTTACCGCCTCGCTGTGTTTCCGCCCTTGATGAGGGGTAAAAGCGTGGCAGGGATGGTATGTTAATATGACGAATGACTACACTGCGGGGCGGGATGGCGCGGTGCGCTAAGTCTTTGTACCTTTGTGGGTGTAAATACATTACTCTTATGACCAAAGACCAATCCTTGCGCCGTGAAGGCGAACACCTATTGGACGATATCAAAAACCTCGGACAAGAACTCCTGGACGAGGCGAATGCTCCCGCACTCATCCCTTCTATCTATACGCGCCGCTCTATTCGTAAGTTCGTTGACACCCCGCTGACGGGCGACGAAGTGCAGGTGCTTCTCGAGGCTGGCCTGCGTGCCCCTTCCTCGAAGAACAAGCACACGACCCAGTTCGTCCTCGTTGAAGACCGCGAGACACTGGACCGCTTGAGCCGTATGCGTGAGAGTGGGGCGCTCTTCCTTCAGCAGGTACCCTTAGGGATTGTTATCTTGGGGTCGCCGATGGAGTGCGAACGTTGGATCGCCGACGCTTCGCTGGCGGCGGGTTACATCCAGCTGCAGGCAGAGGCGTTAGGTCTTGGCTCGTGCTGGGCGGATGCCTACGGATGCTATACGGGTGCAGGACAAGAGTCCGCCGAATACGTGCGCAACGTCTTGGATATCCCCTACCAGCTGGAGGTGCTCTGCATCTTAGCTATCGGGCACAAGGCTGGCGAAGCTGCTCCTCGTCCTACGGAGACGCTGAAGTGGGAGAAGATCCATATCGGTCGTTATCAGGTGCCTGAAGAGGCGCAAGAAGAAGCCTAATGCCGGGAGAACGTATTGTCCTCCTCGGAGCAGGACGCGTGGCAACACAGCTGGTACGCGCCCTTTCTTTGTGGCCTTCTGAGGGACAGTGCTTACAGCTCTATAGCCCTGGGGGACATTCGGCGCGCCGTCTGGCCGCTAAGCTCACAGGTGAAGTCTCAGTCGCTCGTTCGCTCTCAGAGCTGGATAAGGACGCAGACTGCTACATCTTCGCAGTTCCCGATATGGTCATTGCCCCGTTGGCGAGCGAACTGGCGGAGCTCGGTATCGGGACATCGAATCGTGCCCTCTGGGTGCACGTCTCTGGGGCAACGCCTTTGGCACATCTGGCGGAGCATCATAGTGCGTCCGCCGTCCTCTATCCTTTGCAGACCTTCTCCACGGAGCGGGAGCAGGACTTCCGTCAGATACCGCTTTATCTGGAGGGAAATACGCCCGTGGCGCGTGAAGCTGTCGAAGCCTTGGGGCACCGACTAAGTGATGTCGTCTCGTGGGCTACGACGGAGCAGCGTCAGGTGCTTCATATCGCAGCTGTCGTGGCGTGCAACTTCTCCAACTACCTCATTGGTCGTGCCGAGCGACTCCTGGAGGCCGAGGGGCTTTCTCCGAAGGCGCTCCTTCCTCTGCTCGATGAGATGAATGATAAGCTCCATCAGTTGCCCGCTGTAGAAGCTCAGACGGGTCCTGCGCAGCGTGGAGATGCCGAGACGATGCAGCGGCACTGTGTCTACCTCGAGACGCACGGAGAGAAGGACTTAGCGAAGCTATATGAGACGCTGAGCACAGCGATTCAGCTCACCCATGGGACGGGGGCGAGTGAAGTCAAATAAAAATCTTTATTTTTGTCCCGCTACTGAAGGGTGTTGCTCCTATGGAGAGCCCTCAGAGTAGTAGACTTATTGCCATGGGCGTCGAGAGACGGCCATAGGGCTCTTAGGAATCATACCTGCTGGGTTACGGGAAGATTGCGTTTGGTGTTCGTAGTATAGCAAGGTGTGCTCACCGAGAGCCTACTTTAGGCGTGTGACTTGGATGACTTCGGTCATTGGGTCACGCGCTTTTTGTTTTTGAGGGGAAGGGAACTCGTGGCATAGCGAAGGGAGTCTTACCACCTTTGGAACGTTTACTTTCCAAAGGTGGAACAATCACTTTCCAAGCCGTGGAAAGGTGGCTTTCCTCTTGAGGAATACGCGAGCTACTCGGGGCGATGTGGTGTACTGTGCCGGCTTCCGAAAGGCAGCGTCTGTGGGGATTCGGGGCGTTTTCACTATCTTTGGAGGGAGCGCAGTACGCTGAGCAAGCGGTGCTAAGCCCGCCTACATTCATTCATTTATAGATACAACGAAACAATGGCAGAACAGGAAACTCCCCAATTCAACATCGAGCTCCCCGAAGAAGTCGGTCAGGGCCAGTACGCTAACCTCGCAGTTGTCCTGCACTCTCAGAGCGAATTTATCCTCGACTTCGTTCGTCTGCTCCCTGGTCAGCAGTCGGCGCGCGTCCACAGCCGTCAGATCCTCACTCCCGACAACGCGAAGCGTCTGGTGCGCCTCTTGGAGCAACACCTGGCTGGCTTCGAGCAGGAGTACGGCACGATCGAGCTGCCCGAAGATAGCGGCGTCGAGGTGAGCGCAAACTAATTGGTATGCTTAGCTGGAGCTTTCCTTGAGGAGCTCTCTGCTAAGAGCACATCTGCTTATCCTGACCACGCTGCCTCTTAGGGCGGTGGTCGGGATAACTTTTTGATACGAATGACGTGATGGATAAGCCTCTCTTTGTGCTGGACTCCTCCCTGCCCTATCTCGAGGGACTGGTGGAGCAGGTCGCCGAAGTGCGCCGCTACGCTCACGGGGAGTTCACTCCCGAGCATATCCGTGGCGCACGCGCGCTGCTCATCCGCAGTGTCGTGCACGCCGATAGACACCTCTTAGAGGGGAGTGACGTGGAGTTCGTTGCCACGGCGACCGCCGGCTTCGACCACATCGACACTGACTACTGTCGGACTGCTGGTATTGGCTGGGAGAATGCTCCTGGGTGTAATGCTGGGGGTGTGGTGCAGTACGTCCTCTCTTCGCTGGTGCGCTGGTCGCTGGTGCGTGGTGTCTCCCTGCAGGGGAAGACGATTGGCATTGTCGGGGTGGGGAATGTAGGTGGTCGACTGGCGCAGCGTGTGGGAGCCTTGGGCTTGCGTCCCTTGCTCTGCGACCCTCCTCGTGCCGAGCGCGAGGGAGCTGAAGGCTTTGTCTCGCTGGAGACCATCCTGCAGGAGAGCGATATCATCACGCTGCACGTCCCTCTGACACGTACGGGGAAGTATGCCACGGCCGGGATGGTCGATGAGGCTTTCCTCTCTCGATGCGTGCGCCGTCCCTTGCTTATCAATGCCTGCCGTGGCCCTGTTTCCCCGAGTGATGTCCTGATGCAGGGGCTGGAGCGTGGACAGATTTCCGACCTCATCCTCGACTGCTGGGAGGGCGAACCCGTCATCCATAGCGAGCTGCTGCAGCGGTGCTTCATCGCTACACCGCATATAGCAGGCTGGACCGCTGACGGCAAGTGGCGTGGCTCACAGATGGCACTGGAGGCTACGTGTCGTGCCTTAGACCTTCCTCTACCCGAAGGACTGTGGGACGAAGCCGTCCTGTATACCCCGGATGCACCCACGATTGACCTCGGCCGCTTCCCCGAAGAGGAGCGCATCCTGCGTGCTCAGCTTCACACGTGCGACCTCAAGGCGACAACACAGACGCTGCAGGCTGCGCCTGCGGCCTTCGAGCAAGTGCGCCGTGCCTATTGCTTCCCCCGCGAAGCCTCTGCCTACACCATCATCGGAGCTTATCCTGAAGAGAAGCCGCTCTTAGAGCAATTGGGCTTCACACATATCGGGTAGTCTGCCCTTCCTTCCTCTTGACTTATAGTTATGTCCTTACCCCGCTCGCTTCGTCTTTCGCTTTTGATGCTTCTGACCCTCCTACCTCAAGGGCTGTGGGGGCAGTACCGCACGGCACGCACGCCTCGTTCGGCTCAGGTGCCACTCATGCCTGTCGCGGAGGCTTCGCTCTCCCACCAGCGACTCCGCTCGGTGAAGGAAACGCTACGCATCACGGCACCGACGGCGGAGGAGCTACGTGAGGTCGCACGCACGGATAAGGGCTTCCGCACCTATACCTTCGCTGTGGAGCGACCCGTCACGGTGCCGACGGCATCGCTTGGCGAAGTCCTCGAAGATGGCGCAGGACACTACGTCTGGCGTGCCACGCTTCAAGCGCCGCAAGCGAAGAACATCGGCTTGCGCCTCTCACGCTACGCCCTGCCTCGTGGCGGTGCTCTCTTTGTCTCTGCCAAGGATCGCCCTGCCTCGGGAGCCTTGACCGAGCAGAATAACGCTACGGATAGCCTGCTGCAGATAGCCCCGATTGATGGTGAAGAGCTCCTCCTCGAGTACGAATATCCTGAAGGGACGCGCGCTGACCAGCTCGCTTTACCCTTCCATATAGATGCACTTTTCTACGGCTTCAGAGACTTCCGTGCTACCGAATCAGGATTTGCGCAGCCTGGAGAGCCCTTCTATGACCATACGAACATCCCCCTCTCCAGCCTCTCGTGTGCGCCCAATGCGATTGCGCATCCCGAGGTGTGGAAGCAGACGCGCAGCGTGGTGCTACTCATCGTCGGAGGGACGAGTGCCAGCACGGGCACACTCATCAATAATAGCCGTTCGGATGGCACTCCCTACGTCTTGACCTCATCGCACTGTCTCAACAACCTCTTCCGACAGTTAGGAGACCTAACCTCCATCCATCGTAATGCCTCGACGACCGTCTTCTTCTTTGGCTTCCAAAGTCCCCTACGTCAGGGCAACGTCCGCCCTACGGAGGAGCAAAGTCTGAGTGGTGCGAACCTCGTCGGCTACAGCGAGACGAGCGAGATGTGTCTTCTGCGCATCACGGGGCTACCACGCCGTGCGGATGGCTCTGTGGGTACGATTCCAGCGGCCTATCAGCCCTACTTCGCTGGCTGGAGTCGAGAGGAAGCCCCTAAGGGTCCGTATATCGGTATCCACCATCCAGGAGGCTCGACGAAGCGTTACAGCCGAAGTAAGGACACCGAGCTACAGACGGAAGACTATGAATTGACCTATACAGACAGGCGAGGTCGTAGTCAGATCGTCTCGTGGACGAATATGCATTGGTCCCTCAATGAATGGTCGGTGGGAACGACGGCTGCAGGCTCTTCGGGCTCGCCCCTCTTTGACCAGCAGGGGCAGATTATCGGTGCTTTGACGGGCGGAGCTTCGACGTGTGACTCTCCCTTTGAAGACCGCTACTGGGCTCTGAAGCGTGCGTGGAAGGATGCCTCACCAGAGGCGGGGAGTATCCGCTCGCTCCAGCCTTGGCTCGACCCTGCCCATACGGGTGCGCTGACGTGTCCTGGCTATGACCCCATCGAGCCGAAGGTGGTGCAGCGTCTGAGTGCCATCTATCCCGATCCTATTCTTCCTACCGTCGAGGTGGTGAAGCCCAATGTCCTCTATACGCCAAAGGCTGGTGTCGACGCTCTTGCCAACGAGCTCCAGCTGCCTCAGCTCGATGCTACCGTCCTCGGAGCTTACGTTGTCTTCAAGAGCAATACCGCCCTGCGACGCTCTTCACTGCCTCAGCTGCGCATCGCTCTTCAGCCCTTCGCTGGGAGCTATGATCTCGGGGGGAGTGTGGTGGACTTCGCTTCGTCTTCCTTGGGTAGCTTCGCGCGCTACGATGCCTATGGCAGCCCTGACATAGGTCGCCGTACGCTACGCACGGATAGTATCGAGGTCTTCATCCCTGCGCCCGAAGGCCTTCGCCTCTCGCTCAGCGCAGGTCGTTACCTCCTCTCGTGTGCCGCCGCTGATGGTGGTGAGCTGAAGCTCCCGCTCTTGGCTTATAATGGCTCTGCCGACAGACTGCGAGGCTGGGCTGCGTGGACGCACCACCTCACCGATGGCTGGCGCCGTAGTGTCGAGCTCCCTGGCGGAGCCTATTGGATTGACCTGCTCGTGGAGACGAAGGCGCCCATCATACAGCCTACTACGAGCGGCCTCACGGAGGCACTCTCGGGCTATTACCACGCAGGGACGCTCTATCTCGAAGGGGAAGCCCTGCGCCACAGCCCGTGCCAAGTGCGTATCTATGACCTCACCGGGCAGCTTCATCGTGAGGAACTACTCTCACCTACGGGGGGGCGTGCCACGGTCTCCCTCACGGGATTACTTCCTGGGCTCTATATCGCAGAGGTTATTCCCCGCACCAGTCCCGAAGTGCGTGGGCATACCATCTACTTCTCGCATAAGTAGCCCCCTTTGCTCGCTTCCTTCTCTTCATCCCATCTTATCCCTACTTTACCGCTATGATTACCCCATATAAGGACAGCAATGAGCCGAAGGTGGATCAGGTCCGCCGTATGTTCAACCGCATCGCCCCACAGTATGACCGCCTCAATCAGATTATCTCTTTAGGCCTCGACCGCTCGTGGCGTCGCAAGGCACTTAGCTTCCTCGCTCCCTACGCACCGCACCACGTCCTGGATGTGGCTACGGGGACGGGGGATGTCGCTATCTCGCTGGTGCAAACCATCCCTTCGGTGGAGCGTGTCACGGGAATCGATATCTCCGAAGAGATGATGCGTATCGGTGCGGAGAAGGTGAATGACTTAGGGCTGAGTGGACGTATTGACTTCGAGCGCCAGGACTGCACGGCGACGACCTTTGCCGCCAATAGCTTCGATGCGGCGACGATTTCCTTCGGTATCCGCAACTTCCCCGACATCCCTGCGGCCGCGTGCGAGCTGCAGCGTATCCTTCGCCCTTCGGGGGTATTAGTCATTGCCGAGCTATCCGAGCCGACGAACCCTGTGCTGCGCTTGGGCTACAAGCTCTATGCAGGGCATATCATCCCGCTCATCGGGCGCTTCTTCTCCGATGATAAGGATGCTTACACCTACCTGCCTAAGTCCATAGCAGCGATGCCTCAGCGGGAGAAGATGGTGGAAATCTTGCGCCAAGCGGGCTTTGCCGAAGCCTTCTACCACAGCATCTCGCCTGGTACGTGCACCATCTACGTAGCGATCAAGGCCGAGCCAATGCCTTCGCTCAACCAAGAGCAGATTGTAGACTAACCGCCCTTAGGGGCGCGCTGTCTTTGCGTGGGGAAGCCTTGCTTAGAGGGGAAGGTAAACGACCTTCTTCGTCTTGAAGTACTCTTCGTCGAAGGTAGGGTAGAGGTCTTGCACCTCGACGATGCGCTTGTAGGGGCGTATCTCCGCCTGCAGCTCTCCGCCCTTGAGGCAGATGAGCCCATTGGGCATCCCGTTGCGCTGCTCGTGATGGACGAGCTTGCGCGTGAAGCCGACCAATTCCTCCAGACGCATCACAGCGCGGCTGACCACGAAGTCGAACTGCTCCTTCACGTCTTCGCCTCGCCCGTGCAGGGTGCGGACGTTCTTTAGCCCAAGGGCTTCGGCGACGGCAGCTGCGACCTTGACCTTCTTGCCTATACTATCGACCAGTAGGAACTCGCATTCGGGGAAGAGGATCGCCAGCGGGATGCCGGGGAAACCACCGCCCGTGCCGAAGTCGAGGATATGTGTCCCAGGCTTGAAGCGTATCATCTGAGCGATGCCCAGCGAGTGGAGGACGTGGTGCTCGTAGAGGGCATCGATGTCCTTGCGCGAGATGACATTGATCTTCGCATTCCAGTCGCGATAGAGGGCGTCAAGCTGGGTGAAGTGCTCTACTTGCTCGGGGGTGAGGTGGGGAAAGTAGCGGGTGATGAGGTCGATCGTAGGCATATACGGTCTTAGTGCTGTATATAATAGTAGATGATACTCTGGGGGCGAAGGAGGTGACGCACCTCTTCGTAGGGGATGAAGAACTCGATGACGCCCATCGCATAGGGGGCGATTTCGTAGGGATTGTACGTGTAGGTCATCCCCTTGGCATCGAGGCGGAAGTTATCGTTGCTCGTGAGGTCAGCGACATAGATGCCGTCTTCCTTCTCGACTTCCTGAGCGGTCTTGCGGCCTAAAGACTTGATGAGCGTGCGCTGAAGCACCTTATTCAGTTCGGGTCCGTAGCCGTCGATGAAGAGGTCGCCTTCGCTGATGACGTCTTTGCTCTTGCGGTCGAGGGAGTAGTTTCCTACACCGTGTAGCCCGTGGGCTGCGCCCGCCGAATAGGTGTACAGATCCTTCTGTATCGTGATGATGTGGTCGTCGGAGTAGGTGATGCGGTTGGAGAGGGATAGCTCGCTCTTCATATCAGCCAGCTCCTTGGCTGAGAAGCCGAGGGAGTCGGCGCCGAAGAGATATTCGCTACGCACCTCACGCAGGTACTGCTCGATGGCCGCCTTGGGACTCATCGTGGCGTAAGCATCGCCGAAGAATGCCTTGCTGATGGTCGTGAGCAGGGTGGTGTCGTTGGTCGGATAATGGTAGAGGATGTCCACATTGACGGACGACCCCGAGCGAGCTGCTTGCTGGTCGTAGTAGGTGGTCTTGATATGGATGGAATCCCATTGCACAGGGAAGATGGAGTCGCAGCAGTCACCCTGGGTGGAGTCTGCGCTACTTTGTTGTTTGCCTGAGCCCGAGCAGGCGGTGAGCGAGGCGCCCACGAAGGCACCGAAGAGTAGGGAGAGGAAGATCCGTGTGTACAGTCGTTTCATTGCCGTAGCGATAGCATACTAAGCGTGAAGTCCAGGTGCACCGTCGGTGGTGAGCGTCATGTACTTCGTGTAGCAAAGATACTTATTTGTTTCCTCAGCCTGCATCTTGTCACTTCGTCTCTTGTCGTAGTGTCGCGGTAGAGCATCGGCTTATCCTGCGCCCCTGTGGTGCTCGTAGCTCTCTATACGTGGGGCGTGTTCCCGAAGCAATATAGGTCGGTGGGCGAAGCAATATAGCTTCGGGAGGCGACCAATATAGCTCGCAGAATGGAGCAATATAGGTTCGTCCAGTGACCAATATAGCTTTCTGCTCCTGCTCCAAGGGGGACGCTCTTTCTTGCAGCAGTACGCACAGCGTCGCTGTAAGAAGGAGGCGAATCGATGTTGTGCAGCATTCTTTTTACCTTCGTGGGACTAAGTCGCACATCCCTCATCCAGCTACTGCTTACCAATGATGCACGCCCCCCAGCGGAAGTACCGCCACCGAGATCTGATCCTCGGATTGTCGGGTATCGCCCTCTTGCTCTTCATCGCGATTCAAGTAGCCTACTATGCGCTTGCCTCACCTCCTCGCTGGCTCTTTGTAAGCTCTTTCTCTGCTCCGAATCTCGTTGCCTTCCTCATCGCGCCACGAATCACGGTGCGGCGTGGCTTGCAGACAGGGATTGTCGTGGCTGG
>ERZ772974.2512-NODE-2512-length-11161-cov-14.648118_pt1 | contig 11161 bp, 10 predicted proteins | sample MGYA00580671_ERZ772974 | MGnify/ENA primary metagenome ERZ772974 (study PRJEB29015, sample SAMEA2738065) | human oral metagenome | biome: human oral; feature: human-associated habitat; material: saliva | place: China | collected 2218 ... | reverse complement strand
TTTTTTATCGTTAAGAAATTTACTCAGTAACGAACTATTTTTTACTTTTTGTTAACTTGTAACAGCCCTTATTTTTTATATTTTTTTAATTCTTTAGTAGAAATATGCTGAAAAACTTCATTAACAATTCCTTCACCAACTATATTTCCACCTTCTATTATCATAAATTTAGTTCCTTCTGTAAGACCAGAATAATCTACTCCATCATATAATGGTAGAGCACAAGCTATTATTTCTTTGTCAAATACAACTTCTTCACCATCTATAAAAGTAACTCCTAAATATTCAGTATCACCTTTTATAACAAGATGAGGATTATATTTTCCATTAGTTAAATTAGGTGGAGTTTTTCTTTTTTTACTAAAAAATGTTACAGCACATATTAATGTAAAATCTAAATTATTCATATTTGTACCTCGTTATTTATAAAAAAGGTGCAGCTCACTTTGTAACAGCACCTTTATAGTGTAATTATTGTTTTCTATTATCCTTTATTTTTACAACCACTCTAAATTGTCTTTCTGGGTGGTTTTCTACATTTGCATATTGAATTCTTGCTTCTAATATATCTCCATATCCGTAATAAAGCAATGTACTTAAAAAAGAATTTTTTTCTTTAGGAACATAACCAAGTTTTTTATCCTTATAATAGATAGCAACAGCTTCATTGTCATAAGGATTATCTGTTTCTACTACTAGAGTAACAGCTTGTCCAAGAGATAGTTCATTTATAACATCTAAACCATCATAATAAGCAAAACCAGCGACATGAAAATCAACTATATGTCTTGGTGGTTCATATTTGTGAACTTTTAAATTCTCTGCTATTTTTTCATCAAAAATACCCATAAAAATCTCCCCTTTCTTTATGAATAACTTATTTATTTAACATATATAATGTGTATAAACCTTTTAAACTTAAGTTAGCATCATATTCATCAATTTCATCAATTTCAGCCGATAAAATTCTTCCTAAACCACCAGTTGCTAGAACAAAAATTTCTTCCCCTAATTCTTCATTAATTTTCTTAATGATATGTTTTCTTTGTCCTGCATAACCAAAGAATATTGCAGCTTGTATTTGTTTCATAGTATCAGTACCTAAAACACTACTAGGAGTAGTAAACTTTACTCTAGGTAATTTAGCTGTATTTCCATATAGAGCATTGATGGACATATCTATACCAGGAAGTATTCCTCCACCAATATAAACTCCTTTTTTCAATACATCTATCAATACCAATAATCATTTTTTCTCCTCAATAAAAGATTGTATTAGTTGCAATTTTTCTTCATTATAGCCATATATACAGATAATGTCAATATTATATTTTAGATGCTTATCAATGGTACTAAAAGCTGTATTTTAACTAAAGATTCAGCTTTTTTTAAAAGTTGACAAATAATATCAAAAATTATATTATACAAGTAGTATAATTTTTTTAAGAAGTAATTAGGAGGATATTATGACTAAAAAGAAGATCGATGTTTTAGATTATTCATCTAAAATTTTAAAGGCATTATCAAAGGGAGTACTTTTAACTGTAAAAGATGATGAAAAAGTAAATACTATGGTTATCAGCTGGGGAGCTTTAGGAATTGAGTGGAATAAAGTACTTTTTACTACTTATATTAGAGAAAATAGATATACAAAAGCTATTTTAGACAAAGCACTAAATTTCACAATAAATATTCCACTTGAAAAAATAGATTCAAAAGTTTTTGGTATAGCTGGAACAAAAAGTGGGAGAAATATAGATAAAATAAAAGAAGCCAATTTAACTCTTATTGATTCAGATATAATATCATCTCCAGCTATAAAAGAGTTACCTATTACTTTAGAATGTAAAGTTTTATATAAACAAAAACAAGTTTTAGAAAATTTACCTGAAGATATAGTAAAAAAAGATTACCCACAAGATGTAGATGGAACTTTTGTTGGAGCGAATAGAGATCCTCATACAGCTTATTATGCTGAAATAGTTGCAGCATACATAATTGAAGAATAATATAAAGTTAATATATAGAAATAAAGATAAAAGTGAAGATGATATTTTCACTTTTATTTTTTATTGACAAGTAAAAAAAATTATGGTATATATTATATAAATTATTAGCCATCACTCTACAGGAGTGCTAAACAAAGGAGGAGAAAGATGAGAAAAGAAGAAAAAATCTTTAAAGCAGAAACTAAAGAACTGCTTAATCTAATGATACATTCAATTTACACAAATAAGGAAATATTTTTAAGAGAGTTAATATCTAATGCCAATGATGCTATTGATAAGTTAAAATTTCAGTCATTGACAAATAATGAGCTTTTAAAAGGAGATGATAAATTTAAAATAGAAATCAGTGTTGATAAAGATAATGGAACTTTGACTATAAAAGACAATGGTATTGGTATGACTTATGATGAAGTTGATGAAAATATAGGTACTATTGCAAAATCAGGTTCAAAAGTATTTAAAGAACAATTAGAAGCAGCTAAGAAAGCTGATATAGATATAATAGGACAATTTGGAGTAGGTTTCTATTCAGCTTTTATTGTAGCAGATAAAGTTACTTTAGAAACAAGATCACCTTATTCAGAAAATGGAGTAAGATGGGTATCTTCAGGTGATGGAAACTATGAGATAGAAGAAATATCTAAAGAAAATAGAGGAACAGAAATCACTTTACATTTAAAAGATGGTGAAGAATATAGTGAATTTTTAGAAGAATGGAAAATAAAAGACTTAGTAAAGAAATATTCTAACTATATAAGATATGAAATTTACTTTAAAGATGAAGTTATAAACTCAACTAAACCTATTTGGAAAAGAGATAAAAAAGAGTTAAAAGATGAGGACTATAATGAATTCTATAAGGCAACTTTCCACGATTGGAATGATCCATTATTCCATATCAATTTAAAAGTACAAGGTAATATTGAATATAATGCCTTACTATTCATACCTAAAAAATTACCTTTTGATTACTATACAAAGAACTTTAAAAGAGGTTTACAACTATATACTAAAAATGTATTCATCATGGAAAAATGTGAAGACTTAATCCCTGAATACTTTAATTTTATCTCAGGACTTGTTGACTGTGATAGCCTATCACTTAATATTTCAAGAGAAATATTACAACAAAATAGTGAATTACAAGCAATTTCTAAAAATTTAGAAAAGAAGATAATTTCTGAGTTAGAAAAGGTATTGAAAAATGATAGAGAAAAATATATAGAATTTTGGAAAGAATTTGGAAGATGTATCAAAGGTGGAGTTCAAGATATGTTTGGTATGAATAAGGAAAAATTACAAGACTTATTAATATTCGTATCTTCACATGATGATAAATACACTACATTGAAAGAGTATGTGGATAGAATGGGAGAAACTAAAGAAATTCTTTATGTTCCTGCTGAAAGCATAGATGCTGTAAAAGCTCTACCAAAAATGGAAAAACTAAAAGAACAAGGAAGAGAAGTTTTAATCTTAACAGATAAGATAGATGAATTCACTTTAATGGCAATGAGAGATTACTCAGGAAAGGAATTTAAATCTATAAATAGCTCTGATTTTAAATTGTCTGATGATAAAGAAAAAGAAGAAGAAGTTAAAAAGATAGCTGATGAAAATAAGACTTTAATTGAAAAAGCTAAAGAATTTTTAAAAGATAAAGTAAATGAAGTTGAATTGAGTAACAATATAGGTAATTCTGCTTCATCTCTTCTTGCAAAAGGTGGACTTAGTTTAGAAATGGAAAAAACTTTATCTGAAATGACTAATAATAACGATGCTCCTAAGGCTGAAAAAATACTTGCTATCAATCCAGAACATGTGTTGTTTGATAAGCTAAAAGCTGCTGAAGGAACTGATAATTTCAATAAATTAGTCGATATACTATATAATCAAGCACTCCTTTTAGAAGGATTTAGCATAGAAAATCCTGTTGAGTTCATTAAAAATCTTAATGACTTATTAGCTTAAGTACAATAAAAATGTAGTTAAGAAATTTAGCTAATAATACTATTTTTATTGGTACTTTTGTAAGCGTTTTTGAAACAAATTAAAGCATTTTAAGAAAATTTAAAAATATTCATTTGAAAAATAATAAAAATATGGTAAAGTATAGATAGCAAATTATATGTGACAAATTTACTTGTTAAATATTTATAAATAATAAGGAGTGAGATAATGAACGAAAAATTAGAAAAAATGAGAAATGGTAAAGGATTTATTGCTGCACTTGACCAAAGTGGAGGAAGTACTCCAAAAGCATTAAAATTATATGGTATTAACGAAGATCAATACTCAAACGATGCAGAAATGTTTGACTTAATTCATAAAATGAGAACTAGAATCATTAAAAGCCCTGCTTTCAATGAAGAAAAAATCTTAGGAGCTATCTTATTTGAACAAACTATGGATAGCAAAATAGATGGAAAATATACAGCAGACTTCTTATGGGAAGAAAAGAGAATTTTACCTTTCTTAAAAATAGATAAAGGACTTAATGATTTAGATGCTGATGGTGTTCAAACAATGAAACCAAACCCAGGATTAGCAGATCTTTTAAAGAAAGCTAATGAAAGACATATTTTTGGAACAAAAATGCGTTCAGTTATTAAAAAAGCATCTCCAGCTGGTATAGCAAGAGTTGTTGACCAACAATTTGAAGTTGCAGCTCAAATAGTTGCAGCAGGACTTGTACCTATAATAGAACCTGAAGTAGATATTAACAATGTTGATAAAGTTGAATGTGAAGAAATATTAAGAGATGAAATCAGAAAACATCTTAATGCTTTACCTGAAACTTCAAATGTTATGTTAAAACTTACTTTACCAACAGTTGAAAACTTCTATGAAGAATTCACAAAACACCCAAGAGTAGTTAGAGTTGTTGCTTTATCTGGAGGGTACTCAAGAGAAAAAGCTAACGATATTCTTTCTAAAAACAAAGGAGTTATTGCAAGTTTCTCAAGAGCATTAACTGAAGGATTATCAGCTCAACAAACTGATGATGAATTCAATAAAACTTTAGCAGCTACTATTGAAGGAATCTATGAAGCTTCTGTAAAATAATAAAAATTAATTAAATATAAAAGTCAATTGTAGATTGAAATAATTTACAATTGATTTTTTTATTTATTTTTCTTATTTTTTGCAATAATTTTTTGAAAAAAAAGCAAAAATAAGATATACTATTGATATGAAATCATTTAAGGGGTGGAGCAATGAAAACAGTAGAAGAAATACTAACAAAAATTGAGTCTTTAGATAATTTAGAAAAATATCAAGAAATAATTGATATGATAGAAGAACTACCAGTTGAACAACTAAATAGTCAAATTATAAGTGAACAAGGTAGAGCATATAACAACATAGGCGAATACAACAAAGCTATTGAAATCCTAAAAACTATAGAAATAGAAGAAAAAGACACTAGACGTTGGAATTATAGAATAGGTTATTCTTATTACTTTCTAGATGATTATGAAAATGCAGAAAAATATTTTTTAAGAGCTGATGAAATTGGACCAGATGATGATGAAATTAAAAATTATTTATTAAATATATATATAGAGTTATCAAGAAAAATTCTTGATGAAGATCAAGAAAAAGCGATAGAATATGCTTTAAAAGCTAAAAATTATATAAAAACAGAAGATAATAAAGTGCAAGTGTATTCTTATTTAGCTTGGATGTATGACAGAATAGAAGCTTATGATATAGCTGAAGATTTATTAAAATCTATTATTAATTGTAAAACTGATCCAAGAAATGAGATTTGGATTTATTCTGAACTTGGATATTGCCTAGGAGAACAACACAGATATGAAGAATCTTTAGAGTCACTTTTAAAAGCTAGTGAAATGGGAAGAAATGATGTTTGGATTAATTCACAAATAGGTTGGACATTCCGTATTTTAGGTAAATATGAAGAGGCATTAGAGTATCTTTTTAAGGCAAAAGAATTAGGAAGAGATGATGATTGGATAAATGCTGAACTTGGAATTTGTTATAAAGAAATAGATAAATTCGAAGAAGCTTTAGAATCTTATTTGCTAGCAAATGAAAAAAATGGAGAAAAAAGTATTTGGATATTATCAGAAATAGCTTGGATTTATGGTGTTTTAGATAAGTTTGATGATGAATTAAATTACTTAGCTAAAGTTAAAAAATTAGGTAGAAAAGATGAGTGGATAAATGCAGAGTATGGGAAGGTATATGCAAGAATAGAAAAGTATGAAGAAGCTCTAAAATATTTTAAAAAGGCTAAAAAATTAGGACAAGATGATGCTTGGATTAATATTCAAATGGCTATATGTTTTAAGAGATTAAACAAACTAAAAAAATCTCTTGAACATTACTTACTAGCTGAAAAATTTAAAGACTATAAAAAGGATATTTGGCTATTATCAGAAATAGCATGGACTTATGATGGACTAGGAAAATATAAAGATGGACTAAAATATCTTAAGAAAATAGATAAACTTGGAAGAAAAGATTGTTGGTTCTATACAGAATATGGTTTCTGTTTAATGAGATTAGAAAAATATAAGGAAGCTATAACAAAATTTAAAAAAGGACTTCAAGTTAAAGAAGAACTTAATGAAGAAATTTATTTAAATTCTCAAATAGGATTCTGCTATCGTCTTTTAGGTAGTGAAAAAACTGCTTTAAAATATCATTTAAAAGCAAAAGAACTTGGAAGAAACGATGCTTGGATTAATTCAGAAATTGGTATATGTTATAAAGATCTTGATAAGTATGAAGAAGCTCTTGAATACTATTTATTAGCCTATGAAGAAGATAAAGAAGAAATTTGGTTATTATCTGATATAGGTTGGCTTTATAATGAACTGGATAGATATGAAGAAGCTTTAGAATTTTTATTAGAAGCTGAAAAATTAGGAAGAGATGATTCTTGGCTTAATGCAGAAATAGGTCAATGCTTGGGTAGATTAGAAAAATATGATGAAGGTATTGAAAGATTAAAGAAAGCCTTAGAGCTTCTTGAAAAAGATAAAAGACGTAATAATACTGGAGAAAAGATATTTATCAATTCAGAAATTGGGTGGCTTATTGGAAGAAAAGAAGATTCTAATGCTGAAGAAGCTTTATATTATTTGAATGCAGCAAAAGCATTAGGAAGAGATGACATGTGGCTTAACTCAGAAATTGCTTGGGAACTTGCTTATAATGATGATAAAGCAAAAGAATCTATTAAATATTTTGAAAAAGCTATAAAATTAGGTAGAAAAGATGAATGGATCTGGTCAAGAGTTGCTAATATATACTTTGATTTAGAAAAATTTGATAAGGCTTTAGATGCCTATTCAAAAGCTTATAAATTAGCAAAAAATAGTTGGTATATCTGTAATATGGGAAGAAGTTTAAGAAGACTTGGTAAATATGAAGAGGCTGTTAAAAAACTGCTACAATCAAGAAAACTTTCTCTTAAAGAAGGAGATGTAGTTGATTTAGAAGATTTAGAACTTGCTTATTGCTATGCAGCTTTAGGTGATAAAAAGAAAGCTGAAAAACATATGAAATTATCTATAGATTCTTTAGGTTCTCGTGCTGAAAATGAAGAACATTTAAAAGAACAATTTGATGAAATAAAGGAAATGATAAGCGTTTTATCAAAACCATCATAAGAGGTAAAGAAATGGATAAAATATCAAAAGAATATCAAGAGATAATACATGAAGTTAAGATACTTCCAGTAGAACAACTAGATATTGATCGTGTTGAAAAATTAATTAGAGCATATATTGCTGATAAAAATTATGAAAAGGCATTAGAAGTATTAAGGGTAGTAGAAGATAGAGAAAAGAATAACCCATCAATCAATTCTGAGTTTGGATATTGTTTAGTAGAGTTAAAGCAATTTGATGAAGCAGCAAAATATTTTTTAAAAGCTAAAAATCAAGGTAGAGAAGATGCTTGGATATACTCACAACTAGGTTGGGCATATCGTAATGCAGAAAAATATAAAGAAGCTTTAGAAGCATATTTAAAAGCACAACAATTGGGTGATAAAGTAGCTTGGAAAAATGCTGAGATAGGGATGTGCTATAAAGAATTAGGAAAATATGAAGAAGCTTTGAAATATTATCTAATAATAATAAATTCAGGTGAACTGGATAATGATATATATAAGAAAATATGGGTATTATCAGAAATAGCTTATATATATCAAAATATTGATAAATATGAAGAAGCTTTGGAGTATTTTAGAAAAGTAGAAAACTTAGGAAGAAAAGATAGTTGGCTATATGCTAATATGTTTAATTGTTTAAAAGCTTTAAAAAATAATGAAGAAGCATTGAAATATTCTTTAATGTTGGAAAATTTTGAAGAGTTAAAAAATAACATTAATCTATTATCCAACATAGCTAATCTTTATGAGGAAAAACAAGATTATAAAGAAAAATTAAAATATCTTGAAAAAATTGAAAAAATAGGTATAGATGATCCTCAATTTTATATTGAGTATGGTTATTGTTTAATGTTTTTAGAATACTATAGAGAAGCTATTTCAAAATTTGAAAAATCTTTAGGAGCAGGTAAAGATACCTACTGCATTTCTCAAATAGCTTTTTGTTATCGTAATTTAGGAGAATATGAAAAGGCGTTAGAATACTTTCAAAAAGCTAGATCACTTGGAAGAAACGATGCTTGGATTAGTCTTGAATTTGGATTATGTTACAGAGACCTAAATGAGTATGAAAAAGCTCTTAAGTATTTTTTAGAAGCTTATGAAAAAGAAGAAAGATATAAGACAGATACTTATTTATTATCAAATATTGGAAAAATGTATGATTTATTAGGAAAATATGAAAATGGTGAAGAATTTTTAAGAAAATCATATGATCTAGGTGAGAGAGACAGATGGATAAATATGGAATTAGGTGAATGTCTGACTAGATTAGGAAAATATGAAGAAGCTATTGAAAAACTTTTAGAAGCAAGAAGGCTATATATGGCAGAAGGAAAAGCACCATATTCAGAAGACTTAGAACTAGCTTATTGTTATGCAGCTTTAGGAGATAAAAATAAAGCAAAATATCATATGGATTCATCTATTGAAGCACTAGGGGCTTATGCTGAAAGTGAAGAATACTTGAAGAAAAGATTCACAGAAATTAAAGAGATGATAAACTCTCTAAAATAAATAATTTTTATAGGAGGTTGTTATGGAAAGTAATATTAAAGGGAAAATTGCATTTATCTCTGGTGCAAGCTCTGGAATAGGAAAAGCTACAGCTGAAAAATTAGCTGAAATGGGAGCTAACCTTATTATTTGTGCTAGAAGAGAAAATATTTTAAATGAATTAAAAGAGAAACTTGAAAAGCAATATGGAATTAAAGTAAAAACTTTAGTATTTGATGTAAGAAGTTATTCAGATGTTTTGAAAAATATAAATTCATTAGATGATGAATGGAAAAAAATAGAAATATTAGTAAATAATGCAGGATTAGCAGTTGGATTAGAAAAACTATATGAATACAACATGGAAGATGTTGATAGAATGGTTGATACTAATATAAAAGGATTTACATATATTGCTAACACAATACTACCTCTTATGATAGCAACTGATAAAGTTTGTACAGTTATAAATATAGGTTCTGTTGCAGGAGAAATAGCATATCCTCATGGTAGTATATACTGTGCAACAAAGTTTGCTGTAAAAGCTATCAGTGATTCAATGAGATCTGAACTTATAGATAAAAAAATAAAGGTTACAAATATAAAACCTGGGCTTGTTGATACAGAATTTAGTTTGGTTAGATTTAAAGGAGATAAGGAAAGAGCAGATGGAGTTTATGGAGGAATAGAACCTCTATATGCAGAAGACATTGCAGATACTATAGCTTATGTTGTAAATCTTCCTGATAAAATACAAATTACAGACTTAACTGTAACACCTTTACATCAAGCTAATGCAATACATATCCATAGAGAAAAATAAAAATTAAAAATAAAAAGTAAAAAATAAGTGAGTTACGAATGTAGATTTTAGATGAAAAATCAAATAGAATGAGCCGAGTAAATCTCGACATGTCTGAGCGTAGCGAGTTGGTCGAATTTACAGCGAATTCTTGATTTTTCATCGTTAAGAAATCTACTCAGTAACGAACTATTTTTTACTTTCTATTAATTTATAACAGCCACTTTTTTTATTGTATATTGATGTATTTTAAATACAAATCTCCACTAGGAGTAAGATTTAAACCTCTCACATTTGAACGAGATAAAACAGTGTTATATTCCTGTAAAAGTGGAATAACAACTAAAGAATCTAAGAATTCTTCATCTGTTTTTATCTTAGTATTATATTTATAATTTATATAGTGATATAAATCATTTTTATTATTTGTTCCAACTAAATAATTTTCAATTTTGAAAGTTATAGGAGAATCAGTATTAGAACTAACTCTTATTGGAATTTTAAAATTACCTACCCATTCTTTAACAGTTGATAATAGTAATTTTTTTTCTAATAACTTATCAGCTGAAAAATAAGCTATATAAGGAGTCTCTGAGAATTTAATATTTAATTTTTCAAAGTCTTCCTTAGCTTTATTTAAAACTTCTGAAGAAGGATGAGGATGCTCAAAAATACTAGGAGAGTTATTTTCTATTATAACTTTTCCCATAAATTCAGGATCACTCACAGCATACATAAGCTTTCTTAATTCAGCCTTTTCAAATATCTTTTCATTAGTTTCATTAGGTATAGAGATATACCAATATCTAGTGCTAGGAAAAACTAATTTTTCTGGTAAAGTATTCACTTGTCCTAATCTATCAAAAGGTATAGAGTAAAATGGTTCTCCAAAATAGTCTATTTCATTACGAGGGAACATCTCGTAAGCCATAATATCATTCTCTACAAGAGCAATATTGACTTCTTTCAATTTTGTATTGACATTATCCCAGTAATTTTCATTTTTCACTAAAACAATTGAATCTTCATTGTAAGTAGAAACCTTAAAAGCACCATTTACAATCTTTTTATCAAGAGTTAAACTAGCATTTTCTTCTCTGATTGGATAAAATATAGGATTACTTACCCACTCCTGAACCTCCCACGACTGAAGTCGCAGGGTTCTTGGGTAGTAGTTGCTTCTGTTAGCCAACTAAATTTACCAAG
>ERZ772974.2508-NODE-2508-length-11170-cov-11.171570_pt1 | contig 11170 bp, 4 predicted proteins | sample MGYA00580671_ERZ772974 | MGnify/ENA primary metagenome ERZ772974 (study PRJEB29015, sample SAMEA2738065) | human oral metagenome | biome: human oral; feature: human-associated habitat; material: saliva | place: China | collected 2218 ... | reverse complement strand
CGCTCATCAGATGGAAGCCCTCCAAACCGACGAGCAGATCACACCGATCACAACGGTCAAGCGACGCACAGCAGTAGCAGGTAGGGACAGACACCGCCCGAGGTCCTTGAAGACAGCGAGGGTAGAAGTCCGCTCATCATCAAGGACCTCGACCTCTACCCCGCAACCCCGACCAACACCCACTCACCCACACTCAACTCGGAAGAGCCGCTTTCTCCTCGTCAATGTACTGGGTAGTCACGTCGGTGACGCGTGCGCCCGCGCCGATGGCCGCGGCCGTGACGGTGTCGATGGCCTCGGCCAGGCACTGTTCGTTTGGTGCCGTGAGCATGAGGGCGGTTCCGACGCGCGAGTAGAGCAGGCCTGCCCCAGTGGCGTACCTGTCAAGGTCCAGCAGTGCCGCGTCGGCGAGGACACGCATGATCGGGTTGGTGTCCGAGGCCTGGGCAAGTTCGTCGATAATGGTGGCGTCGGTGTCGGGCAGACCCAGTTGTGAGAGTCCCGCACGGGTCACGAGGCCTGGGTCGGCCGGGCGGATAGTGGCTCACGCCAGGTGGTGGTTGCCGTGGTCGTAGTCCTCGACGAGTCCCCTGCTGAATGCGTCGTGTCCTGCGCGCGTGTCGTCGTAGGTGCCGTGGGGGCGTTCTGCGGTGAGGCGGCGTTCGAGGCTTTCGCGCACTGATTCGGCCAGGATCGCCCGAGTGATAGCGTTCGCCGTTGTGAGAGTGTTCGCGTCGAGTGCGGCGATGCGTGGCGGGACCCAGTCGCTCGCGGCGAGGAAGCGGAGCTGCTCGTCGGTGAGGCTTCCCGGCGTGGAGGTGTTCGCTCTGGTGGGGTCCGGGTGTGCTGTGAGGAGTCTGCGTCTGGCGCAAGTGAGGGCCTCGGGGCTGGTTGCTTCTCTCATGGACGAGGCCGTGGCAGGTGTCGTCATTGTCTGTCCTTCCACTCAACAACCTTGCGGTTACTCTACAAGTGTGAAGCGCTATGGAGGAGACACGCCGACGATGGCGGCGATTTCCGGGACAGCGTCGGCCCCGCAGGCGTTCCGCGGCGATGCGAGCAGTCACAACGAAAAGTCTGGTAATCTGACCTCGTGCTTGCTGGCCGGAGGGGTGCTTTTTCGGCCACTGGCGATCCGGTACGACGTTTTCCCTGGTCACAGGGGCGCGACACGCCGGGCGGTCAGAAAGCACCGAGCGCCAAAAGGTGCATTAAGACATAATATCGGAGATGAAACCTGTGCCTGACTTTGTATCGAGTCAGAAAGCACCGAGCGCCAAAAGGTGCATTAAGACCATCTAGGCGTTTGATACGAAGATCTCTGTCTGGTGTCAGAAAGCACCGAGCGCCAAAAGGTGCATTAAGATGCGCCTTCATGGCTTTGGTATTTGCTTTAAGTTGCTTCTTAGTCAGAAAGCACCGAGCACCAAACGGTGCATTAAGACCCACGCTTACACCAGCTGTCCCCATACTCAGCGTTCTTAGGCCAGAAAGCACCGAGCACCAAAAGGTGCATTAAGACTCGCCCGGCTCGGCAACTAGAATCTTGTCGCCCACACCGTCAGAAAGCACCGAGCGCCAAAAGGTGCATTAAGACAACCAATCCCGACCGTTGTTCAGTGCTCTAGTTATGCGAGTTAGAAAGCACCGAGCGCCCAGTCGTGGGCGGCGAGGACGGGGAGCTGCTCGTCGGTGAGGATTCCCGGCGTGGGGGTGTTCGCACTGGTGGGGGCGGAGTGTGCTGTGAGGAGTCGGCGTCTGACGCGAGTGAGGGCTTCGGGGCTGGTTGCTTCTCTCAGGGACGAGGCCGTGGCGAGTGTCGTCATTGTCTGTCCTCCCACTCAACAACCTTACAGTTGCTCTACAAGTGTGAAGCGCTATGGAGGAGCAACACGCCAACGACGGCAGCGATTTCCGGGACACCATCGGCCCCACAGGCGTTCCGCGGCGATGCGAGCAGTCGCAACGAAAAGTCTGGTAATCTGACCTCGTGCTTGCTGGTCGGAGGGGTGCTTTTTCGGCCACTGGCGATCCGGTACGACGTTTTCCTTGGCCACAGGGGATACGACACGCCGGGCAGTCAGAAAGCACCGAGCGCCAAAAGGTGCATTAAGACTTGAAGCTGCACATGTAGGTGGAGCCAGTGTAGTTGACGTCAGAAAGCACCGAGCGCCAAAAGGTGCATTAAGACGTGCGCTTGAAGCCTCGCTGCGGGGCTGCTGTGCCCCGTCAGAAAGCACCGAGCGCCAAAAGGTGCATTAAGACTTACGACGCATGGCTGAACGACGCATGGCTGACCTTTCTCCGTCAGAAAGCACCGAGCGCCAAAAGGTGCATTAAGACTACGCAAACATTGCAACCCAGGGTCAACCTTCAACCTGGTCAGAAAGCACCGAGCGCCCTAAGGTGCATTAAGACTCCGAAAACAAGTCGAGATGTCCGACAAACTCATACGCGTCAGATAGCATCGAGCGCCATAAGGTGCATTAAGACTTGCCACCGGATTCGCGTCGCACCACTCGGGTGCTCAGTCAGAAAGCACCGAGCGCCAAAAGGTACATTAGGACCACGAGCACGACCCCTTAAACGACATTGCGAAGATGGGTCATAAAGCACCGAGCGCCAAACGGTGCATTAAGACCACCCCTCAGCGAGAGGTTGGTTATCCTTCTGGGCGTGCGTCAGAAAGCACCGAGCGCCAAAAGGTGCATTAAGACCCCGACTGCTCGAGGTCGGCCTGCATGGCGCGTTTGATGTGTCAGAAAGCACCGAGCACCAAAAGGTGCATTAAGACCCCTCTGCTGGCGCGGAGCACCTCAGTCCTCTTCGGGTCAGAAAGCACCGAGCGCAAAAAAGTGCATTAAGACCCCTCAGACGGGTCTGGTAAGGGTGCGGTCCTGGATGGTCAGAAAGCACCGAGCGCCAAAAGGTGCATTAAGACTCATTTCTGGGTGAGTCGTGTGAGCGTGAGTTTCACGGTCAGAAAGCACCGAGCGCCAAAAGGTGCATTAAGACATAGTTAGCCCGCTGACAGAGGCCTCAGCCGGAGCTGTCAGAAAGCACCGAGCGCCAAAAGCTGCATTAAGACGCAGCATATTGATCTCATCGACGTAACACGGCTGGGAAGTCAGAAAGCACCGAGCGCCAAAAGCTGCATTAAGACCCGGGAGTGCCGATATGACGACGATCCCAATCATGACCGTCAGAAAGCACCGAGCGCCAAAAGGTGCATTAAGACTACTTGTCGTGCGGGTTGTAGATGACCGTGAGGATCGTGGGTCAGAAAGCACCGAGCACCAAACGGTGCATTAAGACGCGCGTGTACCAGTCGGTCTTGATCTTCGCCATACGCCCATCAGAAAGCACAGAGCGCCAAAAGGTGCATTAAGACACACGACCATCGAAGCGGACTGTCTTCTTAGTGCGTGTCAGAAAGCACCGAGCGCCAAAACGTGCATTAAGACAGCGGCATCAACAATCGTCTCCTCACGATCAGTGGGCGTCAGAAAGCACCGAGCGCCAAAAGGTGCATTAAGACACCTCGTAGGCAGTGTATTCAGGCGATCCGTCCAGGGTCGTCAGAAAGCACCGAGCGCCAAAAGGAGCATTAAGACTCACCACTGACGATGTCCGGCCATGCTATTCCCCTTGTCAGAAAGTACCGAACGCCAAAAGGTGCATTAAGACTCGCGTCCTGCGGATACGCGAATGTCGTTTTCCACGTGTCAGAAAGCACCGAACGCCAAAAGGTGCATTAAGACACGGTATCCCCATCGTAATCGTATGCCACTCCGTTTGTCAGAAAGCACCGAGCGCCAAAAGGAGCATTAAGACGGATCAGATCCGACGGTGAGGGAATCCACGATAATCTGGGTCAGAAAGCACCGAGCGCCAAAAGGAGCATTTAGACGCCCTGACCGGTAATGCCAGCCATGTTTCCTCCTAGTCAGAAAGCACCGAGCGCCAAAAGGTGCATTAAGACTCCACACCTCACTCAGGGATTCAAACGCCCTACCTGAGGTCAGAAAGCACCGAGCGCCAAACGGTGCATTAAGACCCGACTCACTCCTTCCTGTGAGGCGATTCGTTACCCTCGTCAGAAAGCACCGAGCGCCAAACGGTGCATTTAGACTGGTTTCCGCACGATACTGCGACGTGCGGCGTCGAGGTGAGTCAGAAAGCACCGAGTGCCAAAAGGTGCATTAAGACCTGCTAAAGCCGTTGGGCACCTGAAGACCGTCGCCGAGAGGTCAGAAAGTACCGAGCGCCAAACGGTGCATTAAGACCTGCCGTGAGGCGCGGCCACCCCAGCCCGAGCTGCTGGGCCATCAGAAAGCACCGTGCGCCCAAAATTTCGCACGTAATTCCCTTCTTTTAGCTCTGCACCAAGTCTTAGAAATCGCAGAATTTCAACGATCCGACTTCAAACGTCGAAACAACAGGCCAGGAATTACGTGCAACATTTTTTCGGAACCATCCGTGGCCCGCACCAAAAGGAGCATTAAGACGGTCAGTGCATTGAACAGGAGGGGTTATCGCTGTTCTTTGGGCTAGAAAGCACCGAGCGCTAAAAGGTAGATTAAGACACCAGTTGCCTTGAGAATGAAGCCCGACACGGAAAATGTCAGAAGGCACCGAGCACCAAAAGGTGCATTAAGACCCAAGGTCCTGGAAGACGCGGTGCCCGTCGTAATAGGCGTGTCAGAAAGCACCGAGCGCCAAACGGCGCATTAAGACGCAGACTCACTCTCGAGGAAGTAGTACCAGAGATTTGTGGTCAGAAAGCACCGAGCGCCAAAAGGTGCATTAAGACTTCTGAAGCTCCTTGGTCAAAGACTGCTTGGAGATGCTCGCCAGAAAGCACCGAGCGCCAAAAGGTGCATTAAGACTCGAGGACGTGCTCGAACTCGCCCATGCCGAACCGGTTTGTCAGAAAGCACCAAGCGCCACAAGGTGCATTAAGACTGAATGCCGCCCTTCTCCCAGACCTTCTGCATGGAGGTCAGAAAGCACCAAGCGCCAAAAGGTGCATTAATACTTGGTCTTCGCGTAGCCATCTGGCACTTCCTTTCCTGGTCAGAAAGCACCGAGCGCCAAAAGGTGCATCAAGACATTGCGTTCTTGAAGCGGAAGTTTCCGGGCGTGCGGGTGTCAGAAAGCACCGAGCACCAAAAGGTGCATTAAGACTTCTTCGACTCGCCAGTCTCATTGTCGATGATCTCGACGTCAGATAGCACCGAGCGCCAAACGGCGCATTAAGACTTGACGTACGGGCTGTATCCGTCGATTGCGGCCTTGATGTCAGATAGCGCCGAGCGCCATAAGGTGTATTAAGACGCAATGGTCGGAGTCTTCGCGTTGCCCGAGTCACAAGTCAGAAAGCACCGAGCGCCAAAAGGTGGATTAAGACGAGAGAATGAGGCGCAGGTAGGAGTCGTAGGAGAAGTGTCAGAAAGCACCGAGCACCAAAAGGTGCATTAGGACCGACGCAGATATACTTCAGGGGAGCAGTGACGAAGGAAGTCAGAAAGCACCGAGCGCCATAAGGTGCATTAAGACCTGCGATAATCAAGCCGAGAACTCCGCAGATAATGCTAGTCAGAGAGCACCGAGCGCCAAAAGGTGCATTAAGACCTGGTAGTGGCGCGGCTTGAATGTCATTTAGTAGATCCTCGTCAGAAGGCACCGAGCGCCAAAAGGTGCATTAAGACGACACGACCGTGATGATCATAGCAATGTCCATCATTGCGTCAGATAGCACCGAGCACCAAAAGGTGCATTAAGACCGCTTAGGATTGCGATTGCTCTTGATCCCGTCGTTGTGATCAGAAAGCACCGAGCGCCAAACGGTGCATTAAGACTATTCAACGACCACCAGTTCGACGCCCTTCATCGAACCCTGTCAGAAAGCACCGAGCACCATAAGGTGCATTAAGACCCCCATACCTTGATGTTTTCGACGTCCTGGTCAAGGCTGGTCAGAAAGCACCGAGCGCCATCAGGTGCATTCAGACACGAGACAACACGCGCCGAACAGCATGCACCCCCTCGGAGCCAGAAAGCACCGAACGTCATAAGACGCATAGCAACGGGGCCGCGCACGAGTTGTCGTGCGCGGCCCCGGTTTCGTCTCGGCCGGAATCCGTCAGGCTACCGACACCTACGTCAGCAGCCGGCCCGCGGCGTCGAACACGTAGCGCGTGCCGTCGATCCAGCGCACGCCCGTCACCATGGCTCCCGAGCGCGTCAGGTAGTACCAATGGTCACCGTCCTTGAGCCAGCCGGTGTGTACCCACCCCGTGGAAGGATCCAGGTAGTACCAGGTGCCGCGGATCTTCGTCCAGCCAAAGGCTTGCGCCCCGTCGGCGCCGTAGTAGGACCACTTGCCGTCCACGCGGGACCAGCCGGTCACCACGTAGCCGCGCGCATCGAAGCGATACACCTTCCCATCGATACGCAGGCGTACGTTCCGCGGGTAGGTCCCATCGTCGTAACGCCACCACGTGCCCCGGCTACTGGTGACCCAGCGCCCAGCCCCGGCCTCGGCCACGTCAGAGGCGTCAGAACCGGAACCCGAACCATCCCCCGACACAACCGTGAACGCGGTGGACACGGTGACGTCGTCGTCGGCGCGAGAATCGGAGTTACGCCCGAACGCTTCAACGGTCACGGACGCGGCACCAACACCGGAACCACCGGCAACGGCCTGCGACAGGTCCACGCCGTCGGCCCGCAACGTCACGCCGGATCCGGAGAACTCACCGCTCCCCTGCCCGGTCGCGACCTCCTTGCCGCCCACGAGCAGGCGAGCAGACGTGACGGGCCCGGTCACGGTCACGCGCAGGGACACGCGCCCAGACAGGCTCTGCCCGGCCAGCGGCGCCCACGTCGAACCGTCAGCCGAGAACTCGACGTCCCCGACCACTGGCTTCGGCTGGTCCTTGAGCACAGCGTCCGAGGCGCTGAGCAGGCCCGCGCCCCGGTACTCGCGCTCACCCTCGGGAGCGGCCAGGCGATCCCAATTCGCGGGAGCGCCAGCCTGCTTGCGCGCCAGCTCGAGAATCTGAGAAGAATCCATCTCCGGGTGCACCTGGCGCAGCGTCGCGATCACGCCCGCGGCCACGGGAGCGGCCATCGACGAATTCTTCACAACACCGCCCGACGACCCAAAGTCCCAGGTCTGCGACGTGTACACGTTCTCACCGGGGGCTGCGAACGCGACCGTCTGCTTGCCCCAGTTCGCGGTGAACGAGGGCTCGAGAATGCCCGTCGCCGGGTCCTGCCCGTCCATCAGGCGCAGGCTGGACACGGGCACGACGTTGTCCATCATGCTCGGGATGGTCAGGCCGCTCCACGAGTCACGCTCGTAGGGCGCCCACGCATCGGTGGGCGACGAGGAATCCTTGATCGGCGGATTATCCAGGTCAATGCCTCCGCTTCCCGCGTCCACCACGTTGATGACGTCCTTCGACGCCGCGTAGTCGATGGCGCGCCGCATCGCCTCGCGCCCCGCAGCCTGGTTGGGTTCGTGAGGCATCCAGTACTTCCACGGGTCCGCCGCGTAGGAGGTGGTCGTCACCGAAATGCCATGATCCGCGGCCCACACGTAGCCGCACACGAGGTACTCGGGGTAATGCTGCCCATTGATGGGCGACTCCACGTCGATGGCGGCGACGCTCAGCGTCGGGTTCACGCCGGGTACGCCGCTGGAGACGCCGCGTCCGGCGATCGCGGAGGCCATCTGGGTGCCCAGCGTCGCGCCCGCCTTGCCCCACACCTGATGTGCACGCAGCGGGACGCCGTTGACGTTGCAGGACACGGACTTGTCGAAGTCGACGCGATCGTACATGTCCACAATCGTGTGCTCTAAGCCGTCCGCCATGACACCGACCGTGACAGGCGCGCGCATGACGTCCACGCCCTGCGCGTCCAGCGCGCCGATGGCCTTCAGGTGCCACTGGTTGTCGCTGGGAGGATCGGGGAAGACGCCGCCGACGATCACCGGCGAATCCGCGCCCGTCCCAGCCCCGGCCTCGTCCGTCACAGCGCCCGGCTGCCCCACCGTCTCAACGGGCAGCACGGCCTCGTTACCGAGCACCGGCGCCTGGCGGGTCGGCCCCACCGAGTGGAACGAAATGCCAGCGTCGGACAGCTCCCCACCCAGGTCGCCCGCGAAAGTGGGCGAGCCCGACTGGACGAAGAACGTGCCGAAGGCCGGGTACTGCGCGAGCACGAGCGCACCCATGGACGAGGCCTTGGCAACCGCACGCTCGAAGGTGGCCTCGTCCGTTCCCGCGGCCAGGTTCACGGCGTAGTTGGCGGGCAGCTGATGCATCGGCAGGTCCGGCGAGATGATGCCGGGGGCGACGGGCTCGCCGGGGACGGGGTCGTCCCCGGGGCCGGGAGCCGGGTCCGGGTCGGGCACGGCGTTCGGGTCGCGCGCGACCGTGAAGGCGATCTCGCCGCTGACGTCGTCGTCGGCGTTCTTGTCGTAGTTCAGGCCTTCGGCGTACACGACGGCCCGCAGGGTCACGTACTCCTGGCCGTCGGGTATCACCTGACGCAGGTCGACCTCGTCCGCGTCCAGGACCAGGGGCTCAGCAACGTATCCCGCTTCCGAGTCGGTGGACACGGAGGTCACGCCCGCAATATCGAGGTTCATGTAGGACACCGGCGCATGCGCTGTTACGCGCATCTGCACGACCTCGGCGGGCAGGACCGCGCGCGGAAGGTCCGTCCATTCGCCGTCGCCGACGCGGTATTGGACGCCACGAATCATGGGCTGGGCCTGGTCACGCAGCACAGCGCCCAGAGCATCCGGGAAGCCGTACCCACGGTATTCCTTGCCGTCAGCCGGAGCTGTGAGCCGCCCGTAGTCCCTGGCCGCCTGCTTGCGCATGATGTCAATGATCTGCTCGCCGGGCAGCATGGGGTGCGTCGACTTCACGAGCGCCGCGACGCCCGTAACGTGTGCGGCGGCCTTGGCCGTGCCCGACGCGGATCCGTAGATCTGGGGGACGCGCCCACTCGGGTAGGTCGAGTAGATCGACTCACCCGGCGCCGCAAAGTCGACGGATGCGCCGTAGTTCGACGTCTCCGAGCGCGTCAGCGTCGCGCGCAGCGAGTGGTCGTCCCAGTCCGCCTTGCCGACCGAGGCGACGGTGGCGACGCCGCTGACCATGGCGGGCACCATCCGGGCCCCTTCGACGGAGCGATTCGGAATGGGAGTCGCGTCGGTGGGCGAGTCACTGTCCGTCGTCGGATGGTCGAGGTCAACGCCTCGGTCACCGGCGGCGGCGATCACCGCGAGCCCGCGCGACTGGGCGCGGTGAATGGCGCGCTCAGCGGCCTCCAGGCCAGCGGCCTGCTCGGGATCGGTCGGGTTCCAGTAGACCCACGGGTCCATCTGGAAGGAGTTGTGGATAATGTCCACCCCGTGGCTGGTAGCCCACTCGTAGGCGCACACGAGGGCCTCGGGGTACAGCTTGTCTCTGTCGTTGACGGCCTTGATCGACACGAGGGTCGCCTCCGGCGCGATACCGTCCATGCCGATGTCGTTGTGGTTGGCCGCGATGATGCCGGCGGTGTGCGTGCCGTGGGCAGGTCCGCCCTCCATCGGACCCTCAACCGGGCTCGCGACGCCGTTGACGGCGCAGGAGACGGATCGCTCGGTATCCACCCGCCCCTCCAGGTCGGGCTGCGTGTCGTCAATGCGGGTGTCGATGACGCCCACGGTCACCGGGGCGCGCGTCACGGCGACGGCGGCGGCTTCCTTGGCGCCCATGGCCTCGGCGCCCCAGTTCGTGCCGGACGAGGCAACGGGACTGTTCGGTCCGGGGATCGTCGGGGCGGCATCCGCGTCGGGGGCGTCCGCGGCCGCGGCGGCGTCAGGCGCGGCGGCTTCAGGCGCGGCATCCGGGGGCGGAAGCGGGTTCGTGAACCGCTCGATGTCAGGCACCGCGGCGACGCGGGTCGGACCAATCGAATGGACGCTCACCCCGGCCTTCGCCAGGGCGGCAGCCAGGTCGGGCGCGAACGAGGCCGACTCACTTTGGGCAAAAAGGGTGCCCAACTGTGGGTAGTCCGTCATGAGAATCCCACCGACGGTGGGAATCAGGTCGATAGCAGTGGCCATCTCGCTCTCACCGGCGTTGGGATCGAGGTTGATGGCGTAGTTCATGAGGCCCGCGCTGGATCTGGCGGGCGCGACCAAGCCGACGTTGTCGTCGGCGCTGGTGGGCGGGGCGGTCGCCGTGGCCACGCTCATCGATAGAGCGAGGGCCGCGGCGAGGCCAATGCGTGCAATAGTGCGGCGCATAGTTCCTCGACTTTCAATTGTCACTGCGCGCGGACAACTTCGTCCACGCAGTAACCATGATCCACAGGTTTGTCAATACACACAAATCACAGGAGCAAGTCATCCACATACAAGTATTTACGCCGAAATACAAGCCAAATAATTACATGCATAATTCTCACACAATCACCACATGCCAAAACATAAATACCCAAACCGTGACCATATGCCATATAAGCATCTACACCTGCTTGACACCGCCTACTGTCCTCCTATATCCCATGCCCTCCCCCGCACGACACACTGCCCGCGGAGGCGGCCCAGGCCTCGCACACGCACGAACGAGGCCTCCCCGAAAACGCCCGGGGAGGCCTCGTCGATGATGACCGCGCAGGGAGGGCTACTCCCGCGAACGCGCCGTCCGCTTGGAGGGGTGACGGCGGTCCTCACCCTTCCACCACGGCATCCACGCACGGTAGCCGTCGGCCGGCGGGATGGGCGAGTCGGGCTCGAAGCCGAGCTCCGCGGGCGTCTCGGGGATGCGATCGACGAGGAAGTACTTGTCCTTGTCATCGCAGTGTTCGCGCACGATGGTGCGGAACTCGGCCAGCTCGCAGTACAGGACGCCCGTGATTGGGTTGCGCTTGTACACCACGATCTTGTACAGCCAGTAGGCGAACAGCGCGACGTTGGCCGCGAGCGCGGCGGCCGCGCACGCGATGTTCGCGCGCGGGTCCATGGTCGCGAAGTTGAAGATGTCCGAGGGAGGGACCAAGACCTCGGGCAGGAGGGTGTTCATGGAGATCCAGAAGACCAGGGTGAAGCAGCGGAACCAGATCCACTGGCCCTTCGCCCACGTGAACGCGGGGATCG
>ERZ772974.2507-NODE-2507-length-11171-cov-18.050918_pt1 | contig 11171 bp, 8 predicted proteins | sample MGYA00580671_ERZ772974 | MGnify/ENA primary metagenome ERZ772974 (study PRJEB29015, sample SAMEA2738065) | human oral metagenome | biome: human oral; feature: human-associated habitat; material: saliva | place: China | collected 2218 ... | reverse complement strand
TTATTAGTGCTATAGCTAAGAAAAAGAAGAATTCTATTCCTTCAAAGTAGCTCATATTATACTAACTCCTTTAACTTTTTCTTATCTATTTTTCCATTATTATTTAACGGCATCTCATCTAAAAAGATTATCTTCTTAGGTATCATATATTCCGGTACTAATTTCTTAAGCTCTTGTTTTATCTGTTTTGTTACTTCGAAGCGTTTTTCTATTTCTTCATTATATACTACAAATGATGTTAATGATTTTACTTTTCCATCTTCGTAACTTGGAACTGTCGCAGCTTGTCGTATTTTTTTGTTTTTTAGTAGATTATTATCTATGTCTTCAAGCTCTATTCTGTGCCCATGAAGTTTTACTTGGAAGTCTATGCGACCTTCACAAAACAGCATTCCATCTTTGAAATATCCTAAGTCTCCTGTTAGATAACTTCTTTCTTTCTGTCCGTCTACTTCTCCTACTCCAAATTTTTCATTTGTTATAGTATCATTTTTGAAGTAACCTTTTGCGACAGTATTTCCTGTAATTACTATTTCTCCTTTACCCTCTTCATCAGGATCAGCTAAATGTACTTTAGTACCCCATTTCACCTCTCCAACTGGCAGGTTCTCATAATATTTTTCATTTACTTCTTTCGTTATCTCAACCCATGTAACCATTACTGTTGATTCTGTTGGGCCATATGTATTAATAACTTGAGCATTTTCAAAGTTTTCGTGAATTTTAGCTACAGTAGTACTAAAAAGTTTTTCTCCACAAAATACAAATTGTTTTACTTTGGGCATTAAACTTTGATTGAAGTTTTTATCTATAAAACACATTTCTATAAATGATGGTGTTGAAATCCATATTGTAGCATTTGATTTATATAGTTCTTCGAACATTACTTTGAAGTTTTCTTGGTGTTTTTTGTCAATTTGTACTAAAGATGCGCCTAGATAAATACTTGGCCACAATGACATTACCGATAGATCAAACGAGAAAGGTGGATGACCTAAAAACACTAACTCTTCTTTTTCATCATAATATCCTGTATACCAATGTAGGAAGTTATTCAAATTGTTATATGTAATACATACTCCTTTTGGTTTTCCTGTACTACCTGATGTGAAAATTATATAAAATATATCTTCATCTTTCACATAGTTTTCTTTTGAAATAGAGTTTTGAGTACTCGAGATTATTTCTTTAGCTGTTTCTACATTAATCGTCTCTCTAGTTAGCTCTATTTCTTCTGTAACTAGTACTACTTTTGAGTCTACAGTTTCTACTATTTCTTCCACTCTGTCTTTTGGTGTATTTATATCTACCGGGCAGAATGCACGTCCTGATTTTACACAAGCTAAAAAGTACACTAACATAAATGGATGTTTATGCCCATACACTACTATAGGATTTTTATCTTCTCCTAATTTCTCTTCAAGATAAAACGCAAGTTTATCCGAATATTCTATTAAATTTTTGTATGTTAAATTTTCATCCTGATATATATTATTAATATACACCTCTTTAGAACTGTTCTGATACTGTTCTAATTTTTCAAAAAAAGTTAATTTCACGTATGCTCTCCTTAAGAATATATTTATCCAATAGTATAACACAAATCTACATATTTTTCAGTTGATATAATAATTTCTAATACAAATAACCATAAAAAATAAAAACTCAAATCTAGATTATCCCAGATTCGAGTTTTATTATTATTTAGTTTACATATTCAAAAGGGTTTGATCTAACAGTCCTAAATATTAACAAAGTATATATGATAAAACATAGACGCAGTTGTTTATTGATATCTAAATACGCTTTATAAAAGCTTTTTAGATACCTAATAAACTTTGCCGGGGTGACTCGACAAAATCAATTTCTACGAAATCACTATTTTTGAGTCACTCCCATCATAATTAACTCAGCACCTTTTGACCTTCTTTACTTAATATTAAAGTTTTTCAGTACAATACTAAATGTAGTTAAATTATGCAGTAACGCTAGTAAGTTAGATGGTAATACGTTTATTAGCCCTAGGAATATTAATGAACTATTAATCGATACCGTACTTTTAACGTTATTACTCATCTGCGCACGTAATGTTTTAGAAACATCCGATAACAGTAATAATGAATTAAGTGAATCTGATTTTAGAACGACATCACTAATTTGTTTCGAAAGATCAGCACTTTCGCTCATAACTATACTTACATCACTTTCTGATAATGCTGCTGAATCATTTAGACCATCACCTATCATAAGAACTCGACGTCCTTTTTCTTTTTCACTCTTAATATACTCAAATTTCGTTACCGGTGTCATACTTGTATGTACTTCATCAAAAGTTACATCATTTAAAATTTTCTTCGTTCTTACTTCGTTATCCCCTGTTAGTAAAACAACTTTTTTACCGTTATTTCTAAGTTCAGTTAATACCTCATTCGCTTCATCTCTTAGCGGTATATCTACGCAGAAAATCGAAATTAATTGTCCTTTATACCCTAAGAATAATAGGTTATATTGTTCTTGTTTCTCAGCAATTATTTGTTTTTGTTCGTCTGTAACAACTACATTTTCATCTTTTAATAATTGTCTACTTCCGATAACAACTTTTTCACCATCAATATGAGAAACTATACCTTTTGACGCAATGTGATATAACTCTGTATGCATTTCTTCATGCTCAATTCCATCTTCTTCAGCCTTACTCACAACAGCACTAGCAATCGGATGATAGATATGTTCTTCTAAGCACGCTCCGATTTTTAATACTTCTTCATAAGAATATCCATAAAATGGTAGCACCTCTTGAATATATGGTTTAGATACCGTTATTGTTCCTGTTTTATCAAAAACAAATGTATCAATATCCTCATATTTATCAAGAGTTACAGAGTTTTTAACTACGATTTTTTTATCTATTAAGTTTTTAATAGTAGTTAAATACGCCACCGGTGTTGATAATTTCAGCGCACATGAATAATCAACTAATAGGAACGAAATTGCCTTAGCAAATGATCTAGTAAATAAATACGTAAGTCCCATCGCTAAGAAGTTATATTTTACGATACTATCCGCTAGTTTTATATATTTGTAGTGATATGTATCTTCTCTACTTTCAGAATCTTTCATTAATTGGATAAGATGATGAATTCGACCGTTAACTTGTGGGTTTTCGACTTTAATCTTAACTTCACCGTTAACAACTATAGTATTAGAATAAACTTTGTCTCCGATATTTTTGACAATCGGGAAACTTTCTCCTGTTAATGAACTTTCATCAACACTAGCCCCTTCAGTCATCACGATACCATCGAATAGAATTTCATTTCCTTCTGAAACTAAGATTACATCACTTTTTCTAACTTCTGAACAAGTTACTTTTCTATTTCCTTCTTCTTCAACAAGCCATACTTCTTTATCCATAGAAGTTAAACTTTGTTCAAGAACTTTAACAGATTTTTTCTCAGACCAATTGTTAAGTGATTCTCCAAGTTCTAAAATAAACATAATAGAACTTGCTGTATCTCTCGCACCCGTCGCTAATGACACAAGGATTGCCGCAGAGTCGAGTGTTTCCATAGTAACTTGCTTACGTGCTAGTAGTTTTAATGTGTCTTTCAAATACCCCGAAGCTTTCCACCATGTGTGAATCGCTCTTAGTGGAAGTGGTACGAATAATTTTGACATTGCACGCCAAAACAGAGCATCCATTATTATCGAATAAGGACTTTCCTCGGCTTTAGCTACTGGATTCTCATAACAATTTTTTACTTTTTCTTTATCAACTAATTTAAAGAATTCTTGTAAACAACTGCTACTTCCTTCTTTAAAAATAACAACAAAAGTGTACTCATCTTGATAAAAGTCCACTTTTTTTATGTTTTCAATTTTGGCTGCTCGTTTTTTAAAATATACTTTCACATCTGGTGTTAAGCGAAAGTCAGCTCTAACCCTAGCTCTGCCACTTGAGAGATGTAGTATTTTAAAATCCATCTTATTTTGCCTCTAATTCTTGAAGATTACTTTCTCTTTTTTCTTTTTCGTATAAGTCTTTAGCATCTGCTACTACATCATCAGCATGTTGCTTGATATTTGAAACAGTTCCTTCTACACCGTCTTTTGCTTTATATAATTTTGATAAAACAACTGAGTAACCTTTCTTAGCATCTTTACTTGATAAAAGTTTAAGACCGAAAGTCCCGAATGCTACTCCTCCTGCAAATACCCCTGGTGTTTTAAGCGCTGCTTTAGCAACTTTTAACGCTTTAATTGACATATTCAATTCCTCCTTATAAATATATTATTATAATTCAATTATACCACTTTGCTAATTATATGTAAATCTAAAGATATCAAGCTTTCATCTGTCGTTTTTAATATTTTATCAATGTTTTGACTCTGAAATATTTTTACTTTTCCTTAAACTTGTATAGTCAAAAAATTAATATTTCATTTTCTTACCGATAACTTTACAACCCTTGTTTTTATAGTATTTAGGTAGATATTTATTTTTTTCTTTAGGAAAAATTAACTCTAAAATTATATGTTTTCTAACATTCCCTCACGCAACTTAACTCACCATGGTAATTTTTCTTCTCTATACTGTAGTAAACATAGTTGTTTATCAATGTAAAACATATAATTATTATTTATATTTTCTATCTTTTTTCAACATTAGAAATTCAGTTCTCTCACTACATATTTATATTAGAAATGTTTTTAATCAATCGATAGACTATTTATGTTATAATAACTATGTTAAAGAATGAGGATAATTCGGCAAATCGATTTCTCCGAAATCGCAATTTTCGAGCCATCCTCTTTAAGATTAGAAAATTAGACTAAACCTATAAATAAGGAGAAACTTATGATTTATATTATCGGACTTGGACCGAATGATAGTTCAAACATTAAAGAAAATATTAAACAACTTTTGCTAAATAACACGAATGCTAAAGTTATCGCACGTACCAAGGAGCATCCTGCGATTTCTTTTTTAGAAGAAAACAACATCAAATTTGAAACTTGCGATAGATTTTATACAGAAAGTGAAAATTTCGAAAATACTTATAACGGTATCGCGAATTATATTCTTGAAGTTTCTGAAAATAATGATGTGATGTATCTTGTTCCTGGGCATCCGATGGTTGCCGAGCTAACTACTCAACTTCTAATAAATAGTGGAAAAGATGTTAAAATTGTTGGTGGCGAGAGCTTTTTAGATTCTTGCTTCAATGCTGCGCAATTCGATCCTGTGGAAGGATTTTCTCTTGTAGATGCCACTGCATTAGAAACGTTAAGACAGGTTAATCCACTACAACACCTGCTTATAACTCAATGTTATGACGATTTAACTGCGGCTAATGTCTCTGACGAGCTTATGTCGTTCTATCCTTACGATCATGAAGTTACAGTTATTGAACAAGCTGGCGCAGAAGATGAGAAAATTTATACTGCTCCTCTACATGAACTTTCAGCTGCGGTTGGTGAAGAAGTGAATAATCTACGTGCTTTATATATCGCACCATTAAAAGATGGTCTTAGCTTTAATATCAAGGACTATACTAAAGATTTTGATGAGAATGATGATACTACAGAAACTGATTTAGTAGAAAAATTAGAAAAACTTGTCGCAAGTCTTAAAACTAACCTTGATAGAGAAGAAGACTATACAAGTGACAATTCAAAATTACTAGCTGAGATTATCAATACATCACTTGATTTTACAATCGCTAGCGACAACTACTACGAACTTAGTGATATCCTTTCAGAAATGAAAGCAGATAGACAAAAATAATTTTATAATAAGGATAATAATATGGATAAGGTATTAGCTTTTAGCAAAAAATTATTAAAAGAAGTTATAGATAAAAATTCAATCGTTGTTGACGCTACTGCTGGAAATGGAAATGATACGTTGTTTCTAGCGAAAACTTCAGCGAAAAAAGTTTATGCATTTGACATCCAACAATTGGCAATTGAAAATACAACAAACCTTATTAAAGAAGCAGGATTAACTGATAAATGTGAGATTATTCTTGATTCCCACTTCGTATTTGATAAATATATAGATGAAAAGATTCGTGCTGTTGTATTTAATCTAGGGTATCTACCAAACGCTGATCACGAGATTACAACACTAGCTGAGACTACACTTACGACTATTAAGAAATTTTTACTACATCTAGAAGTCGGTGGCAGAATTGTCATTGTTGTCTACTGGGGACATGAAAATGGTAAGGTAGAAAAAGAAACGTTGTTAAACGAACTTCAAAATCTTGACCAAAAGGAAGCTGAAGTGCTAATTTATCAATTTATAAATCAGAAAAACAACGCGCCATTTATTATTGCAATTGAAAAAAGAAAGGAGATTTCATGCGAGAAATAGAAATAGAATTTAAAAACTTACTGACAAAAGAACAATATGATGCATTATATGAGAAATACGACCTAAGTAATTCTGAAGAAATAATTAACAAAAATTTCTATTATGATGATGCTGATGAAAGTTTCAAAAAAATTGGAGCTGCACTAAGAATTCGATATGCTAACAAAAAAACAGAGATGACTCTAAAAATAAAAGGTGAAACTCAAAATGTTGAAATAAATGTACCGCTTGATGAAAGATATCCAAAAGAACCAACGGTACTACCAATTTTGCCAAATGAAATCATCTCAGAATTAGAGCGAATGAACATGAAAATTAAAACTCCGATGTTAATTCAAAAAATAGAAACATTAAGACACGAAGTAACTTTAGAAGGGGGATTGCTAGTTCTTGATCAAACAACATTTATCAACGATATTGTCGATTACGAACTAGAATTCGAGACGAAAGATTATGAAACAGGGCTAGTTGCATTTGAGAAATTATTAGAAGAAAATGATATAGCTAAAAATCCCGCAAAACCAAAAATAGCAAGAGCTGTCGAGTATTCGAAACGATAAACTAAATAGATATTTAAAACACCTCTCTTATGTAATTTGAGATAATTCAACAAAATCGATTTCTCTGAAATCACGATTTCCGTATTACTTCCCGACATATAGGAGGTTTTTTGTTATAACTAATTGTAGGTGTGAAGAGGCTCTTTCACCCCAATTCCAAAATGGAAATTTTTCCTGTTTTTTCCATATTTGAATAAAAAAATCTGGGATACTATGAATCACTTTCGATTCACTTCCCAGATTTCTTTTTTTGCATATGTATGATACTGATTCAAAAGTCCTAAAATTTAACAAAGTTCATATGAGAACTAATAAACTGTGCGAGGGTGACTCGACAAAATCGATTTCTTCGAAATCACGATTTTTGAGTCACTCCTAGTCTTCTTTAAACTCAACACCATTTTCTTTCAGTTTTTTGATAATACCTACCCCGATACCATCTAGTTTTTTCAGTTCTTTTTCTGTATAACATTCGATAATTTCTTTATTATATAATTCAGTATCGATAAACTTGTTCAATTGTTTTTCCATACCTTTGAAGATAGGATCTTCTTTCATCATTTCCTTGGAAATATTTAGACGACCTTCTGCTATCAAAATTGCTATTCTTTCTATTTCTTCTTTATAGAATTTTTCTAAAAATTCATAATGGTATTTACTAGTAAGGTACTCTTTAGCTATGTTAGCTGCGAAATGCATTTCGAAAACTTCTGGTTTTTGCAAGTCCTTTTCATCTTGCAGAGTTCCCTCTATAAAGCTTTCAAGTTTTTCAAAACCACCTTTAAAAATAATACCAACGTATTTATTAAGTTCTTTAAGCTTCGTCATATAATAATGAGCTTCATCAAGTTTACCTTGATTTACACTAAAGATACTTAATAATAATAGTGTAGGTTCTGATTCTAAATAATCGAAACGTTTAATATGATTTCTCATCAAGTCATCTCTATTTAGGCTGACATAAACATGTGTTAGTTTATCTGTAACCTCAGAAAAATCTGATGGACTAGCTTTTAACAAAAGTTCATACAATTTCGCAGCTTCGTCGTACATACCTGCTTTAACATAATACCCTGCAAGTGCATCCGCTAATATCATCTCTTCGGTATCTTCATCACTTTCTGAATATAAAATATCCTCTCCAAGCTCAATAGCCATCTCTATACCACTATGATTTTCCTCATACAGTTCTCGTAAGGCACTAATCTTATCAAAAACGCTCATATCACTATCATCAATCGCATCGACAATATCACCAAGAGGTCCATCTATATCATAACCCTCTTTTACCATATTATAAATATGTTCGAAAACTTCTATAGCATCTTCTTTATTAGGAAAATTTATCCCTTCAGTTTCTAAAAATTCTTTAAGCAATATTTCAAATTTTTTATCACGTTTTACCATAAGTCATCCTCCACTATCTCCACCTGGATATCAAACTCATTATCATCAGCAAACATTACACCATTCATATGTAAGTTTCTGATTGTTCCCCTACCTAAACCTTTTATTTTTAAAAACTCAGCCTTAGTAATCTCTAAGAAATTTTCTTTTGTTAGTAAAAAGTTCGCATGCATAATTTTTAATTCTGTATCTCGAATAGCCATAAACGATCTATCTCTTTTCATATCAGCAACTGTTATTTCTTTACGATCCGCATATTTATCCAAATCATCACCAATAACATATTCACTTTCCCTAACATGCATAAGAAAGTCAAAATAATACTCCTTACTTAAGAAATAATCGAACTTCATAACGGTATTAAGAGCTTCTAAATATTTACAATCATTATCAGTACTAAACTTAATTAACTTAGGATTAGTTATTCTATCTAAAACATCAGAAATATATTTATTTTTTTTAATCAACTTTTTGTAAAATGCGACTGCTTCTCTCTCTTCACCTTGCATCAAATAGTAAAAAACTTTTGACAATAAAATGACCTCATCATCATTTCTACCATTTTTATTCGCAAGTTTATAGTAATGATTAATCTCTGTAAAATCATTTAATATAAGACTAGCTACTACAAAATTGTGATACATCGACATCATAATATCATTGTCCATATCTAGAGTCATATAAACTGGCATATAAGCACCGATAACTTTATTGTATAACTTATTCCCTAAATAAAATTCCGCAAGATGATGACAAACTCTTAAATGGAAATAATTAATTGGAAATGACATACCCTCAACAAAACCTTCTTCAAAATTGTAAGCTTCATCTCTTAATCGTATTAATCTTAATTCTGTTTCATATTCCGTACTATCTTTACTAACTATTTCCCAAACTCTAGCATCCACATTATATTTAGATACAGCTATAGCTTTATTAACATTAGCCACGTATTTTGGACTATCAAAATTCTCAATAAATTCCTCAAAAAGTCTCATAGATTCATTAAAATTATACTCTGTCTTTTTAGAAGAAAATTGTATTTCACTATACCCTTGACTAAGGTCAAAGTCTCTATACGAACTATTTCTTATTCCTGTGTACCCTTTTCTATCAACAGGAAACTTTATAATTTTTTTATTATTCATACTTCTCCCCCTTTATTTTCTAGTAAATCTATAAAATTTACAGCGATTTTTACAATCAGCTTATATATTAAAATTTTTATAAAATTCATTACCCTTCAACTTTATTCTACATCAAAATACAATATAATACAAACTTAAAACTACCAAATAATCATGTACTCAGAATATAAAGAAATTTAAAATAATTAACATAAACTAAAAATTTTATCAGCTGATTAACTTATAAATTAACATACAAAAAAGCCAATTGAACTGAACCTTCAATTGGCTTTCATGATGAAATTTGATAGACATTTCCCATTCACTTACCTATATTTTAACACATACCTTTTCTTATTATCAATTAATTCGAAGATTTCCTCCATCATCGCTCAACCGATTCTTATTACTGCCCATTTTTAGCATAATTAGCTTCTACTGCTTCTTTTTGTTCTCTCCACCAAGACTCGTTTTCTTCATACCAACGGATAGTATCAGCTAATCCTTGACGAAAATTTGTAAACTGTGGCTTCCATCCTAACTCATCTCTTAATTTTGAAGCATCTATCGCATAACGTAGATCATGCCCCGCACGATCATTTACATGCTCATATGCATTTTTATCTTTCCCCATTAGTTCAAGGATTAACTCAATAACAGTTTTGTTATCTTCTTCTCCATCTGCACCGATTAAGTATGTTTCTCCAATTCTACCTTTTGTTAAGATAGTCCAAACTGCTGATGAATGATCTTCTGTATGAATCCAATCTCTTACGTTCTTACCTTCACCATATAACTTCGGTGTAATTCCAGATAAAACATTAGTAATTTGTCTTGGGATAAATTTCTCAATATGTTGATAAGGTCCGTAGTTATTCGAACAGTTAGAAATAGTTGCCTTAAGTCCAAGAGATCGCACCCATGCTTTTACAAGTAGGTCTGAACCTGCTTTTGTCGACGAGTATGGGCTTGATGGGTTATAAGATGTTTCAGCTGTAAATTTCTCTCCTACTCCTTCACCTTTTCCTGGTAAATCTTCACGCAAAGGAAGATCTCCATATACCTCATCTGTAGATACATGGTGATATCTAACATCATACTTGCGACACGCTTCGATTAAAGCATATGTTCCAATAATATTCGTATGTAAAAATGGATATGGATCTTTTAGGGAATTATCATTATGAGATTCAGCTGCATAGTGCACTACTGCATCAGTCTTACTAACAAGTTTGTCCACCAATTCCGCATCTGCGATGTCACCAACAACTAATTCAAATCTATCTTCTGGAAGTCCAGACAAATTTTCTCTATTTCCTGCATAAGTCAATTTATCCAGAACAGTCACATGGATATCTGGATGATTATTTATAACATAATGTACAAAGTTAGAACCAATAAATCCAGCTCCACCTGTTACTATAATATTCTCCATCTTTTTTTCCTTTTTAAAAATATTTAATACAAGATCACTACTACTTTCTAAAGCAATCTACTGTTTCTCCTACACTTCCCCGCACACAAAATCATTGTTCTTTTCAAATTCCTTGAATGTAGGAAGATTTCTATCTTTCTCTGAAATAATCGCTTTTGATAGGTCTATCTGCCAATCAATTGCAAGGTCTTCATCATCAAATATTATACCTGCATCTGCTTGTGCATTATAATAATTATCACACTTATACATGAAGTTAACAT
>ERZ772974.2504-NODE-2504-length-11181-cov-2.783390_pt1 | contig 11181 bp, 8 predicted proteins | sample MGYA00580671_ERZ772974 | MGnify/ENA primary metagenome ERZ772974 (study PRJEB29015, sample SAMEA2738065) | human oral metagenome | biome: human oral; feature: human-associated habitat; material: saliva | place: China | collected 2218 ... | reverse complement strand
AGCCTTTCTATCGCCTCCACATTGGTCTGAAAAAAAGCAAATTCATGAACTTGAAAGCGAAGTCCCAAAATTTCCTCGTAATAATAGTCCCTTCCATCGATCAATATCAGCTCATCACAGATAACGGCATCGGCTTTGTTGTCATTTAGAGTTTGCATAATGCCCACGATTTCATTGTTGAGGCGAAGATCCTTAAGCCCTTCCGCCCATCCATTCCTGTCAAATTCTGTATCAGTTGAAGTCACAATGTTTACCAGCAGTTCTTTCGTTCTTTTTCCCTGTCTGATTATCAGGTTTCTGAGAAGTCCTGTATGATTTTTTTTGTGGTATTTCTTATACCCCTTTTCAATACAAAACGACAGCGTGTAGAAAAGAATTTTATTAAAATCTTCATCCACAAGTTGGCACTGATCTACAGTCACAATAGACATGAATCTTCCTCTCCGGTGCATTCCCAGACATAGAGGACCGTCCTTTACCATATCACCAAAGGTAAACTCCATTTTATTCCTGTATTCATATATCAATTCTTCCGGGCAGCCTTCGATTCTGTCAAAGAAATCCCTTCCTTTGAAAAAAGGGAGTGTACTTCTCCCTCTTTGATTTCAAGTTGCTTCCGGTATTCTAAACCTTGATATATGCAGCCGCCACAAAACTCATCATGGGGACATTCACTCGTAATATTTCTCATAAAATTCCTCTTTAAATTCTAAAAATCTGTCTTCTTCTATTGCCTTTCTCTTCTTTTATGTTTTCGCGGTCACTTTTAATCTTTTCTGGCTTTTTGGCAAGTCACCTTCGCTGAGTGAGATTATGCACCCTAAAACTGCAATGGCTTCCGAAATCTACAGTTCTGATGGAAAGGTAATAGGTAAATTCTTTAGTGAAAATCGTATGCCTGTAGAGTATAAAGATATCAATCCTGTATTTTTCAAGGCTTTGATTTCTACAGAGGATGAACGTTTTTATGAGCACCACGGCATAGATTTTCAAGGGATGCTGGCTGCTGCCAAAGATGCTACGCGCGGTAATGCCCGCGGTGCTTCAACAATCACGCAGCAGTTGGTGAAGAATATGTTTAAAGTACGCTCAGAATATGGTACAGGTCTACTTGGTAAAATTCCAGGTGTTCGTATCCTCATTATGAAGAGTAAGGAGATGATCATTGCAACAGAGATTGAGATGACCAACTCTAAGCAAGACATCCTTCGAATGTATGCAAATACTGTAGATTTTGGCTCAAATGCTTTTGGTATAAAAACTGCAGCTAAGACCTACTTTAATACAACTCCTGCTAAACTGAAGACTGAAGAAGCTGCAGTATTAGTGGGAATGTTGAAAGCAACAACTGCTTATAATCCTCGTACAAATCCTGAGCGAAGTAAGTCACGCAGAAATGTTGTGTTGGAGAATATGTATACTCATAACTTCTTATCGCGTCAAGAAGCTGATTCACTGAAAAAACTTCCATTAAAATTGGACTTCAGTGTAGAGAGTGCTCTTGATGGACAAGCTCTCTATTTCCGCGATGCCGTAGCCGATTATATTAAAGAAAAGTGTCCTGATGTGGATCCTTACACAGATGGTCTAAAAATCTATACTACGCTGGATACGCGTATGCAGAAATATGCGGAAGAAGCTGTTAAGCAGCAAATGAAAACTGTACAAAACAACTTCGACAACCATTGGCGCGGGCAAGATCCCTGGCGTGATGAACATGGTAATATTATTCCAAATTTTATCGAGGACCGTTTGAAAAAAGAAAATGTCTACAAGCAGTTGGCTGCTCGTTATCCCAGCAATCCAGATTCGGTAAACTATTATCTTAATAAGCCACATAAAGTAAAACTCTTTACTTATAATGGTTCTGAGGAACGAATTATGTCAACAGTAGATTCTTTGAAATATATGGTCCGTTTTATGCACGCAGGTTTTATGGCTATGGAGCCGCAAACGGGATATGTACGTGCTTGGGTGGGTGATATAGATTACAAGACTTGGCAGTATGATAAGGTTGTATCTATGCGCCAACCTGGTTCAACTTTTAAGCTCTTCGTTTATGCTACGGCAATGAAGCAAGGGCTTACGCCTGTTGACACTCGCCGAGATGAGATGATTGAGATGACTGTCTACGATAAAATTAAGAAGGAAAATACCGTGTGGCGTCCTACAAATGCTAATGGTCGTTTCTCAGGTGTTGATATGCCCTTACGCACGGCTTTTGCCCGGAGTGTCAATTCAGTAGCTGTACGTTTAGGACAAGATGTGGGTATTCCCCAGGTAATTCGCACCGCCCAAGATTTAGGTGTAAAATCTCCTCTGGATGATACTCCTGCGTTGGCTTTGGGTGCAAGCGATGTAAAGTTGGAAGAAATTGTTGGGGCATATAGTGCTGTTGCTAATAATGGTGCCTATATAGAACCCACTTTGGTTACAAAAATAGTGAATCAAGATGGTGACGTAGTCTACGAAGCAGAACCGAAACCTATACAGGCTCTTCCGTGGAAAGCAGCTTTCTATATGCAAAAAATGTTGGAGGCCGGCATGATGGATTCTGGCGGAACCTCGCAATCTTTCCAAAGCTATTTAGGTAGTGCTTTATGGAGCAAACAGATAGATGCAGGCGGAAAGACGGGTACTTCTAACAATCACTCTGATGCTTGGTTTGTGGGAGTTACGCCGGGCCTTGTTTGTGGAGCTTGGGTTGGAGCGGAAGATCGTTGTATACACTTCCGGACTGGAGCTTTAGGGCAAGGTAGTCGAACTGCTCTTCCTATTGTAGGTCTCTTTATGCAAAAAGTCTTGGCAGATGCGGACCTAGGGCAGAAGTACAGACAGCGTTATGCACCAACACCCGAAACTGTAGATCCTGCTACCTATGGCGGTGATTTTAATTTCTCAGCTCCTTCTAATAATCATGCTGATTCTCTTTCTTCTCATCATGCATCAGATAGCTTAAATTCTTCTGCCGATGATTTGATGGGAGGAGAGGGTGATATGAGAGAAGAACCTTCTGTTACTTCGCGAACAGATGAAGTACAAAGTAGTTCATCGCATACGACCGTCTCTTCGCAGAAAAATGGGATACAGAAAGCGAAGAAAGACAAAGAATCTAATGAAGATCTTTTCAACTAAAAAATAGTTCCAATTAGCGGCAGGTCTACATTTTGTAGGCCTGTCGTTTCTTATGGTAATAGCTGTTCATAAAAGTAATAACTCTGTAGAAAAGAATTATCTACGATGCCTATAAACAGCCAAAATTTTATATACCATTTATTTCACTAAATACAATAAGGATATTGGCGAAAGGAATAAGGATGTCAGCTGACATCCTTATTGTATCTGAAAACGCAATAAGGATATTTTCGAAGATCTTTATTGTGTTTTATTACTATCTGGTGAAATTTTAGATAGGCCTAATCAAAGCTTATCGGCACGTTATGTGAAAGCATGGTTTGCGGTACTCGTATTTTATGTAGCAGGTTCCCAATTTGCGTTGGTCGTTAAGAACTTCGGCTAAGATACTCTTTAAGCGCGTTCCCCATTCTGTGGGACGTTTCGTTCCATCAGGATCATTCACGCGTTCAAATTTGTTGTAACCAATATCGAAAGTAGTTCCATATTGGTGGCAACTTTGTTCGGATGCATTCGAATTGAATCGCCGCAATCTTTCTACATCTTCTCGTGTTCTTGTGACGGAGGTGATAACAATCTTATGGAATCCTACGCCTTTACTTGCGCAAGAATCTATAAAGGAGCGCGCAATTTCATTGAGTAATGTAGCTGCACGGGGAATAAGATAGGGAATAGATTGATGTAGACGTTCAACTTTGTAGAAAGGATTGTCGCCAATATAAACCAGCTTATCTGAGTGTTTTATTGCCTCCGCTCGGTTAGCAATTACACTTTTCAATCCTAATCGTTGGGCTGTAGCTAACTGCACATCGTTCATGTCTGGAAATGCATCTGCAAAGGTTGGTACACTGACTACGCGATTCTTCACAGGTTGTCCATCTTTTGTCATCAGTTTTATATGTGCACGTGGGCGGAGGAAAATAGAGTCTACTTTGGCACTTTGCACTAAAATAGAATCCGTTTTTCCTTTTCTGTAAGAATAGAGGACGGAATCTACCGTATGAAGGCTGTATGAAAGAGTAAGATTCGGATTTGTGCATTTCACAATGAGGAGTATGAAGACAATCGTGAAGAATGAGCCCAGAAAGTGAAGTCGAGTGAATCGCATATATTTTATTTGCTAATAGCTTTTGATATTGTCGATAACAAAAGTACTAAAAAACGTGGGATTATGCTTTGCTTTCATTATTTTTGCAGGAAAATAACATATACTCCTATATGGCATCTTGTCGTGGAGTCTTTATTTATTCACTACCAGTTTGATAGAGAAACATTACGTTATCGAAGAGGCAGATCCTGTAGTATTTTATGGTGCAGGAAATGCTAATTTACGCTTGATAAGGGCACTTAATCCTAAGCTTCGTATAATAGGACGTGACAATATCCTAAAAGTGATGGGAGATGAAGTAGAAATGGTTGCCTTTGAAGAAACTTTTCAAGCGCTTATTGAACATTGTGTTAAGTTCAATACCCTCACAGAAGAAAACATCATAGATATAACTCGTGGTGAGACGACAAAGAATGAGATCGCAGAGGATGTTATAGTCTACAGTACAGGCGGACGTCCCATTACTGCTCGTTCTGAAAACCAACGCAAGCTTGTTGAAAATTTCAGCAAGAATGATTTGCTATTCGCTATTGGGCCAGCTGGTTCAGGAAAGACATATACGGCCATAGCCTTAGCTGTGCGTGCGCTTAAGAATAAGTCTATTCGTAAAATCATTTTGAGTCGTCCTGCTGTGGAAGCTGGAGAGAAGTTAGGTTTCTTACCTGGCGATATGAAAGAAAAGATAGATCCATATCTCCAACCGCTTTACGATGCACTGCAAGAGATGATTCCCGCAGCAAAGTTGCAAGAGTATATGGATACGAATGTTATTCAAATTGCCCCTCTAGCCTTTATGCGTGGTCGAACTCTGAATGACGCCATCGTGATTCTTGATGAAGCGCAGAATACAACTACAGCTCAAATAAAGATGTTTCTCACCCGTATGGGTAAAGATACTAAGATGATCGTTACTGGCGATTTAACGCAGATAGATCTACCGCTGAGTCAGAAAAGCGGTCTGAAGGAAGCACAGCGCATCCTCAAAGGAATCCCTGGTATTGCATTTGTAGAGCTGACAAAGAAAGATATTGTGCGTCACAAGCTTGTTACGCGTATCGTTGAAGCCTACGAGTCCGATGAAAAAGAACAGAAAATAAAACGTGAAGCAAAGTCTCAATCTGCTTCATCTTTACCCCCAAAAAGCTAACAAGGCAATTCTGCTGTTGGCTTTGCTGCCGACAACAGGAAAGCAAAAAAAAATATAAACAAAATGAGTGCTTTAACAAAAACTGATTTTCATTTCCCAGGTCAGAAGGGAGTTTACCACGGAAAGGTTCGTGACGTTTATAACATTAACGACGAACAGTTGGTAATGATTGCAACGGATCGCATTTCTGCTTTCGATGTCATACTTCCCAAAGGTATTCCTTTTAAGGGGCAAGTTCTCAATCAGATTGCGGCAAAGTTCTTAGATGCCACTAAGGATATTTGTCCCAACTGGAAGTTAGCCACTCCCGATCCTATGGTTACGGCTGGCGTTCTTTGTAAAGGCTTTCCCGTTGAAATGATTGTTCGTGGATATCTCTGCGGTAGTGCTTGGCGTACCTATAAGAGTGGTGTTCGTGAGATTTGCGGTGTTCGTCTGCCTGACGGTATGAAAGAGAACCAAAAATTTCCAGAGCCAATCATTACTCCTACTACCAAGGCTGAGATAGGGGAGCACGATGCAGATATTTCTAAGGAAGAGATTCTTGCTCGTGGTCTAGCAACGCCTGAAGAATACGCTGTCTTGGAGAAATATACTATGGCGTTGTTTAAACGTGGTAGTGAGATTGCGGCAAAGCGCGGTTTGATTCTCGTAGATACGAAATATGAATTCGGACTTCACAATGGAGAGATTTATTTGATGGACGAAATCCATACTCCCGACTCTTCTCGCTATTTCTATAGTGAAGGCTATGAAGAGCGTTTTGAAGCAGGACAGCCTCAGAAGCAGCTCTCTAAGGAGTTTGTTCGTGAATGGTTAATGGAAAATGGTTTCCAGGGTAAGGAAGGACAACAAGTTCCCGAAATGACGGACGAAATTGTTCGTAGTATTAGTGAACGCTATATAGAGCTCTACGAACACATTACAGGCGAGAAGTTTGAAGGTGACGAGAGCGAAGGTCTTGCAGAACGCATTGAGCAAAATGTTGCAGCCTACTTGAAGTAAGTCTCTTTCTTCAATCATATTCATAAGGTTACGAGGTGCGAGGCAAGAAAAGTGTTCTCATACACCCTTCACTCGCATCTCGTAATCTTTTCTAATTTTTATTGTCTCCATTCTAAAACGCATTCTAAAGAAGATGTATAACCAAGAGAAGATAAAACCCTACAGTGAAGAAGGTCGAAAAGGTGAACAAGTAGAGAAAATGTTTGATAATATAGCTCCTACTTATGATCTTCTTAATCACTCCTTATCATTAGGCCTTGATCGCTATTGGCGCAATACAGCTATTGATACTCTTTTGCCTTATGCTCCCAAGCAGATTCTTGATGTGGCAACAGGAACCGGAGATTTTGCTTTGCTAGCTACTCGCCGATTGAAGCCAGAGCAGCTCTTGGGTGTGGATCTTAGTGAAGGAATGTTGGAAGTGGGACGTCGCAAAATTGCAGAAGCAGGCCTTTCTGACGTTATAAAGTTTCAAAAGGAAGACTGTATGAACCTGTCTTTGCCCGACAATGCTTTCGATGCTGTGACGGTGGCTTATGGTGTCCGAAACTTTGAGGATCTCGACCGTGGACTTTGTGAGATGCACCGGGTTCTTAGAGAAGGTGGCCGCCTTGTTATCATCGAACTCACTACGCCTCATTCTTTCCCGATGAAGCAAGTGTTCGGACTGTATTCTCACGTACTCATGCCGCTGGTTGGGCGGTTCATATCGAAAGATACAAAGGCTTACAACTATCTCCCCGCCTCAATGGAGGCATTTCCGCAAGGCGAGGAAATGCAAAAGATCCTGCAAAAAGCAGGTTTTAAGGACGTTCAATTTGAGCGTTTCACCTTTGGCTTGAGCACCCTCTATACCGCAACGAAATGACAGAGCACTACGGATTGATTGGTTATCCTTTGGGGCATTCCTTTTCTGCTCGTTTCTTTTCTGAGAAATTTGAGCAAGAGGGCATTGCAGCTATTTATAAAAACTATGAAATACTCAGGGCAGAGCAGTTGTTAGACATTATTCAAGATCCGCAGTTGCGAGGCTTGAATGTCACTATCCCTTACAAGCAATCCGTCCTGCCAATGCTCGACAGAATATCAGAAGAAGCCAAAGCCATAGGGGCGGTCAATGTCATTCGTGTAAGTCATGATGCCGATGGTACTCATCTTTATGGCTATAATAGTGATGTCGTGGGCTTTAGTCGATCAATTACTCCGCTGCTCAATCCCTCCCACAAACGGGCGCTGATTCTTGGAACAGGAGGGGCTTCTAAAGCCGTTGTGTATGGGCTTCAACAACTCGGCATTGCCTCTACTTTTGTTAGCCGGAGTAAGAAACCTGGGCAACTGACTTATGAAGAACTTACTCCGACAATCATGGCCGAACATACCGTTATTGTCAACTGCTCTCCTGTTGGAATGTTTCCGCACATAGATGAGGCACCTGCCATTCCTTACGCTTCGCTTACTCCTCAACACCTTCTTTACGATTTGGTTTATAATCCCGAGCAAACTCAGTTTATGACTCGCGGAGCAGCCCATGGAGCTGTGGTGAAGAATGGCCTTGAGATGCTCCATGTTCAAGCCCTTGTGGCGTGGGATTTCTGGCACGAAAGTTAGTCCTTCTATCTGTTGTCCTTCACGATATATATTAGTGCATTTATACAGATAAATGTAATTCTATTCTATCTTTTTTATTAGAATTCTTGTTTTGCTTAAAAAAAAACTTACATTTGCGCAAAACAAAAGTCTATGAAAACTTCACGAAAAATCTTTATGGTAATGCTGTTGGCCATGCTATCTGTGCCAGTAGCAGCAGATGTTGTCGTCGGCAGAGTGATTGATGCCTTGACGAAGCAGCCTTTGGAAGAAGCAGTTGTGGCTGTTGAATCACACGTCGATAGAATGACTTTTGTGATTAATGCGCTAACTGATAGTTTAGGGAACTTCTCTTCTGATGCAATGGGTATGGCCACGCTCCGTGCTACCACGGTGGGATATAAAATTACTATTCGGCGATTTGTGGCGGGAGATTTGGGAGGAAATGATACCATACATATAGGAGATATTGCCATAGAGCCTTCCGATATTTTATTGAAGAGTGCTGTGGTTCAAGGCCATGCAAAGCGTTTCACGATGCGTGGCGATACGGTTGTCTTCAATCCTGCGGCTTTCAATCTAAGTGAAGGAGCTCGCTTAGAGGAACTCATAAAGAAACTACCAGGAGTTACTATCAAAGATGGGCAACTCTATTGGATGGATAAGCCCATCCGCATTTTGATGAATGGGCAACCCATGATGGCCAACAATGATCTGCTGACGCAGCAGTTGCCAGTAGAAGCTGTTGAGAATATTAAGGCTTATAACAAAGCCTCGAAGATGAAGGAGCGCACAGGCAAGGACGATGGAGCGGAAGACCACGTTCTTGATATTACTATTAAGCCTGGTTTCCTTGATAAGTGGTATGGCACGGCTTCTTTAACAGGGCAAACGCCCAAACGGGCGCAGGTGAATCTTGATGCCACTTATCTTTCAATCCATGACCCTGTCTTAGCAGTGTTCAACTGGGATAATTTGGCAAATCATGTATTGGAAAAAAGTTTTAGCAATTCAATGACAGGTTCTTACTCTCCTTTTGGCCGACAGCTCTTTGGTGCTTTGGGCTATAAACATCAAAAAGGAGAGGACTCTCAGGCTAGTTATATTTCTCCTTTTCTGAATATTGGCCGGACGGATACTTGGCAGAATACGCATAAAACTGAAGAAACATTCTTTCCTAACCAAGATAGAACTTTCCAGTTAACTGACCACTATGTGCGTAAGAATGTCTTTGACCCTAAGTTTATGTTGGAAGGTGAATGGAATCCAGATTCAGCCAACTCTTTGTCCTATTCGTTTGAAGCGGGATATAGTAAAGAAAATCATGTTGATAATACGCTTTATGGCGTTTATAGTGCCGACCCTTATTCGCTTGTCGATAATCCTTTGCATTCCAGTCTTCCAGCACTATTGGCTATAAGAACGGTCAACTCTGACACGCGGCAAACTACGCGCGAGGATGCGTCAAGCGTACAGGGAAAATTTAAATGGACACATTTCTTTGCCGACAAGAGTCAGCTGGAAATTGGTATGAATGCAGGAGGTAAGAGCGGAGTTGTTCGTGAGTTGCTCAATCGCGACATATCCTATGTGTCGCGTGCTCCTATTAGCGAGGTACAATATGGGCGCACTCCATCTCATTCTTCAAACCTAGAAGCGTTTGTAAGCTATGAGCGTTGGTTCGGGCGTAATTGTAGACTTTCAGCGAAGTATGAGTATGACCATGAGCGTGGTTTTGTTCGTGAGGATCTTTATAGGCTGAGCGATTTGCCCTCTTATGATGGCTTGTCTCCCTTTCCTCAGGATTCTCTTAATCGGGTTCGTGACGTGAATAATTCTTATCGTCGTCGCGATATCGGCAATTCGCAGAAAATCAGTCTTGACGCAACGTGGAATGTGGCCAATTTCCAATTCTTTCCATCTCTCGAAGTACAGAATCTGCACCGTCAACTTAACTATTTGCGTGGAAGAGTGGATACTACTTCCACACGTCGTGATTGGTATGTTAAACCAGAATTTTTTGTACAATGGAAAATTCGAAAAGGAGTCACGTTGAAGGGGGGCTATGAATACTCTGCTACTCCCGCAGACCAACTTAGCCAAATAGCTTGGGTGGACACTTCAAATCCGCTGTATATCACGGAAGGCAACCCGAACTTGAAAGATAGTTACACTCACCATGTTTCGCTTTCGTTTTTAGGAAATATTGCCCGTTCTGTACAGAGTTTTCAGTTCACGGCTGATTACCGACGCTTTGTGAATCCTATCGGGACTCTCTTTTCTTACGACTCTACAACGGGAGTCTATCGCTCTCGTCCCATCAATGTACGCGGAGGTTATGAGTGGGTGTTCGGCGGCAGTTATCAGCGTGCTTTGTCGGACTATTTCACAATGGGTGGAAGAAGCAGTGTTTCTCTGATTCGTAGTTATGGTTATCTAACGGCTACTCCTCTGGCACCTATCTCTGCTTTGAATCGTTCTCAGCAAACGCAGTTTAGTTTCCGCCCCAATTTGGTTTATGAAAGCCAAAAATTGCTATTAGAGTTGGCTAGCTCTTATTCTTTTAGCTATCGCAACAATAGTGAGACATTCAACTACAATAATCGCTTGGGGTCCTATTTTGCGAATTTCACAGCTCGTTATAAAATACCCAACTGGACATTTCAAACCAATTTCCGAGTTCAAGGTTATCATGGCTATGTCGTTCCAACCATGAATCGTCCACGCTTTATCTGGGATTCCAACATAGATTGGGGATTCTTACATGGGAAGGCTCATCTCACACTCTCGGTCGATGATATTCTCAATCAGCGACGTCTTTTCTTCACAGATGTATCTGCTTATAGTCGTACCGAGACCATCTTTGAAACCATGAACCATTTTGTTTCGTTGACATTTAAGTATCATTTTGATGCACACAAAACAAAAGAGGGGAGAGAACGTGAGAAGTATAATTATCCTTCAGAGTAAATAAAGACATTTATTGACTTTGTCAATAAACTTTAGATAGAGTGGAGGAAAAAGAGCCTATCAATGCTCGTTTTACTCAATGGTTTGAACCCTATTTTACTGGCTATTTATTGATGTATAAAGAGGGGAGTATGATACTTCTTTTCCTACTAAAAATATCCTTATTGTATGCTCAAATACAATAAGGATGTCAGCTGACAGCCTTATTGTGTCAGCTGACGCAATAAGG
>ERZ772974.2502-NODE-2502-length-11186-cov-30.705238_pt1 | contig 11186 bp, 8 predicted proteins | sample MGYA00580671_ERZ772974 | MGnify/ENA primary metagenome ERZ772974 (study PRJEB29015, sample SAMEA2738065) | human oral metagenome | biome: human oral; feature: human-associated habitat; material: saliva | place: China | collected 2218 ... | reverse complement strand
TTTCCCCTCAACTTACAACTATCTCATACTTTTTTATTCTAAATTATCCAAAATACTATTAAATATTTGTCTTTTTATTTTCGATGTAAGCATTGATTCTCTTGTTTTTTTCATCCAGATATCCTCTACAGAACATCGCACAGAGTTTTAAAATAATCATAACAAAATATATGCAATCTCCAGTGTAATACTCTTTTTCCAAATTTAATCCATGTCCAATCCTATTCCTGATATTAGATCCTGCTTTTTGCTGCATTAAGCCATCAAGGGTAAATATTATGTTCTCCTCAACACATTCATTCAAATTTTTACCAAGAAATACCTGACTTAGAGCGTTCTTTTGTTGTACGCCTTCATTAGGATTATAGTGCGTCATCAAATCCCCACACATTTCAGCTAGGTTTCGAATAAGATTCTCTGCCTTAGGAGCAAGCTTATCTAATGAATCTGACATGTGACCAATTAGCCCAAAATACACTCCTCTTTGGATATCCTTTTCTTGTCCTTTGGGAATAATTGGATTATTTTCAAAAATCATATCCAAGTCTGTCTCTTGTAAATCTTTATTTATAAAACGTTTAATAAACCAGCACCCAATCGTTTGTCCTTGAATACTTTCATTTTGTTTTGCCTTATTATACATGTGCAGAAGAATATTATTTTCATCTTTCAAATTAAGAGGTTGTAATAAAAATTCGGTTTGTCCATCAGAATCCATTAATTGAGTAGGAAACATATCTGATAATGAATGATTGTCTATAATATCATTTCGAATGTCTTTTTTCCTTTGAAATTCAAATGCAAAAACAACATCCCATATTAACTCTTCAACACTGTGACCTTCATATGCATCACTAAATTTTTTATAAAGCCCAGATGCATCAAATTTAAACTCATGCATTTTCATACATTTTTTCTTTTCTCTTTGAAATTCAACAAGGCATCTTAGAGCATTTTTATCTTTTTCTTGAGCACCGTGATTCCTAAATAGTTCTATTGCTCTTTTAATTTTCTCCTCTGCAATAAACCAGTCTCGATTATCATTAGAGCTTTTGTCACCGGTCTCTTCTACCAGTTTATTCGCCTCCTTCATTAGATAATCAGCATATTCTATATAAACATTATTTTCAGATGCTTGCCCATTTTGTTTCTTGTGAATTTCAGCTTTTATATGATAAGCTTGTTCTAACTCTTTAGATGTACTAATACTGGCCTTATTTTTACAAATTAGTTTTTCTGTAAGAAGAATCATAGTATTGAAATCATAGTTATAATTTCTCATAACTAGTAATTCTAATAATTTAATAGACAGGAAAGAGGAATCGTTTCCGTTTAACCTTAATACATCTTTGTATACTCTATCTAAAATTTCTTCTTCCTTTACTTTATCTCTTATTTTTACTGAAAGTTGGATAGCCCTATTTATGTAATCAACACAAGTTACCCAATATTCTTCATGAAACCATTCGATATAAGATTCATAGTATTCTTCAGCCGCGATTTTTGCGGCTTTATAGTTTTTATTACATAGCCAAATAACATCATAAATGTGTGCCTTAAGATTTTTGGGTAGCTTTTCCCAATCCAAATGCTTAAATATCTCCAGTTCTTCATCTGTAAATGGAGTAAGTTCTTCAGCACCATACTTAATATATTCATTATTTTGTCCATTGTCGGTTTGATTATGTCTATAAATAATATCGATTTTATAGGCTTTCTCAAATAAATCAAAGACTTTTAAATCAAAAGAGTTCTCTAATTTATCACGATTCAATTTGTGAAAAGATTGTGGGAAGCAATCAAGATGATAATTTTCTTTTGATGCCTTAATTTCACGAATTAACTCATATATGTCCATGCCTACTCCTTGCTATTAGTTCTTCCCAGTGGAACATAATGCTTCTTCATTGCTGAAAAGCTTGCTTTTGAGCAAATCTCTGCACAAGAGAAGCCAGTGAAGAGCTTGCTTGTATTTCTTTTGACGGAATAAAGATATATCGCCATTCTTTCCGTCCATTTGCTTTTGCCCAGTTGCTTACCACTTCGCAATATTTGACAGCCATATTCCCTTTTGCGATAACATCGGCATCGTTAAGCTTATCCTCTCCCTTAACCTCAATTAGATAAATTCCCTCATTTGTTTCTACTACAAAATCAGGGACATAATGTCTGCCTCTGTTGTAGGTGATATTAAACTCATTTTGAGCAGGTCTGAGCCAATTTATAACCTCGTTATCCTGTTCTAAAACTCTTGCGAGCACAAGCTCAGGCAAACTGTCAAACTTAACGGAAGTAAACACACCCTTTTTTATGCCGTCAAATAAAACAGACTTGATATTTCCTTTATACTTTTCATAAAAGTTTACACGCTCAATCCATGTATATGTCTGTCTAAGGTTTGTCGTGTTCTCTCCAATTACTGAATATTTAATAAGCCCATTTTCACAGTAAAAATGCGTATCCAACATCATTTGTAAATAGATTTTATTTGCAATATCTCGCTTATTCATCATAACGATATTTCGCATAAGATTGGTGTCATACTTTTCTTCATAATAGCTAATTGCCTGTGATATCAGTTTAAAAAGAAGTTCTGAACATTTTTCATAATCTATTTCAGGTTTTGTTCTAAGAATTTCAAGGATTACCTTCTTCGGATTATAACCATCAAAATCTATGGCATCACCCTTTATCCTTTGCCTATCGGACAAATCTTCAAGGTTTTGAATAAGAAAATCGTTATTGATAGGAGCATGCTTAAACTCACTTAAATCTAAATCAAAATCCACAAAGCCATATTCCTCCAAACCATTATCCGTAATTTTCAGTTTTGGAATAGGTATGAATTTCTCCTTAGCACTCTTATGAGTCTCTTCCACTTGATTGTTTAGCCAGTAGAACAAAGGATTTTTATTTTTTTCAAAAATTTGGCTTAGGTCTTTATCTTCCTTAATTTCAGATGCAACCTTATTTGTTATTTCAGTTTTTTGTTCTTTGCTGATTTCAGCATTCTTAGTTATCTGAACCAGCTTTTCCACTTCTTCATTTACAAGTCTAATTGCCGTGTCAATACAATCATCCGATTTTTCAGACTTTTCTATGCCATATCTGTAGGCATCTTCTCTTACTTCGTAAGCATCCAGATTTATGCTAAGCTGAGTTGTAGATGTATTTTCTTTTATTTCCTCGATCTGAATTACATTTCCAGCTTTGAAAATCGAATCACCTTTTTGTGCTTCATTTATAATATCTTGAAATTTATCGTGAGCCGTTAGATAAACAGAATCAACAATTTCATTTCCCGTTCGTTTGCCATAAGGAAGTCTTAATCCTCTTCCAACCATCTGCTCTCTTAAAACCTTTGAAGCTGCTGTTCTTAAAGGAACAATCGTATATAGATTGTTTACATCCCATCCCTCTTTCAGCATATTGATGTGAATAACAATTTCTATTGGATTATCATAGTTTTCAACATCCAAAAGAAGTTTTGTATTTTCTTCACTTTCGGTACCTGTCTGCTTGGAGTGTACAATGATTGTTTTATTCCTATATACACCGCCATTAAATTCATCTGACTTAATGTAGCTTTCTACCCACTTAGCATGTTCGGTATCCTTGCATACTACCATCATAAAAGGCTTTACTTTTCTGATAGGCTTTTCTTCTGTGCTATTATTTACAGCATAGGCTTCAAGCTCCATTTTTGCCCTTTCATGAAGTTTAAGACCGTCAATCAGCATTATCTTATCAAGTTCTTCTGCTCCGAAATTATAAAAATTGATATCAGACCTTGTGCCGGCAAAAGGCGTTCTTGTATATCCATCCTCTATAGCTTTGGAAAGCGGGTATTCATAAACAACATTCTTAAACGGGATTTGCTTTGACCCGCTTGTAACAATCGGTGTCGCAGTAAGCTCCAAGCCTAAAAGTGGATTTAACTCGTTAATTGCCTTCATACCTCTTTTAGCACGATAATGATGTGACTCATCCATTAGCAAAACAAGATCAGGTAATTCAGAAAGGTATTTATAGAATGAGTCTCCTATAAACTCATTGATTGCCTTCATTTTGGACTCTTCTTTATTGAATTTATCGATGTTGAATATGAAAATTCTGATATCAGATTCAAACAGGCTTATCTGTCTTGATTTGTAGTCATCATCAGTAATAATCTGTGGTGCAGTATGAAAGCACCCAAGCCCCTTAAAAACATACTTCGGATTTGATGAATCGGACAAATTTTTTTTAAGTTTCTCATAGATTGTAGTATTCGGTGCTACAACAAAGAAATTTTTAATATTATGCTGTGTGTAAAGGTAGGCAATAAATGCCCCCATAAGCCTTGTCTTACCAACACCCGTAGCAAGAGCAAAGGTAAGAGACATAAAATCGCGCTCAAAGTCTGAACATATCGGATAGAGTGCATGGACTCCACCTAACGAGACTTTTAAATTCATCCCTTTCTTCACAGTAATAGATGTCATAATCTCTTCTAAAATTTTAAGAGATTGTTCCTGTGGCTTTCTAAGAGACATCACACCACTGATATAATCTGTTGTATATTGTGGGAAATGACTATTCATCGTAGCATTCCTCCTCTTCGTCATCATAAACAGGTGGATTTACTATATTTAAATTATAATTATCTTTATCAAACTCACATCTTGAAAGTAACATTTGCGGAATTTTTTTAATTGTAATGTTTGGATAGATTATATCTAGTCCATTTTCAAAAGATTTACATGCTATTATTAAATATTCACTGTCTTCCATAGTTGACTTTATGGAATCAAGATATGACTGGTTTAAGTGCCTTGTGGTCACAAAAAGATATGAGTTCTCATTTCCTTTTGACTGCTTCCAAAAAATCTCACTATCTGGAGCATATGTAAAGCCTTCATGAAGAGCTATAGCAGAAGCAAGCATATCAGCATCATATTCCTTGTTGATAACGAACTCATCAAAATCATCTTTATTGATAAGGCTTGGTGCAAGCTCATAAAACTTATATGCTCCGCCACCTTGCCAATCTACAGACTTTGAGATACCACCCTGATCACTTCCATCTATAACCTTATCTAATCTTACCTTGCAATGTGTGTAAGCGTGATCTCCCATTTCAATACCGATATACTTCCGCCCCATTTTGTGAGCAACAGCGGCAGTAGTACCAGACCCTAAGAAAGAGTCTAAGACTAAATCGCCTTCATTACTTCCAAGAGTTAAAACTCGCTCAATAAGACGCTCAGGTTTTGGTGTCCCAAAAACCGATATTGAATCGATTTGTTTGACTTCTTTCTTTGCTTCTTGATTATCACCCACTTCATCCCTAAACCATAAAGTGGTTGGTACAAAACCGTCTTTCACATCAGTTAAAAAGCGTTTATACCTTGGTATATTCGAGCCTTTATCTCCAAACCAAATTCTATTATCTGCTATTAGTGCAGACATTTTCTTCTCAGAAAATCTCCATGATGTACCAGATGGTGGCATTACAACCCTTCCTGCTGGTGTTGTTATTGGATATATATCTTTTTCATTTGGGGTTTTTGCATGACACGGACCAGATGCCCAAACTCCTCTTGGATCATTATCTGGATTAGTATATCCCTTTGTACTTTCTTCTGTTCTTGGTAGTAAATTAAGCTTCCAATTTTCTTTATTTTTTGCATATACTAAAATAAAATCATGATTATCTGAAAACCATTTTGCATCATTTGCTCTCGTATGTTTCTTATGCCATATGCAAGTATTTACAAAATTATTCCTGCCAAAAACCTCATCACAAAGCACTTTTAGATAATGCCCCTCATCATCATCTATACTTATCCATATACTTCCATTATCGGAAAGTAAATTCCTTAAAATTTCAAGCCTTGGTTTCATTAGTGATAGCCATGTAGAATGCTCTAAATTATCATCATAGTGTTCAAATGCTGAGCCTGTATTATATGGCGGATCGATATAGATACACTTAACCCTTCCTGCGTACTTACTTTCCAATGCTTTCAAGGCAATCAGATTATCCCCGTGAATAATCATATTTTCCGTATTCTTGTCATTGGTACAGTTGGATTTTTCTTTATCTTCGCTCAAGATTCTCGGCTCTATTTTTATTTCTTTCTCTTTACCAAGCCATTTGAGCTCTAATTTATTGCTCATTTCAATTATTCCTCCTCTTTACAGAAGCATCGTGGATTAACTTGTTCTGAAGTATTTAAATTAATGTTCATACTCCTACTGATTTTTCTGCTTTTTAGTTTATAAAATAGTTCTCACATTTATCATAATATTTATATAAATATTGGCTCCTGATAAGTAAGATCTGTGCTGACTCTTGGTGCAGGAATCTACAAAATCGCTGTAAAGTTTATTATCTGTTTGTATGTAGCTTTAATGCCGGTCCTGGTCCATTAACAAATGTTGCACATGCCCAATTCTGCAGCAGCTTATCATCAACGGATAAGTTTTGGGCAACAGGTATATGGATATTTATAGTTTGCTGACTAAGTTTGTCAAATAAATACTTGTTATCGATAAAGTATTGCTGCACACACTGATAGTACACATCTCGCTTTGTTGTCGTGTCCGCCACAAATAAGATAAAAGCGGTGTGTGTTCCAAGAGCATACTCTATAGTTTTAACTGGCATTGGAAACGAGATATCATTTCCAACAAATTTAGGAGAAGCTGTGCCTTTTATTTGTCCTTCAACTTTATGATTAAGCCATTCGTCCTTTTCTGACAGTTCAACAATGCAATCTCTACCATAATCGTAGCCAGTCTCTTCTTTGTAATCCCAATGATCAGCATCCAACATAAAGTGTACTATTGCACGCCCCTTAGAACTTGTTTTTCTCTTTTCATCATCTTTAGGTTTTGTCATACCTTTCACCTTTTAATAAGTATTTAACACCTTACTAGCTCTTTTGGTTAATCTATTCTTGAGCAGAAATCTTATGGATAAATATACCCCTGTTATCATTAGCAATCTTCGACATATCACATATGGTTGACAGATACAACCACTTTGATTACGTGGCATCTATTATTTTGTAACAGTTAGATATTAATAATAAGACATGTTGAATATTTCTCATTTTCTTTAATAACATTTAATATACCTGTGATGTTCTTGTGAATTCGTAATCTATTTAATTAGGTTAAAGGTCTAATTCACACCGTAAAAATAGTACACATGGCATTAATATGAACATTCACATAAACACAACTTATAGAACTATTTTATCTATTTGCTAGGTCTTTTAATACATAATATTTATGAAACTTCAAATATGGGATTTTAACAATTTCACTATATGCATCATCACTACACTCTCCACATGAGATTTTGGGGCTATAACCAAGCAAATCCACCATTACAAAATCCTTGATTTTTGATGTTTTATAACCATTTTGTCTTCTCAATATTATATTTTTTGACTAGGTTATTTCATTTTTTTATCACTTCACCTTATCTTCTGCAGGATCAACTTTATAACAATGTTCACTATTTCTTGTACATTCTAATACTGGTATACGTTTTGTAACTTCACGTTTTGTTTTCCCATCACTATAATATTTGTCGATCCACTCTACTGGCTTATTATAATATTTCATTTTTCCACCACATTGAGGACATTTGTTAATATGTATTTTTTCCAATGTTAAGTGTCTATCGTGACCACTAATCGCATAATTTAAAGGCAAAGGAACTCTGATTTGCTTTTTTACAATTCTTCTGAAACTAAGAAAAACAACAAAAAGAAACACTAAAATTATTAAAAATATTAAATATACTTGTACTGAAAAATCTGATACAGCCTGGAAATTTCCTTTTAAAAGATTTAGTGCACTTATAAATATTTTACCAATCGGAATCAGGCTGAGTATTCCAATAATCACACTTATCCAAGATAATACGGCTATAGTAAATGGACTTCTCCATTTAGGTTCAGCTTTGTACGTTGCTTCAATCTGCTTGGGTGTAGAAGACTCATTAATTATATCTCCTCCAGCAAATTGTACAGATCCATTAAAATTTGTTGTTCCATTGAAATTGTATTGACTATTGGTATCTTTCATAGGTTCCTCCTAAAATGTGTATTTATTTCTTCGAGCTATACTTTGTACCACTTATGTGTCTTCCATTTTCATCTGTGATCATATTACTGCGTTTCAGTTTTTCTTTCTGAACAGTGTCAAATGTTTTTTTTGAAATGGTTGCTGGATGAGAGTTGTTCCTGCTTAAAAATAATACGCACACCTGCTTCTCTTAAAGTATTGATTGCATCAAGTACTTCAATAGTATCTCTGCCAAGTCTGCCGATATTCTTTACTACAACTATATCGACAAGTCCAGCTTTACACTCGTTTATCATATTTTTGAATTCGGAACGAATTGAGCCTTTTTTAGGAGAGGATATATCTATATGAACATCTACAAGTTCTCAATTTCTTTGTTCGGAAATAAACCTCGTAAGACCGGAGATTTGTGCTTTTAGACTATCTAGTTGTTCTTTTTTTAACCTCGAACAAACATTTATGTATACTCGACCCGATTTCAGCACTTCTGTATATCCAATCACAAAAACAGCTAGATTTTTCGGGTATTTACAAGACATTTTTTTGAAATCTCAATGCTGAAAATTCTAAAAACCCCTTATTCCAAGCCGTTTTTATGACTTTATTTCTGTATCTTAGTCAACAAAACTACTGTCTCCACATGCATCGTCGCCACAAACATATCCACTGGTGTCGCCTCCACAAATTCGTATCCGAGTTCGCCCAGCAGTTTGATGTCACGAGCCAGTGTTCCTGGGTCACAGGATACGTAGACTATCTTGTCTACCTCACAGCTTGCAACTGCTCGGAGAAGTGCCTCATCGCAACCTGCGCGCGGAGGGTCGAGTATGGCGATCTTTGGAGCATTTTCATCTATGTAATCGACGAAAAGCTTATCTTCCATGTCGAGGAGTCTCGGCATCACCTGTTCGGCGCGGCCTGTGTAGTAGCGCGCATTTACAATTCCGTTGATTACGGCGTTGCGGTTTGCGTCGATAACGGCGTTTTTTACGGACTCGATTCCGATAATCATGCCAGCGTCGGCCGCCATGCTGAGCCCGATGGTTCCGATGCCGCAGTAGAGGTCGAAGACGGTTTCGCCGCCCTTGAGACAGGCGTATTCCCTGACCTTGGCGTAGAGCTTGCTCATCTGCTTCGTGTTGACCTGGTAGAATGCCGGTGCGGAAATCTCAAATTTCATGCCGTCATCTGTGATGTCGGTGATTGTGTTTGAGCCAGCCACCACCTCGTAAGCGGATGCGGGTTCGCGGAGGTCTTTTGCCTTGTTCACCTCGACAACCACGCTCTGTAGGAAGTACGGCTCCTCATCGGTCGAAACTGCGTCGATTGCGTCGCTGATGGTGTAGATGACCTTCTCGGCATTTGGCAGCTGCTTGGATGTGCCTGTAAATATGAGCATCATCTCGCCCGTGCCCTCGCAGACCTTGATGGTGAAAACCCTTAGAAATCCTTTTCCGTGTCTCGCGTCGTATACGGTGAGTAGCTTGCCCTGCAGGATTTCGCGAACTGCATTGGCTGCTGCCATTGTCGCACGTTTTTGGAGGAGGCAGTCGGTGCAGTCGACTATTTTGTTGCTACCGCGCTTGTTGAAGCCGACGAGCGGGCCAGCGCTCGTCATAGCTACTGCGAATTCAGCCTTGTTGCGGTACCTGAACATCGATTCGAAGGACTCGCTGTCAGAACAGTCAGCAATCCCACTCTCCTCAGCCTGCCCTCCGTCGGCTCCGATTCTATCTGCGGCGCCCATGACTTCCCTGACAGTTGGATCCCCAAGGGCGCCTATACGCTCGAGCTTAGTGATTATGTTTTTGCGCTTGATACGGAGCTGTTCTCCGTAGCTAAGCTCGAGCATCGAACAGCCGCCGCAGTCCTGATAGTACGGGCACGGCGGCTGTACTCTGGCTGCGGAAGCCTCAAGAAGCGTAATTGTCTCAGCAAATGCGTAGCGCTTCTTGAGCCTCGTGATGCGGGCGCTCACCTTATCCCCTGGAACGGCGCCCGCCACAAAAATAGCAAGGCCAGACAACCTGCCCAGTCCCTTGCCATCATCAGTCATATCTGTAATTTTGAGCTCTACAATCTGCCCTTCATTAACTACAAGAGCAGCAGTCTTATCCATGTTATCGCTCATTTTCACCTCTGAATATTTTTATAAATTTATCTTTGCTTAGTATTGATTTATAAGGATGAGGATGCTAGAATCCAAGCCGATTTTATATGAGTTTAGGCTTGCCTATTAATCTCCTAGCCACTAAAATCTTCACCTATAATTCTTAATAATCAGGCTTGATTTCAGAACTCGCCCCTGCTAAAATTTCCACCAAATTATTAGCCATGAAACTCCCTAAGTTTCACACCAAATAGCCTAAAATCTTCACTCTCATCTATCACAGCCTGCAAAACCGAATTCCTAGTCCCCGATTACTAAAAATCTCCTAGCAAGTTCTGGTCTCTAACTACTTAAGTTTCACATCCATCAGCCTTCAACTGGCACTTTTAGATTCAGATTGGCACTTTCAATATTACGATTTACCTCTCCAGCCCCTCCGCTATCTCCTTCAGCTTAGCGAAGCGCTTGCTCACGCCCGGTTTCTTGATTGGCGGGCTCAGAGCCTCGCCTATCTCCGATAGGCTGGCACCTGGGAGCTCAAGCCTGAGCTCCGCAGTGTCGCGAAGTACAGGTTCGAGGTTTTCTAGGCCGAGCCTCTCCTTGATGATTTCTATATGGCGTATCTGCTGTTCGGCGGCGGTCAGGGTTCGGTCTACATTGGCGTTGTCACAGTTCGAGATCCTGTTTACTTCGCGCCTGAGCCCCCTGCCGATTCTGATATTTTCGAATTCCAGCATCGCTTCATTAGCACCCATGATACCTAGCATATCGCTGATGTATTCAGCGCGCTTCAGGTAGACGATGTGCTCTTCACCACGCTCAATTAGGCCAGCTGACAAGTCGACGAAGCTGCCGATCAGCTTCTTGAGATCTTGAGCGACATGCTCGCTGTTGAGCACAAACTCAAGATGGTAGCTCTTCTTAGGATCAGACATCGTGCCGACACCGAGAAATAGCCCTCTCAGATATGCCTTCTTGCAGCATTTGCTCC
>ERZ772974.2498-NODE-2498-length-11196-cov-4.724711_pt1 | contig 11196 bp, 11 predicted proteins | sample MGYA00580671_ERZ772974 | MGnify/ENA primary metagenome ERZ772974 (study PRJEB29015, sample SAMEA2738065) | human oral metagenome | biome: human oral; feature: human-associated habitat; material: saliva | place: China | collected 2218 ... | reverse complement strand
CAGTCCCTACCTAGTCCCTATACCTAGTCCCTACTTTTTCCATTGCAATTAAAAGTTTTTTTTTTATTAGGGACTGGTGGGACTAGAAAATCTATATATATAAAAAAAAACACATATAAAAAACTAAAAAAGTATTGAAAATAAAGAAAAAAAAATATACTTTGAAATTCAAAGTAATAATAGAAGTATTGGTATATATAAGAAAAATACTAAAAATAATATATAATGAAAGCAATTAAAAAAGTAGTCCTTTTAGTCCCTGAATAAAAAAAAGTATTAAAAATATATTGGTATACAAAAGAAAAAAAAAGGGACTACATAAGGGACTACATAAAACACCTAGTCCCTACTCTCCACGGACAATAAAAAAGGTAGCAAGGATTGAAAAGCTACCAATTAAAATAATCACTAGGATAGGTCTATTTCTTCTTTTTTTAGATTGAGAAGATAAAAGTACCTTTTGATGTTTTAAGTCTTTTAAATGACTTATAGTAAGTTAAAAGAATGAAATAAAAAAAGCAGGTGTCTGCTGGAACAAACACCCACATAAAACCTTAATAAGCATTTTTAGATAATAGTAAAAATATAACTACTATCAAGACTAGCAAAAAAAACTTTTTCAACAACTTCACCCCCTTTTTAGTAGATGAAGCAGGAAAAACAAAAGCAATATATTATATCATTGACAACTAAAAAAGAAAATATTATAATTGAATTAGATATAGAGATATATCACTAGCAAAAAAACTTGAAAAACAAAGCTAAAACACTACTTACTGGAATAAGTGGTGTTTTTATTTCCTATTGAAATATAAAAGAAAAGTGATATAATACTTTTAACATTCACATATAGATTATAAAAAAAAACTGGCCTGGATTTATTGGCTAGTTTTTTATTGGTATTATTAGATTTTTAATTTATATTTTAGTTCTAAAATTCTATATTCTTGTGTTTCTCTTTGAAACTGAAGAAAATATCTACATTCTTTATTGAAAATTATAATTTTAAAAATTTGGTAGCCATAAGAATTTTCTATATCCATAAATGTTGAATTTTCTGTACTTTGAAAATCTAAAAAATGTGATAATTCTTTGCATTCACAAAGTGTTAGAAGTTCTTTATCATATTTTTCTAAAAATTCATCTGTTGTCAATTCTTATTCCTCCTTACTTACATTTCCTTTAATTTATGGTATAATACAACTGATAAGATTAATATTTTATACAGAAAAGGCTTTTCTCTCCCCTCAAAAAATATATGAGTAGTCCCTCACTACTCTTGAATGAGAAGCCTTTTTTGTTTACTCTGTATATTCTTCAATTTTAATTCTGTGTAATGTTGTTCTTGATATTCCTAATTCCTTTGCAACAGATAGGCAACTTCTTTCCCCTCTTATCCATTCCTCAATTTTATCTCTTTGTGCTTTGGTTAGGTCTGGGTACTTCTTAGGTCTACCAATTACTTTACCTGTCCTATTAGAAATAAGTTTACCCCTATGGTCTTTTGACATAGATAAATAGGCTTGTTTCTGTCTATTCAACATTTCTTTTCTCTCTCTCTCTGCTACCCAGGAAAGAAATTTTAAAAGTATAGGTCTTAGGAGTTCATTCATTACTTCATTGTCCGTGGAAGATAAAAAAGGTTCTTCTATTGATATTAGTTTACACTGTCTTAGTTCAGTTATGGTTTGATATTCTCGCTCTATGGCTTTCATATCTCTACCAAGTCGGTCAATAGATGTAATGTATAAGGTATCTCCTGCTTTTAAAGTTTGATTGACTAGCTTTTGATACTCTATTCTATTGAAGTCTTTACCACTTCCAATATCTTTAAAGATGTTTTGTGGCTCAACTCCTGCACTTGTTAAGGCTTTTAATTGTCTAGTTAGGTCTTGCACTTCCCTTGAAATTCTTGCATAACCATATATTGCCATATTGTTTTAAAACCCCCTTTCTTTTTGTACAGTCTTTAATACTAAAAAAGTAATGATTTTTCATTCCTGCTTCTTGTTGCTTTTATACGACTGTTTTTAATCAATTTCTTTTAAATCTTTTATACTATCTATAAACTTGATTAAATCTGCTTTATATATTCTGTTTGGGTCTATATCCAGTTTGAAACATAGAGAATTTATTAAATCTGCCGTGATATTTTTATTGTTTGCAACGATTAAAATTCTTCCTGCATTTATGAAGTCAAAATCTCTATTTAACAATTTTTCTAAATTTCTTAATACTTTCGCTTTTTCCATATTCTCCCCTTTTCATATTATAACTATATATATACTATACATACACTATATTATTTATGTTGACTGATGAAATCTAAGAACATACTATTAATTACACTTGTTATAGTTAAGTTGTGTTTTTTACAGATGCTTACAAAATCTTTATAAATTTCTTCTGAAATTCTTATATTCTGTATTTTTAAATCTTTTAAGTTTCTTGCTTCATCTCTTATTACTATGTTTGTGTCTTTTATATCTTCACTGTTTAGAAGATTTACAAGTTTCTCAATGACTTGATTACTTAGTAGGAAGTTTTCTCTATCTTTTCTGCTCATTAGTGCCACTTGTGTCAAGTTAGGAACAGGTACTGTTAATATAGTGTTTTTTTCTTCAATATCAATTTCTTTTTTATCTTGAATTACTTCCATTTCTTCATTTTTTACTTTTGCTCCTGCTTCTGCTCCTGAAACCTTGTTATCAATAACAATTACAAAGTTTAAATAATCTAATTCTGCACCAGTAAAATGAGAACTGTTTTTACTCAACCATTCATCGAACCTATGTTTGCTATTTCCAAAGTGTGCAATTATAATCTCTTTTAAATCAATTTTTTCTTGAATTTTCTTTTTAATACTATCAATCTTTTCCTGTGTTAAACGATGTATGCTCACATTAAAACCTCCCTTGTATTTTATAAAATAAATGCAATACTAATATAACATATACTATAAAAAATGATAGTTTTTTTTATTTATTTTCAATAATAAATTATTGTCAATTTTATAGTGTATCTTGTATCAGTGTTCATCAGTGCTATGTCTATATTATACCACTTAATTAAAAAAATGGAAGAAACAATATTATATTGTAACTATATATACTATCAATAATGCACTATAATATAACTATATTATAACTATATCACTGATATATTATATATAAACTATACATACACTATAAGATTGAATATAAGGTAAAATAGGTATTCTAGCAAAAATTAAAATAAATTTTTAATTTTAAATTATTTGAAAATCAATATAATATTTTTAAATACATAAAATACTATAATAGAACTTAAATTATAATGATATGTTATAGATATAGTTGTAGTACACTATAAAAAATATTATTTAATATCAATATAAAATACATTCTATATACCGAACTTAAAAAGTAAGTTATATTAATAAAAATGTATTAATATTGTATAATTAAGTATTTTTAAATATTAGTATATCAAAATAAAATAAAAATGAATAATAAATATACTACAAATAAGAAGTTAATAACTGAATTATTGAGTATTTCCCCACGGACTTTATAGAAAGTAACAAAGGTGGCTATGAAGTGGTGGTCTATAAGAACTAGCAACGCCGAGTGTCCCCAAGAGTTCCCCTGCTCGTCGGGGGGACTGGGGATAATGACGCATAATAGGGGGTTGTTAAGGGGTGTTCCCCTTAAATAAAAAAAGACACAACCTTAATTGTGCCTTGCTTTGTTATTTTAAAAATAATGGTGTTATGAAGAAGTAACTAGATATAATTATTCCAATTGCAAGGATTAAATAACCTATGAACTTAAAACCTAGTGAAACAATTTTTTCTTTTCTTCTTTTTTCATCTTCATATTTTTCCTGTTCCTTGAATGCTTGAAAATATGAATTTTCTATTTTGTTAGACATTAGAAATGGAATAAAGCCAATGAAATCTATAACTGCTAATGCAACAAATTGATAAGTCTTAATAAATTCTATTAAAGAAGTTGCTATTTTATAGATGTCAATTTCCATTTTTTTGTTTAAAATTTTATACAATAAAATATTACACACTATTAAACTAATTCCTGCTAAGAAATAAAGGACTTGCAAGACAATTTTGTCCTTAGCTTTATTAAAAAATTCTTCATCTATTGCTTTTAGATTGTACTTATCCTGCTTAGTTCCTACTTTGTATGCAATGAAGCCTTTAAAAACTGTATATGCTAATAAGATTAAGATTAAGATTATATTGTATCTTTTAATTGCTCCTGCTACTGTTAAAACTGCTCCTAAGACAAATTGTGATATATTATTATAGAAATGAAATTCGCTACTATTTAAGAAGTTATATTCGTTAGTGGTCTTTATAATTTCGTTAGATGTATTTTTAATGTTCTGTATTTCCCTTTTTCTTACTTTCATATCTTTTTCAAGTATATCAATTCTTATGCTTCTATCTTCTCCAAGGGCATTTATAAGATTTAATATATCTTCTTTCATTTTTATTTTATTATTATTCATAATTTCAATGTTTTTTGTGTTATTCTCAATACTTTCAATTATAGTGTTGCTCCTGCTTTCAATTTTTTCTCTAAAATCTTCTTCATACTGTTTTATTATATTGCTTGTACTCTCAATAAATTCAGTTGTTATTAAAGTTTTTAGGTCTTTTAATACCACTTCTTTTATTTGTGGCTCTATATCTGCTAAAATTTCTTTTAAAATTATTGTTTTTAAATCCTTTTTTAAAGGCTCTAATGTATTTGTTAATTTTAATGTAATCTCTTTTAATTCTTCTTCATTTAGGTTGGATAATAAAGCCTTTAATTCAATTAATTTGCTATAATTAGTAGCAATAACAGATGAAGATTTTCCAATATCTTTTTTAAAATCATTTAATTCTGCTTCTATCTTCGCCATTTGCTCTGTATTATTTTTTAATAAACCTGGAATAGTTCCAATTATTTTAAGATTTTCTAAGAATTTCTCCTTGTTTTCTTCCATTTTACGCTCCTTATTTACTTAAATCCCAATCATTTTTATCATCTTCCCACTCACTAACCCACTCATCTTTCTCGTCTACCCACTGGTCTTTATCATCAACCCATTCAGTCGCTTTCTTCTTATTCTTTGCTAATTCTTCTGCTCTTAATTCTTTTAATCTTTGTTCTTCTGCTATTTGTTGGCTTATTTTGGCTTTTTCAATGGCATTTAACTCAACAACCTTTGGCTTTTCTTCTTCTTTCTTCTCCACGGACTTATTATTTTCTTTTTCTATTTCCTGCTTTTTATTGAAATTTTCAATCCATATTCTTGTATTTTCATCAATTTGTCTTTCTTCTTCAAGAGTATATGTCTTTGTCTTTGTCTTAGACTTAGTTAGTTCCTTTTCTTTTTCTAATTCTAATTTAATTTCTTTTTCTATTTCATCAAAAATATCTAAATCTAATTCTAAATTAATTTCGTTATTTTTTTCTTTCTCCTGCTCCAATAATTTAACATTGTGCTTGTCTAGTTCTTTCCATAAATTATCCCAATTATAAATATTTTTAGTTGCTTGAAATCTATAATCTTCTTCTGCTTCTAGTGTACTAAGTTTTACTAACCCTTTTTTAGTCTTCCCCTTATCCTCGTACATTGTACCTAGTGTTAGAGTTCTTTTTTCTTTATTAAAACGATTAAAGAAGATACCTTTTTCTTTTAACTTATCCTGCAAATTTTCTATTGTCGTATTAAGATTTAAAACAATATCTTCAAAATTTTTTGCTATCTTAGTTCGCCACGAATTTTCTTTGGTTACTCCTTTATATTTTGACATAGTACCAATATTAATACTCTTGTCTTTTTCCTTGTTCCTTTCAGGGCTTTCTACTCCATATTTTAATGCTATTTCTTCCATACTATCCTTTAAATGCTCCAGTGAAATTTCTTGTTCAGGAAGAATTTTGTCTTTATATCTTGCTTTCTTCATATCTGCATTATCTAGTTGATGTAGCTTATACCCTGTATTAAAATTTACTGTATCAACTAAAATATGGCTATGGTAATGGTCTTTATCTATATGTATCCCCACATAACACAAAAAGCCTTTATCTACATATTCTTTTTGTACAAATTCTCTTGTAATCTTCTCTATTAGTTCAAGATTATCAAATCCCGGGGGGAACGATAAAGCAAAATGTTTATATAAGTTACTATCTATCTTATCGTGCGTCTTTTTATTAAATATTATCTTATCGTTTGCTTTATCTACATTATCACTTAATCCCATTCCAAATGCTTTATAAATTTGTTCTTCTTTCCCTGCTCTTGCTATGTAATTTAATACTGCTTTCATTCCTGCTAATGTTTGCTTGGTACTTCCTTTCTTTTTATCTTTGTTTTTTCCTATTGCTTTTAAAATTGGCATATATCCCCCTTACAATAGATACTTTTTATAATTTTCTAGCTTCTCTTTTTCTTCATCTAGCAAGTTAATCAATTCATCTTCTATGGCTTCTAATTCTTCTTTTTTATCTTTAATAAATAGTTTAATTCCTTGATTAAAAACTACTCCTAATTTAGTGAATGCTATTCGCATTTTTCTAAACTCTACCATTAACCTTTTTATCTTCTTCAATGTATCTGTATCTATACTATTATTAATATTTCCTATATCTTTTAAAATTAAATTTCTTATATATTCGCTCCTACTAATTTCTTTTATATCTGCTCTTATATCTAATAAATTTAATAGTTCTTCTTCAACCTGAAATTCTACTCTTTTCTTCCTGATAGGCTCAACTTTTTCTACTTCTTCTCTATACATTTACTGCTCCTTTCTTCAAATTTAATATTTATTTTTTCTTCAAAATGTATTATATTTTTAGCTTTTTTCTAGCGAGTTAATTTTGAATTTTTATCGTTGTCCCAATAAAAATTTAAACATTAATTCGCAATAGCAAGGGGTGTGGGGAGTGCTAAAACTTCCCCACTTGCACGATACAATTAAAAGCACTGCTTTTATGAAGTATAAGTGCAATGCAGGTTTCAAAAGGGTGCAACCCTTTGCAAGATAAAGCATACCGTTTACGGTATAGCGAGTATCTTGCCTATTTACCCTTTTAATAAATATAGTATAATTTTATAGATAAATTATAACATATTTTATTAAAAAAAGATATTGATTTAAAAGGGGAAATAGCATATTTTTTTATTGACATTAGCTAATTAATATAATACAATAAGTATTATATTAATTGCTAAGGAGATGAAAAAATATGTATAATGAATTTGAAGAAAATAAAAATATAAATGTTGAAGAAAATACAGAAGAAATAAATATTCCTAACCAAGAAAACTATTCAAAAGTTGATAGTTATAAAAAAATTGTTGAAGAAAAGAATAAGTCCGTGGAGAAGAAAAACGAAGCTAAAAATAAGGCTAAAAAGAAAAGTTATAAGGACTTTGGATTAACTCCTGCACAAATTTTAAAATTTACAAAGATAGCCCAAAATGATTTAAAAGTGGAAGAAATTGTAAAATTAATTAATGTATCTGTGAACAAACTTAGTATAGAAAATGCGAAAATTTTTCTTGAAGAAATTGAAGAAAAAATAAAAAATTCTTTTGAAGATGTAAAGAATAAAAGTAAAGAAAAAAACTAAAAAAAAACGAACGCCTGACATAGCGTTTAAAATCATTTTAAAAGGGGTAGCTATATAATAGTACCCCTTATTTTTTAACTTATTTTATTTAATAAATATTTTATTCTTGTTTCTAATTCATCTCTATTATTTTTAAATTCTTCGCTTATATCTTTACTGTTTTTGAATAAGAATTTTGACATTTTAGTATATACATTTATATAGTTTTTATTAAATAATTCTGCAAGTAAAGATGTGTTATGTTCTCCTGCTTCATCGTTGTCAAATAAGATGAATACATTAACTTTATAATTTAATCTACTTGCTATATCATTTATCTTATTTGCTATTAAATTATGGTTGCTATCTGCTCCCCCCGTTGCGAAGCATAAGCATTTATTTTTACATAAAATTCTAAATGTTAGAGTGTCAAAAACTCCCTCAAAAACGAAAATATTATAGTTATTTTTTATAATATTATCTTGATTTACAGTATCTAACAAGTAACAATAATGTCTTGTATTTTCTAATCTAGGAGAGTTTTTATATCTAATTTCCTTACCATTTTTATCGTGCCAAGGCTTTAATAATCTTAATATATAACTTTCTCTACTACAAGCAAAAACAATATTATTTTGTTCATCTAGTCCTACAAAATTTTTTAAAAATTGTAGGTCTTGATGTGTGTATCCTCTGCTATAAAGGTACTGCAATTCTTGACTATTATTTGTATCTGTTGCACGATTAAATTTGTTTAAAGCGTCTGCTATAAACTCATCATAATCTATTAAAAACGGATCCGATTTTGATTTTTTTATTTGTTCCACTTGTGAAGCACTTTCTATATTACTATAATCTAAACTTAATAAATAGTCTACCACTGCACCTGGATTAAGATTTTTTAAGTTGTTATCCATTAATTTGGCTATGTCTAAGATGTCAAGGTTGCTATTGCACCCATAACATTTTAACTTTATATGACTATCTATTTTGCTTTTAAAAGGTTTCATTTTCTTTGAATTACAGTGTGGACAGTAAAAATTGTTTATATCCACACCATAATAATTAAAAATCTTATTTTCTAAATTATGTATTTTTTCTAGTTTTTCTTTAAAGGACAGTGATTTAATATTGTTCATCTTAATCACTCTGCTTTAAAGAATTGGTTTAATTCTTCTGCCATTTCATCAATAGTTTTTTCTTTTTGTCCGTGGGGAGTACCTAAATCTATTGTTTGTTGTTCTGCAACTTCTATTTTAGTTACTGTTGCAAGTGGAAACAAATTATTAAAACTTTCTTCAGTTAGAGTTTTAAAGCAACTTCTTATTCTGTTATATGTTGCAATAACTTTTTCTGTATCTTTAACTTTTTGTAACAATAAATCATAAATTTCTTTTTTTTCTCTTAGCCTAAATCCAAAGATGTAGTTATTCTTTTTTGCCAAAGTTGTGTAAAAATCTTCATTTCCTCGCTCTTCTACTGCTACTTTAACATTTTTTGTTTTAGAATAGTATTCTCTATAAACATTTTTATAATCTCTTATTGTTTCATCTATTTTCTTTATATGCTCCCTTAAAGTATCAGTTGATGAAATATATTGTTCAACTTCTAATTCTTTTAAGATGTTTAAAAAAGTTGTTAGTTGCACACAACAATTTGGACAAGGCTCTAAAAAAGTTTCATATCCATTGATGTATGGACTTTGTATTCTTGCGAATACTTCCATATCTTCTCCAAATAATTCTTCGTATTTACTTTTAAATTTTCTTTTGTTATCATTGTATTTTTTATTGCAAAATTCTTCAAAACCCTCTATTAAAATTTGTGTAATGTCTTCATATTTTCCGAATGCTAGATATTGCAATAATGCGTCGTTTCCTGTTTCATCTTCTTCCTGTATTTGTTCTAAGTAATCTTTATAATCATATCTTTCTCGCTCTGAAAAAAGATACTGTTGCTCTGAGAAATGGAAGTTCATTATTCTTTTGTCAACTCCCCCGTCCGATTTTATCTTTATTGGCTCTTCTCCCAAGCAAATAAGTTTGCTAAATGCTCTCAAAAATACTATATCTAAGCCTTTTTGCTCCACGCTTAAGACTTCTTTTGCAACTAGAAGTTTAAATGTACTGTTATCTTTGAAGTATTTTTCGCTAGTTTCATTACAGAATATATTATTCGAGTAAAACCAATCAGGGACAGAAAACTTGTTCCCTACCAAACTGCTAAGACTTATATTGTTGCACCAAGAATGAAAGTTACTAAAAGTTTTTATATGTTCCATAAAACTACTTTTTCCACTGCTATGGCGTCCAACAAAGCAAATTATGTGGTGACTTTTATTTTCTATAAAAAACCAATCGAATAGTAAGGCTTTGATAAAATCTTGCTTTTCTTTTGTTTGTAAATCTAGCTTAAAATTTAAAAAATTAAATAGTCTATTTTCTCTTTTTTCTGCTATAAGTGGAAAAAAGTTTGTATTAAAATAAACTTGTGCCAAAAATTGTGGACTTTTTTCTTCTGTAAAGTGCCATTTTTTCTCTTTTACATTCATCAATAGAGTACCATTTTTAAAAACAATACTTAAAAATCCTTTCTCAAATCCTGCGTTCCAGTGGTTATGCAATTTTTCTAAAACCCTATTAATTTCATATTTCAGGCTTGGAAGTAATAACTTCTTTATGATTTCATCGGGACTTTTGGTATACCTGAACTTACAACAGTTCTGAATTTGCTTAGTTTCATCATCTTCAAAAAATTCAAAAATCATTTTTTTTAATACATTATCTGCATTTACAAATATACCATATTTTTCATTAAAAATTTTTAACATACCTTTGTTTGTTTCATAGACTTCTCCGTTTTTTTCTGCATAATCTTTATAGATGTACTTGCCTACCAATTTTGCATTTATTATATATCTAGCAATGTTAGATGGCGATAAATTGTTCCATTTAACAGTAGTTTTAGTTTTGATAGAAAGTGGAAAATCTTTTTCTAGTGTTTCATACTTTGGGAATGGTTTTATTTTTTTCATTTTTTATCTCTCCTTTTTTGGATAGATAAAAACATAAACAGAAGATTTTTTCGATAGTTTTGAACTTTTTTGCCATAATATATATAGTACAGATTTTTCTTGAAATGTGGTTTTCTATGTGGTATAATATGAACAACAAAAGAAAAAACTATCATAAACGGAATTGTTTTTTTTTCTTTATCTTCTAAATTCACTACTGCCAATAGTGAATTTTTTTTATATTTTTATCTTTTATAATTATAATACTTTGCAACATTGACAACATTCAGTTCTTCATCAAGGAAACGAAGAAGGTAATTTCTAGCTGTGCTATATCCTACCCTTAAATCTTTTGCTAGTTGAGAAATAGTAACTTCTTCATCATTACAATATTTTTCAAGTAGATAATTTTTAGCTAGGTTATATTTACTTTTTCTACCCAGTTTAGCATTATAAACAATAGTATTTACATTAGTTTCAAGCATTTTCAGTTACCCCCTTTATTATTTGATAATTAATTTTAACATATATAGTCTATTATTTCAACTTTTTTTTAATTCTAAATACCAT
>ERZ772974.2489-NODE-2489-length-11210-cov-9.661318_pt1 | contig 11210 bp, 7 predicted proteins | sample MGYA00580671_ERZ772974 | MGnify/ENA primary metagenome ERZ772974 (study PRJEB29015, sample SAMEA2738065) | human oral metagenome | biome: human oral; feature: human-associated habitat; material: saliva | place: China | collected 2218 ... | reverse complement strand
ATCAGTGATAATATCCACTGGGGATGGATCTTCTTTATCAATGTTCCGATTGGTTTATTAGTTGTGCTAATCAGCTGGAAGATTTTGGGTAGCCGAGAAAGTGAAATTGTTCATCAACCTATTGATAAAGTCGGTTTAGTTTTACTTGTCTTAGGCGTGGGATGTTTGCAATTAATGCTTGATCAGGGCCGTGAGCAAGATTGGTTTAATTCTAATGAAATCATTATATTAGCTGTTCTTGCTGTCGTTTGTCTGATTGCCTTGGTTATTTGGGAATTGACGGATGACAATCCTGTGGTTGATATGTCTCTTTTCCGTTCACGAAACTTTACTGTGGGCTGTTCATGTACCAGTTTAGCTTTTCTGATTTATCTTGGAACAGTAGTGCTTATCCCACTTTTACTGCAACAAGTTTATCACTACACTGCGACTTGGGCTGGCTTAGCAGCTTCTCCTGTGGGATTATTCCCGATTTTGCTTTCACCGATTATTGGCCGCTTCGGTCATAAAATTGATATGCGAATTTTGCTTACTGTGAGTTTTGTAGTGTATGCGATTTCTTTCTATTGGCGAGCGGTGACTTTCGAGCCATCAATGACATTTGCTGATGTGGCTTTACCACAATTAGTGCAAGGTTTGGCGGTGGCCTGTTTCTTTATGCCACTTACCACAATAACGCTGTCTGGCTTGCCTGCGCATAGAATGGCTTCTGCGTCTAGCTTATTTAACTTCTTGAGAACTTTAGCGGGTTCTGTAGGAACATCTTTAACCACATTTATGTGGTATAACCGTGAAGCTGTTCATCATACTCAATTAACAGAACACATTAATCCTTATAACCCAATTTCCCAAAGTTTTTACCATCAAATGAATCAATTTGGTTTAAGTGATACTCAAACTTCAGCTTACCTTGCTCAACAAATAACATCGCAAGGATTTATTATTGGCGCAAATGAAATATTTTGGCTATCAGCTATGGGATTCTTAGGATTGTTTATTGTGATTTGGTTTGCAAAACCACCTTTTGGTGGGCGTCATTAGTATCATATTATTCAAAATTTGAATGATTTAACCTCAAAATGTATCAATGTAAACATTGTTGAATTAAAAGAGGATTAGGAGTAGATTAGGTCAAATAATAATCATAAATATAAGAGATTATTTTTATGTTTACTAAGCCTCTCTATTACGCCCATTCTGCGCAAGACAAACTCGGCAATCTCTTGCCTTACAAACATTGGCAAACCTTGCAAAGCCATTTGGTCAATGTTGGGGAAATGGCGGCGGAGTTTGCTCGGGTATTCGGGGTGCAGGAACAGATCTGCCAGACGGGACAGCTTCACGATTTAGGGAAGTATTCGGAAACCTTTAATCACCGTTTGCATGGAGGCCCTCAGTCGATCATGCTACTGCCGGAGCCAAAATTGCAAAAATGCTTGCTTCAGGGTGGGTTCCAAAGTATAAACTGTGGTTATCTTTCTTAGGCTAGATAACTTTATTAATGAATTAAAAGGCAAAAATAATGGAAACGGAACAAACCAATTCAACCATCAAAGCGCGTGCGGCGGTGGCATTCGCCCCAAATCAACCCTTACAAATTGTGGAAATCGACGTAGAAATGCCGCGTAAAGGCGAGGTGTTAATCCGTAATACCCATACTGGCGTGTGCCATACTGATGCATTTACGTTATCAGGGAGCGATCCTGAAGGCGTATTCCCTGTGGTGCTTGGGCATGAAGGTGCGGGTGTGGTCGTTGCTGTGGGCGAAGGTGTGTCAAGCGTAAAACCAGGTGATCACGTTATTCCTCTTTATACCGCTGAATGTGGAGAGTGTGAGTTTTGTCGTTCGGGTAAAACCAACTTATGTGTCTCAGTGCGTGATACGCAAGGTAAAGGTTTAATGCCGGACGGCACGACGCGTTTTTCTTATCAAGGTCAGCCGATCTATCACTATATGGGCTGTTCGACTTTCAGTGAATACTCAGTTGTTGCAGAAGTTTCATTGGCGAAAATCAACCCGGAAGCCAACCACGAACATGTATGTTTGCTCGGTTGCGGCGTGACCACAGGTATTGGTGCGGTACATAACACGGCAAAAGTGCAAGAAGGCGACTCTGTGGCTGTGTTTGGCTTGGGAGCGATTGGTTTGGCTGTGGTGCAAGGTGCACGTCAAGCGAAAGCCGGCCGCATTATCGCCATTGATACTAATCCTGCAAAATTCGAGTTGGCAAAACAGTTCGGTGCAACGGATTGTTTGAACCCGAACGATTACGATAAACCGATCAAAGATGTGTTGTTAGACATCAACAAATGGGGCATTGACCACACCTTTGAATGTATCGGCAATGTAAATGTAATGCGTCAAGCATTAGAAAGCGCACACCGTGGCTGGGGACAATCCATTATCATCGGCGTAGCGGGTGCAGGACAAGAAATTTCAACTCGTCCGTTCCAGTTGGTGACCGGTCGTGTTTGGAAAGGCACGGCATTTGGTGGCGTGAAAGGCCGCTCTGAACTGCCGAAAATGGTGGAAGATTCAATGAAAGGCGACATTCAGTTGGAACCGTTTGTAACCCACACAATGACACTCGATCAAATCAATGAAGCCTTTGAGTTAATGCACGAAGGTAAATCGATCCGCGCTGTTATTCATTACTAAGGTACGCGATGAAACTGATTGAACAACATCAAATTTTTGGCGGTTTGCAGCAAGTTTGGGCGCATCATGCCCAAACGCTTCAATGCGAAATGAAATTTGCCGTCTATTTGCCGGATAATCAGGAGAATCGACCGCTTGGTGTGATTTATTGGCTTTCCGGCTTGACTTGTACTGAACAAAATTTCATTACTAAATCGGGCTTTCAGCGTTACGCGGCAGAACATCAAGTGATTGTGGTTGCCCCCGATACCAGCCCTCGCGGAGAGCAAGTGCCGAACGATGTTGCTTATGATTTAGGGCAGGGTGCGGGCTTTTATCTTAATGCGACCGAGCAACCTTGGGCGACAAATTATCAAATGTATGATTATATTTTGAATGAGTTGCCTGGCCTGATTGAGGAAAATTTCCCTATCAACGGCAAACGTTCCATTATGGGACATTCAATGGGCGGACATGGCGCATTGGTATTGGCGCTGCGAAACCAAGAACGTTATCAAAGTGTTTCTGCCTTTTCGCCCATTTTGTCGCCAAGCCTTGTGCCTTGGGGAGAAAAAGCCTTTACTGCCTATTTAGGGGAAGATCGTGAAAAATGGCAGCAATATGATGCCAGCTCACTCATCCAACAAGGCTATAAAGTGCAGGGTATGCGCATTGATCAGGGCTTGGAAGATGAGTTTTTGCCAACACAATTGCGTACCGAAAATTTTATCGAAACCTGCCGTGCGGCAAATCAACCGGTCGATGTGCGCTTCCATAAAGGCTACGATCATAGCTATTACTTCATCGCCAGTTTTATTGGTGAGCATATTGCCTATCATGCGGCATTTTTGAAGTAAACCAAAGAAGTGATTTGTGTTAATAAATTAAAAAGGCATCGGATTGATGCCTTTTATTTTTTATAAATGATGAAAAATAATGTGATTAAAATGAGCTAGCTTGCCCACTCTCATTTAAATATCCCCCCATTCCAGTCCAAACCGTTGCAAATACTTTCTCAGTCGGTCGCTGTCATTGACTTTTACCCTTTCTGTTCGGGAAATATTGAATAAAGCACGACCGGCGGCAGCCATGTTGGGGTGTTTGCGGCATTCGTCGATGACGTGTTGCAGTTGTAGTTTGTCAAACAAATCCAATGTGTCCCAATCGACATTATCGGGGTAGTCTTGTGATTTTTCAGACGGCCTGTTATGTAGGAGGCCGTCTGAAAAGGGTTCTTCCGACCATAACCATTTTAGGCGTTCGATTTCGGCTTGGACTTGTTCTACCTGTATCCTGCCTTGGGGCGCGAGTGTGGCCAGGCGCATGATGCTGGCGGCGAGGTCGCGGAAGTTACCGCGCCATGGGGCTTGGTTGGAGTGGGCGAAGTCGAGGTAGGCGGCCAGGGCTTCTTTGTTGAAGCGGGTGGTTCGGCCGAGTTCTTGCGAAGCTAGGGCGAGCTGGTGTTCGATGTTGGGCTCGATGTCTTCGCGGCGGTCGGCGAGTGCGGGCAGCGGATAGTTCCAAATATTGATGCGGGCGAACAGGTCTTCGCGGAAGCGTCCGGCGCGGACTTCTTGGCGTAGGTCGCGGTTGGTGCCGGCGATGAGTTGGAAGTCGCTTTTGACTTCGCTGTCGCTGCCGACGGGATAAAAGTGTTTCTCTTCAATAGCTTTGAGTAACATGGCTTGCTCATCTAAACCCAATTCGCCGATTTCGTCCAAAAACAATACGCCTCCGTCGGCAGTTTTTAGGTAGCCTTCACGTTTTTCCGCCGCGCCGGTAAAGGCGCCTTTTTTGTGGCCGAACAAGGCAGATGCTGCGCCGTCGCCGCGAAGGGTGGCGCAGTTTACATCGACAAATGTGCCTTTAATCAGATGGCGCGCTTTTTTCAATTCAAAAATCCTGCGTGCCAGCATAGATTTGCCTGCGCCTGTCGGGCCGGAAAGCAGAATGGGGGAAGGAGAGTTGAGTGCGACCTGTTCGATTTCGGCAATCATGCGGTTGAAGGCCGCGTTTTGGGTGGAAATACCGCTTTTCAGGTAGCGCACTGCGTCATCGCGTACGGCGGCAAGGCGTTCTGCCAGTACGTCGTAACGGGCCAAGTCTAAATCGATGATTTCATAACTGCCGACATTGCCGTCCTCCATACTGCGTCTTTGGTTTTTGGGCGGAGCGGTTTGTAACAGTACGCCGGGGATTTGACGAGATTCCACCAATAAAAACAGGCAGATTTGAGCAACGTGTGTACCCGTGGTGATGTGGGTGAGATAAGTTTCTTCTTCCGTATCAAATGGATAGCTCGCCGCCCAATCGTGCAGTTTGGTATAAACCTCGGAGAAATCCCACGGGTTTGCCAGCTCCATAGGTACAAGATTGACGACCGTGTGCGGCGATACCTGCTGAATATCGGCTTTTACATGATCCGCCAGTTCGCGGTATTTCTCCGCATAAAACAGCTCCATGCGGTCAAGATGAAAATCTTGACGCTGATTCATGGCGACATTCGGCCGCCACTTTTGCCAACGCCCTTGACCGAAACCACTGTCCAATACCGTACCGAGAAAGCTGACGGCAACTTGTTTTTTAGGATGGGTATTCATGTTTCAGACGGCCTTTAAATTATTTTTTCCAAGACAAATTTGCTGTTTACTTAACCGCAGGCGTTTGTCCAAATCATCGAATCGCATCATATATCCTTTTATATCTTATTTTATATATAACTATCTATAAATATATTTTTTAGTATTCTACGCTTCTTGCCGATAAAAGCTACTTTAAAGTATATTTTCTTTATATTCAATCAATTAAAAATTATTTTTATAAAAATTTTATTCTTGGCACGCTGTTGGCTATGTTGTGAATGTAACGATACAGCAGATGCTTCGGGAAATACAGTTACCGGAGAAAAATTTTCCGTAAATTTAGTTGCTGTGTGGTTACAGGGCGAATGCCGACAAGACTACATTTGGATTAACAGGTTCGAGTCCTGTCTCGTCTGATAGACGTTGAACGTCTTGTTTATTTAGTCGCCCACCCTTTTCCAATATGGCAGGCAAATGCCTGGGGAAACTACAACATGGATACCCTTGTGTCGCAGGTTCGAGTCCTGCCTCTGTTATCCAAAATAGCAGAGTAGCTCAGCTGGTAGAGTAAAGGCATGTTTCCCTGAAAAACTTGTTGCGTGCCATATTATTTTTACGGCAGCAGGCGGATGCCCGGAAGAGAGTACATTAGCTTTCAGTTAAAACCGTTTCTCTTCATCTTTAGCCGCTATGCTGCCACTCATTCAAGGCCGTCTGAAAAACAAAAGCTAAAACAAGTTCAGACGGCCTCAAACCAACAATATGAAAGAAAATGAAAATGGCTAATACTACCTTGTTTCAATCTATTAAAAACCGTTTGACTAAAACCGACACTTATAACGAAGCCGGCGGCATCGCCTACACGCTGACACACAAACAACAGCTGGCCCAGCTTGCCGCTACCGGTTGTCTGAACAATACCTACTATGCCGATGCCCAAAGCCAGTTTGACCAAGTGTTGAAATTGGCAGAAAACCTGGATGCCGAGTTTATCGCCAAAACTGCCGTGTATGCCCGTCAAAAAGGTTTCATGAAAGACATGCCAGCGCTGTTGCTTGCCGTGTTGGCACAAAAAGACGTGAACATGCTCGCCCGCGTATTCGACCAAGTAGTGGACAACGGTAAAATGTTGCGCAACTTCGCACAAATTATCCGCAGCGGCGCAGTCGGCAGAAAATCCTTCGGCAACCGTCCGAAAAAACTGATGCAGACTTGGCTTTTGACTGCCACCGAAAAACAACTGCTTAACGCCGCCGTCGGCAATTCGCCGTCGCTGGCAGACGTGGTCAAAATGGTGCATCCCAAACCGCGTGAAGCATGGCGTGCCGCTTGGTTTGCATGGCTGATCGGCAAACCTTACGACCGCGAAGCATTGCCGCCCATTACCCGCGCTTTTGAAGACTACAAACAAAGCCGAGAAGGCGAATTGCCCAATGTTCCCTTCCAAATGCTCACCGCTTTAGACTTGAACAGCGGCGACTGGGCAGAGATTGCCCGCAACGGTTCATGGCAGCAGGTTCGTCAAAACCTGAATACTTTCCTGCGCCACGAAGTGTTTGCCAAAAGCAAAAACATCAAAATGGTGGCAGAAAAACTGCGTGACGAAACCGCCATTGCCCGTGCCCGCGTCCTGCCTTACCAATTGCTGACCGCGTATCAGGCAACATCTAATCAAATGCCGTTTGAAATCCGCGAAGCGCTGCAAGACGCGATGGAAACCGCCGTACAAAACGTACCGGCCATCCAAGGCAAAGTCGTGGTTTGCCCGGACGTCTCCGGCTCTATGCACAGCTCGGTTACCGGCCATCGCGGCAGCGCAACCAGCAAAACCCGCTGCATCGATATTGCCGCACTCGTATCCGCCGCCATGTTGCGTACCAACCCGCAAGCCCGCGTGATACCGTTTGAACAAATCACGGTAAACGTGCAGCTCAATCCGCGCGACAGCATCATGACCAACGCCGAAAAACTCGCCAATATCGGCGGCGGCGGAACGGCTTGCAGCGCACCGCTCGCTATGTTGAACCGTGAAAAAGCCGATGTGGATTTGGTCGTCATCGTGTCAGACAACGAAAGTTGGGCAGATGACAACCAAGGATGGGGCGCAACAACCAGCCTGATGAAAGAGTGGAATATTCTGAAACGACGTTGCCCAGAAGCCAAACTCGTTTGTCTGGATATCCAGCCCTACACCCGGGCTCAAGCACGAAACCGTCACGATATCTTGAACATCGGCGGCTTCTCCGACCAAGTGTTCACGCTCATCGGATCGTTCGCCAAGCAAGGTATGGGCGCAGATTTCTGGGTAGAAGAGATTGAGAAAACCGAGCTTGCGGCGGTAAATTAGCCAAGGGGTCGTCTGAAAATAAGGTGTCAACGTTTTTAGACGATCCGCTCTCTTAATCTAAATAATTATGGTTGCAATGCAGGATCATCATGTAAAGTTTCATAAGGAACAACTCCTTCCCAGTTAAATATTTTCACGGAATCCACCTTATCCTCAGAAAAGAAGCGATATGGCAATTTCAGTTTTTTTTCATCAATACCAAGCCATTCTGAAAAAGCATAAATAAAATCAAACCCGCTTCTTCTAACTTTTAAGTGTACTTGTTTTGTATCATCACTTGAAATTTTAATAAATGGAACATGATAAGCCTGTTTGTCTTTTGTAGAATTTAATAAACTAACATGATCAGTATTTTTATCTATATGAGCTAACCCATGATCAGATAAATACATTATTGAATAGCTACCATAGGATTTCATCTCTACTTCAAGACGTTGTAATAATTGATCGGTTTGCTTTAGTGTTTCCAAATAACACGACATTTTTTCACTTTTAAATCTTTCTGATACAGGCTGTATCAAACGTTTACAAAAATCAGGATGAGAACCATTTATATGCAATACAAATAATGAATTATGCGCATTTTTCATCTGTTTTAACTGTTCTGCCACTCCTTCCAGTAATATAAAATCACTAATACTGTTTTTACCATCTCTGGATGAATTAGGATCATAGAAATGTGAATAATCTGCCTGAATACCCACTCGGGCTGCAGCAGTATCCGCATCATCGGAAGTTGGCTGGGTGGATAGCCAATAAGTTTTAAATCCTGCTGCTTTAGCAAGCGAAATAAGATTATTAGGGTAACTTATTATGTTACCTTGAGTAAGGTGAAGCATTCTAGTCAAAGACGTTTGGGTATTCGGGGCAGGAGCTATAAATTCATCTATAACTAACCCATTGGATCTTCTTAAATAAGGAGTTGTATCAATTGGAAAACCATATAAAGACATGTAATCTGCCCTCATGCTTTCACCAATAACTAATACATAATTTTTATATTTGGGGTGGGAGCCTATAATTTCCCAAACAGGTTTATTTGAAAGAATTTGTTCCGACTGGATTCTTTCATCATAATATTGCTCTACTGCCTGAAATATCCTGAAATAAAAATTAATATTCCCAACTTCTGTATTAACTAAATTAAATGGTTGATGTCTTTTTAGTGTATTCGTCGTTGGTTTGTGTAGAGAGAATAGTAAAAAAATACTGAAAAAAACAATTACAATATATTTATGTCTTTGCAAACTATAGTTTTTATTTGTGTATCTACCTATATAAATTACACCAAATCCACTTATAAGAACTAATAGCCCTGTTGCCCATGCTTGCCATGTAATCAAATTGATAAATTCAGTAGATTCATGGAGATTGGTTTCAAACAAAGATGCGATCAAACCAATATTGATGCGGCCATATAAATAAGCAATTGGAGCAAATAAAACACATACGATTAGATTTATTAAAAACAAAATACTAAATATTTTTTTATTAAATAAGAATAGACCATACCAGAAAAAGAACATTGCAAGTGTGTAGACACTTACTAAATATCCTAATCCAAAGTTTGATACTAAAGAAAATACTATTATTGATAGCGGCAGGCTATATTTCTGAAAAAAAACCTTCATCTTAAATCCTGAACTTAGTAAATAACTAGGACGTTATTATACTCAACCCAACATAACTTTACACATAAAAAACAAAAAACTTACAGTTTCAGATAGCTTTTCTACCAAACGTCGTCTGAAAACCCAAATAAGGAAACTAAAACCATGCAAAAATTCATCTTAATCCGCGGTCATCAAGGTTCGGGAAAATCGACGTTTGCCGAACAAAAAGCCGCTGAATTTAAAGCGCAGTATCCGGATGCGGAAGTGGTCCGTATTGAAAATGATGTGTTCATTACCGATGAATATGGTGAATATCGTTGGTCGGGCGAAGCGGTGGATAAGGCGCAGAAACGCGGTAATGCTTTGATGACTGAAACCTTGAGACTTGGACGCCAAAATCTGAATCGAAATATTTTGATCATTAATTCCAATACCAACCAAAAAGCTTCACGTTGCCGTCATTTATTGGATCAGGCGGAGAAAAGCGGTTTTGAAACAGAAATTTATCGACTGCACAATTTCTATCCCAACCTGCACGGCGTGAAAGAGCATGACGTGTTGGCGGCGTATATTAAGCTGAACCAAAACCGTGTGGCAAACGAAATCCACATCGAGGCCGTGCGGCCGGCAAATGCGGAACAGTTAGAAAAAATTGAACAGATGCAGGCTATCGAGCATAAGCCGCTGGTGTTTGACGAAGCGCAGCAAACCTTTGTGACCGATCACTATCTGCAACACGGCAGCCGCAACTTTACTGCCAAAGCGTCCAAGCGTTATCCTGAATTGCGCGTGTTGAAATACGCCCGCAGCGTGTTCTATAACAACCGCTTTGATGATGCTTTGCTGGAAATGCGCGGTTTGATTATCGATGCGCATAATCGAATCATCGTGCGCCCGTTTAAAAAAGTGTTCAATTATTCGGAACGTATTGCCAAAGGCAGCCGCTATCCGATCCGAATCAGCGACGAGAGATTGGTGGACGCGGTGGTGAAAGTAAACGGCTTCCTCGGTTGCTGCACTTTCGTCTTGCTTTCAGATGACCATCCGTCTAAAGGCACTTCTTTTGACGGCAAAGTGCTGTATTCGACCACCGGTTCGCTTGATAGCGCGTTTGCAGACATGACCGCCGCACACTGCACGCAATACGAAACCCTGTTCCGTGCTTATCCGAATCATACTTTTTTGTTCGAAATCACAGACGCGAAAGACGTGCACATCATCCGCGAAGCATTGGGCGAAACCTTAATCGGCTGCATTGATGTGGCGACCGGCCGTCAGTTTAGCGAAGCGGAATTGGACGAAATCGGCAAACAATACGGCATCCGTCGTCCCGAAATGCTGAAAAACATCACGTTCGGCGAGCTGAAAGGCCGTCTGAAAAACGTGGAACACGAAGGCTTTATGGTATTTGATGCGCAAAACGGCGAAATGCTGTTCAAACTCAAATCGCCGTATTACCTGATTTCCAAGTTTTTAGGACGAAGCAACGAGGGCAATATCGGCCGCAAACTGGACAAACGCCATGTTGATGAAGAATTTTATCCTTTGATCGACTACATCCACGAGCATCAGGAAACATTCAATGCTATGCCGGAATTGGATAAAATCGCGTTCATTCAGGCGTTTTTAAGACAGTTGTAAGGCCGTCTGAAAAAATGCTATATGCTTGTGTTAGTATAGCGCTGGCGGATGGAGTGTTTCATCTGCCATACTTTTAGTGAATAAGGAAAAACAATGAAAAGAACAAGTATCGTTAGGAAACTGATGCTCGCCATCGCTATGCTTCCGTTAGCTGTTCAAACTGCGCAGGCTGAGGAGTTTGGGTCTTTCGGCGCTCCGCCTAAAGGCTTCAAAGTCGGCTATCAAACCGCGCAAAATGGTGTGACATTGATAGAACTTGTGCCGCAGAAACAGACTGTGGAAGACTGGACGCAAATGGTCACGCTGCAATCCATGGCAGGTATGAAACCGGGTGTTGAGCAGTTTTTCGGCAATCTTTTAGCCTCATGGCAGAATGCCTGTCCGCAAAG
>ERZ772974.2486-NODE-2486-length-11216-cov-3.516441_pt1 | contig 11216 bp, 8 predicted proteins | sample MGYA00580671_ERZ772974 | MGnify/ENA primary metagenome ERZ772974 (study PRJEB29015, sample SAMEA2738065) | human oral metagenome | biome: human oral; feature: human-associated habitat; material: saliva | place: China | collected 2218 ... | reverse complement strand
TCTAATACTTCTTGCTCTTCTGCAATTCCTAATACCGATTCTTCAGATTGTACTAATACCTCTCCCAAATGATATAAAGAATCACACATATGACAAGCCAATGATTCCGTATCCCCATAAATTTTCAATTCTACTGAAGATGTATGACAAATAGAACATTCCTTATCCCCTTCTCGTACAGAATTAATACTACTATTAGGGTTAAATAAGTCTTCTAAAATTTTTTTAGTATATCTAGATATTTTACCTTTTCCGGTCTCTCGGCTAGCTTCACCAAATAGTTTATGCTGTTTTTCTCCATTAATTAAATCGTTCCCAGTGCATGTAGCCATTCCTAGTGATATATATAACTTTGTACCCACATGTTCAAGTAACCATTGATTCACTGCGGCTTCAAGAGCCTTGACAATCCCTTTGGCAGTTTCCGTGGCAGGCCCTAGTATATAGAAATGTCCTCCACCAGAATACAATACATTACATCGACTCAGATGTAAGTCTTCTAACAAAGAATCAATTATAGATTCTAATAATATCTCTAAATACACTGAGCGACCACGCAAGGATTTTAATGCACCTGTTGATGGCACTGTATAAATGAAATCTTGTATACCAGACACATCTCCAGAAATCATCATAAATACTTCTTGTTCACGAAATACTTTTGAATCTGTAAAGCAATACTTTTTATAATCCTCTATACCATTTTCTTGAAAATATAATTTCATAGATGTAGCAATGGCTGCTGTCAACTTAGAGTGCATATACAAAGATATATCTGCTACTTCTTTTTTGTATGTACTAGAAGGAACAAAGCTAGTAGTATCCTCATAAATCCGTAGTAATTCATTAACCGTCATGGCATCTATACTTTGCGCAGAAAAATTATCTTTCATTGTGTGATAGAGTATTTTATAGGTATCAGATGTGGCTAAAATATTTCCATCTTTCGGATAATTATAATTGCTAGCTACATCTAAACCTCGAAGATGATATTTTTGCTCAGTGTTCGAAATATTTCCACCAAATGTATGAAATACAGATATTAACGGCATATTCTTGTCGAAGGTTTGTCCCTCCACCATAGTACCTTCATCAAACTCTCTACGGTCCAGGGCCGATGCAAAATTATCTGCTTCATACACCAAATAGGCTAAACTAGTATCTGGAATTATGGCCTTAGACAATTGCTTTCCATGGTGATATTGAACACATCTCAATAACTCCTTATCCTCTGTATAAGAACGCAAAAAAGTAGCCCCTGCAATCGAATGATCTCCTAATCCTTCGTTAGCGCGATAGACTACTTTTCCAATATCATGTAATAAGGCACCTTTTACCAATGTTTCTAAACACCCCATGGTTTTCTCCCTCATGAATCCTTTATAATATGACACAATCTTGTTCTTTTCTTTCTCCAATTCCCCAAGTATATATCTTAACTAAATCATCAAGAATATATATTCGCAAAGAATCAATATTCGGATTAATTAAACGACTACATTAGCGAATCATAGCATCGTACTGTTTACGATTTAACAATGCCTCAAACGCTGACTTTTGAACACGAACACCATATCGTTCCAAACACTTCACCATTTTTAATCGTATCTTATTATCTACTATATCATAAATAATCAAAACTATAAACTTTTTCATAATTAAGTACTCCATCGAATTCTCATTTTCTAGATATCTATCTTATCTCTAGTGGTGTATATCGCTCAAGATCTATATTCATAATTGTTGATGCATAGGCTTTACATTGACTGAAAATAGATTCTCTAAATGTTTGTCCTCTATCCATATATTGATTCATGCTTTTTATCTTTTTATTATAAGCACTCAAAAATAGTTTTCTTCCTTCCCCATTTAAATAGCACCCTTCACCAGAATATTGAAAGTCTTCATCTACATCCATCATATTTCGTTTAACTAAATTAAGCACTAATGAATCAATTACGGGGGCTCTCCATTCTTCAATTAAATCAGATACTAAGGCTGGATGCCCACCCTTAATAGAATGCATGCACCCTACAAAAGGATGTAATCCAGCATTAATAACTCCTGCCATAATTTCATTAAAAAGCATACTATACCCTAATCCTAACATAGCATTAGATGGATCTAATGGAGGCTGTTTACTTCGTTTTATAAAAGTAAATTCTAAAGGGACAATCTTTCCTAGCCCTTCAAAATATAAGCGACTAATAATCCCCTCATATCCCATCAATTCTTCAATACTTATTGCTTTATGTATATTCTTGCGGATATGACAAATGTTATTAATTGACATCATAACACTATCATCAAGAAGATTCCTTTCATAGCGTCTCAATATAGTTAGCTGATTATTTATTTTAGCATTGATTAGCTTTTTGCTAAGTGCTAAACAGAACTCTTTAGCGCCCCTTATAGTAAATTGTCTCTGATGCTTATGAATATCTACAGTATTTGTATTAATCAAAGTACCGAAATATTTCCCATATCCTGATAGCCAGGTCACTGGAATACCATTAGATATAAAATCAGTCAATAATGATGATGAAATATGAACCGAGTCAAACACTGTTACATCATCAATAGACTCAAATGGCACTTCAAATAATACTTCATGATTCCTACCAACAATAACATGCCCACCTTTTCGTTTAATAAACGAGCCTGATTCTGTCACATATAAAGTCGTCATACAAATGCCACCCTTATAATACAAAACTATATTAAAATATAATCCGTCCCCGCACTGGGGATTATTTTTTTATCATATGATTGGGTCGTAGCGTATGAAGTGGCAAGTTGATAGCTATTTCCGTCCCCGTACTGAGGATTATTTTTTTATCGATTGCACGAATTTAGAACATTTGAAGATGTATTGATTGACGAGTTTCCGTCCCCATATTGGGGATTATTTTTTTATCATGATGACGGAGATGAGCTATACGATTATATCATGGCGTTTCTTTCCGTCCTCGTACTGGAGATTATTTTTTTATCATGCAAAAATTTAGGAGAACATATGATGGGATACATTGCATGTTTCCGTCCCCGTATTGGGGATTATTTTTATCGGAATTAAAATGTTAAAAGTTACATTCACAACTCACGCAAGGTTTCCGCCCCCATACTGGGGATTCTTTTTTTATCAAGATAAATATACAACTCATAAATGGCATGAAATCAGTGGGTTTCCGTCCCCGTTCTGGGGATTATTTTTTTATCAATGGTCAAGTATTTAAACAAGCAGAATAAAACTAATTTATTGTTTCCGTCCCCGTATTGAGGATTATTTTTTATCAATTTAGATTATGTTGAAGTATCATGGGAGGAAATAGATGATGAGTTTCCGTCCCCATACTGGGGATTATGTTTTTATCGACTGTCCTTATCGTGTACAGTTCGATGAACAGGGGAATTTTATATTTCCGTCCCCGTATTGGAGATTATTTTTTTATCGTAAAACAAAGCATAGATTAACGTCCGCTTTTGTTACGTTTCCGTCCCCGTACTGGGGATTATTTTTTTATCAAAGCAATGAAATATTTGGAATGGTTAGTTAAGGAGTTGGTGTTTCCGTCCCCGTACCGGGGATTATTTTTTTATCTGCCAAGAAGTTTAGCAAGAACTATAAAGGAGGCACTGATAAGTTTCCGTCCCCATACTGGGGATTATTTTTTTATCCCTACCCTCTATAGTTATGATAACTAGTGCGTTTAAACTACGATTATCGGCGGAGTTCTTATAAAGATATCCTTAACCTCAATCAGACTCCCGAAAACTGTCGTTCAAGCCTATTCTTATCATATCGGTGGAGATTTATATCTAACACAAGAATACCATATATCTTAGACAGATTGCAAATTTCAAGTAATAAAAAAGCCTCACGTCAGAATATATCTGTCCTTGCGGATGTGAGGGATTTGTTCTAGTTACATAATAGCCCTGTCCTAACACTCTGTCAAGCATGATTCCATACCTTCACAACACAGAATCATTATATAGAACAATGTAGGATAAAAATAATTTTCTTATGGAACACGCCATATATTCATGCTCATTATATCCCCACTACAAATTCCCCACAAAATGCTATAATATACTCAACAACTATCAACACGTTAATCTATACAACAAAGGAGTTCCCCATGATTCGTATTGCTTTTGGTCAAATTCAGGTACACCCTGGTGATCCTGCTACAAACTTTCAATCTATGATGCAAGCTATCGACTATGCCAAGGCGGTAAGCACGGATATCCTTATCTTTCCAGAATTGTGCCTCAGTGGGTACATGGTGGGCGACTTGTGGGACCAAGTGCCTTTTGTGAAGGATTGTCTCTTTTACGGTGAGGAACTAGTAAAAGCCACTGAAAACACCAATCTTACGATTATCTTTGGTAATGTAGGCATTGATGAAAGTCTCCGCAATCTAGACGGCAGTCTTCGCAAGTATAATGCTCTTTATGTAGCATCCAAAGGTAAATTAGTATCTAATCCGTCACAACCGTATCCATTTACTATTAAAACATTATTGCCATGTTATCGATACTTTAACGAGCCACGATATTTCACTAGCACTAATGTGGTGGCGAAAGAGCGCAATCTATCGTTGTCTGATATCAATCAGCCACTCACTATTTCTACTCGTCAGGGGGCTTTCACAATTGCTCCTGTTATCTGTGAAGATAGCTGGGATACGCACTATCTAGATTGCCCAACTAGTCTTATGCTAGAATCTGCAAAAGCGAAAGGGCAGCATATCGATTTAATCGTGAATTGTTCCTCATCTCCTTACACAATTCACAAACAAGAGCACCGTCACGCCTTGTTCAGCGCTCAAGCAAAACAATACAGCACACCGATTGCCTATGCAAATCATGTAGGTATTCAAAACAATGGCAAAAACATCTGCATTTATGATGGATGTTCTACTTTGTATGATGTGAACGGTTCTATTGTGGAAGAAGTGCCTGCTTTTGAAAACACTGTACGACCTACCTTATTAAAAGATACAGTATGGCAACCTCAGCCTACTGTCTCACTCCACACCGAAAGCACTCCTACCTACATCCCTACTCTATGCAAAGCCCTTCAATACGGTATTCGTCAATTTTTAGCACAAACTGGGATTAAAAAGATTGTCATTGGTGCATCTGGTGGTATCGACTCTGCCCTTAATGCTGCTTTGTACAGCACGGTATTACCGCCAGAGAATTTATACTTAGTCAATATGCCAAGCCGTTACAACTCAGATATGACGAAAGATTTGGCCTACCAATTAGCACAGAACATCGGTTGCCATTATGGTGTATTCCCTATTGAGGAAGGTGTGAACGCTACTATCGCACAACTAGAAGGTCAGACTTTCACAAAATTCCATCAAGAAACACATGGTTATGTACACGACCATACACTGGCAAATGATACCGCTATCCATAATTCTGATACAGACAGTATATCTGAACCACAGCAAAGGACTTCAAATCTTAGCGAGCAAACTCATGTGGATACCGACTTAGATACTACCACATTCTTACAGCTATCCACCCTTGCCAAAGAAAACATCCAAGCCCGTGATCGTTCGTCTCGTATCTTAGCCGGTATAGCATCCGCTGTGAATGGGGCTTTCACATGCAATGGCAATAAAACGGAGTTCAGTGTCGGTTATGCTACGATGTACGGTGATTTAGCTGGCTTCCTTGCCGTAACAGGGGATGTGTGGAAAACAGATGTGTATGCTTTGGCTCGTTATATGAATGAATACATTTTTAAACGGGAGGTCATTCCTCAAGGATCCATCGATGTGGTCCCTAGTGCTGAGTTATCTGATGCACAGGATGTAACACAAGGACTTGGTGACCCATTGCAATACGAATACCATGATTGCTTGTTCCGTGCCTTCGTAGAGGGTACACCTCATACACTGCCTCATCAGCGTTTGACTCCTGAGGATATCTTGTGCACCTACGAGAACGGTACATTGGAACACCTATTAGGATTGCCAAACCCAATTTCTCACTATTTCACATCCACAGAACAGTTTATCAACGACCTCGAACGCTGGTGGAAATCTTTCAACGGATTAGCTGTGGCAAAACGCATCCAATCTCCGCCACTGTTCCTTGTCAGTGAACGTGCCTTCGGTACTGACCTGAGTGAAAGCCAATTAAAACCATATTTCTCACGTACTTACCATATCATTAAAGAGAGAGTTCTATATCACCACACCAAAAAGTGAGTATATTTCTTGATTTTAAAAATATAAATCTATACTATAGTAACGCTATATACAACTTTGTAATATACCTTATTAGATATCTTACATCCTGTATATAGCGTTATTTAATGTTTGACTATTTACTCATACATCTCTTTCAAAAATAATATAACCCATAAAAACTTTTATATTGTAATGATAATTATTATAGATTACAATAAAGTTAACCCTATGGGTTACGTTTTAATGTGTATTTGGAGGTATATTATGCAACAAGCATGGAAAGACTTCAATACAGGTGTATGGGATAAGTCCGTGGACGTACGCGATTTTATCCAACGAAACTATGTGCCTTATGTAGGCGATGATTCTTTTCTAGTAGGTCCTACAGAACGAACTACTAGACTTTGGCAACGGGTATTAGATTTATATGAGGAAGAACGACAAAAAGGTTCTGTCATCGATGCAGACACTGATGTAGCAACTCATATTACGGCGCATGCCCCTGGATATATTATTCAAGAAGATGAACAAATTGTAGGTCTTCAAACTGATTATCCTTTGAAACGTGCCATGTTCCCTTATGGTGGTTTACGAACTGCTAAAAGTGCTATCGAAGAGTATGGTTACAAAATGGATCCAACTCTTGAAGCATTCTTTAAAACTCATCGTAAGACACATAATGATGGTGTATTTGATGTATATACACCTGAGATGCGAGCTGCTCGCTCTGCTCACATTATTACGGGCCTACCTGACGCGTATAGCCGCGGCCGAATTATCGGTGATTATCGCCGTGTAGCCTTATATGGTGTAGATTATTTGATCAAGGATAAAGAAGATCAATTCAGTATCACCATGGGCGATATGATGCCAGATATCATTCGTGACCGCGAAGAAATTCGAGATCAAATCCGCTCTTTGAAAGAATTAAAAGAAATGGCTGCGTCCTACGGATTTGATATCTCCAAACCTGCTACCGATGTAAAAGAAGCTATCCAATGGCTATACTTTGGCTATTTGGGTGCTATCAAAGAACAAAACGGTGCAGCTATGTCCATCGGACGTAACTCCACTTTCTTGGACATCTATGCAGAACGTGATTTGAAGTCTGGTAAATATACAGAAGAACAAATCCAAGAAATGGTGGATCACTTCATTATGAAATTGCGCATGGTTCGCTTCGCACGTATCCATGAATACAACAATTTATTTACTGGTGATCCTGTATGGACAACTGAGTCTATCGGTGGTATGGGCACTGATGGACGTACACTAGTGTCTAAAACGGCATTCCGTGTCCTACATACATTGCAAAACCTTGGTCCTGCTCCTGAACCAAACTTAACAGTGCTTTGGTCTCCTTCCCTCCCTGAAGGTTTCAAAAAGTTCTGTGCGAAGCTCTCTATTGCAACATCTTCCATTCAATATGAGAACGACGAAATCATGCGCCCAAATTCTGGCGATGATTACGCCATCGCTTGCTGCGTATCCCCTATGCGTATTGGTAAAGAAATGCAATTCTTTGGCGCTCGCTGTAACTTAGCGAAAGCCTTACTATACGCAATCAATGGTGGCGTAGATGAAAAGCTGAAAAAACAAGTAGGTCCAAAATTCCGCCCTATTACTTCAGAATACCTTGACTTCGACGAAGTGATGGAACGTTTTGAAGATATGACGGAATGGCTCGCAGGTGTGTATGTGAATGCCTTAAATATCATTCATTACATGCATGACAAATACGCCTATGAAAAATTGGAAATGGCATTGCATGACCGTAAGGTAACACGTTGGTTTGCTACAGGTATTGCTGGACTTTCCGTAGTAGCCGATTCTTTATCCGCTATTAAATATGCGAAAGTAAAACCTATACGTGATGAAAATGGTATTGCTATTGATTTTGAAATTGAAGGCGAATTCCCTAAATATGGTAATGATGATGATCGTGTAGATGATTTAGCTGCTACGGTGGTATCTGGGTTTATGAATAAAATTCGTAAACATCCAACCTATCGTCAATCCGTGCCTACTATGTCACTATTAACCATTACATCGAATGTGGTATACGGTAATGCCACTGGTGCTACTCCTGACGGACGTAAAGCAGGTATTCCATTTGCTCCTGGTGCCAATCCTATGCATGGTCGTGACGAACACGGGGCTATCTCTTCCCTAGCATCTGTTGCTAAAATGCCATGGCGTGATTGTTGCGATGGTATTTCTAATACATTCTCTATTATTCCAGATTCTCTTGGTAAATCCGGAGAGTCTATGGTTACATTAGGCGACTTGGACCTAGATATAGACCTAGGCAATATTGAACATGCATTAGCCGATGGTTGTGAAAATCTAGCTTGCCGTGAGCCAAATGTTACATTCCCTGAAGAAAAGGAGTAACTATGACAAACGAACAACAAGTTGATAATTTAGTACAGTTATTAGATGGATACAGCAAAAAAGGCGGCCACCATTTAAACGTAAATGTATTCAATCGTGAAACATTATTAGATGCTCAAAAACATCCAGAATTGTATCCACAATTGACTATCCGTGTATCTGGTTACGCGGTTCATTTCAATAAGTTGACAAAAGCTCAACAAGACGAAGTGATTGCTCGTACATTCCATCAATCCATGTAATACACTATGGTAGGTCGTATTCATTCCATTGAGACTATGGGAACTGTGGATGGTCCGGGCATGCGATTTGTCCTCTTCCTTCAAGGTTGCCCATTGCGATGTGCCTATTGCCATAACCCAGATACTTGGGATCCCTCTACGTATGCCCAAGAAATGACGGTGGCAGATGTGTGGACACAATTTGAAAGGAATCGAGACTTTTATATCACTGGAGGCATTACTGTCACTGGTGGCGAAGCATTGTTGCAACTCCCTTTTATTATCGAACTCTTTACTTTCTTTCACGGAAAGGGAATTCATACTTGTTTAGATACAAGCGGGATTTGCTACACACAAGAACAGGCTAGAGAGTACAAAATGCTTCTTGACGTAACGGATTTAGTCATTCTTGATGTGAAAGAGATCGATTCCTCTATACACGAAACACTAACCGGCAAACCTAATGATGCGGTCCTAGAGTTCGCTCAATTTGTAGACGCTCATGGAACAGATTTTTGGGTGCGCCACGTGGTAGTCCCAACCATCACAGATAATCGCGATCGCTGGTATCGGCTTGGTTTCTTTCTAGGTGCCTTCAAACATTTGAAAGCCGTAGATTGCTTACCTTACCACGTCATGGGGGTTAATAAATATGAAAGTCTTGGCATTTCCTATCGCTTAGATGGAATACCGCCCCTCTCAAAAGCTGACGCACAGCGTGCACTCCGCGTTGTCCTTTCTGGAATACGCGACTACCGCCGAGGTTTATGGTGTCCTCTTAAAACACCAGAAAGTTAAACTCATAATAATACTTTCCTGATCTTTCATAAAAGCGCACTATCCTTCGTGGACGGTGCGCTTTTTCTGTATACCTCCGTAGACATATCGGTATGTATATATTCCTATGTATCTGTTATATTAGCATTTTGTGTTCGTGTATTGATATTCATTTCTTATGAATAGCTTTTACATATTAGATGTTTAGTTGTATAATAGGAGAGTATTATTTCAGACTATCTCACTATGATTTTAGTGCAAGTGAATCCTATGTGCACTACTGCACCATCATAGTCTTTTGTACCTAAAGTTAGGAGGCATTTCATGGCATCATCGTACATGCTACAATTCCATCTTGGCGCCGTAGAAACGGTCATACTCTCACTGTTTTCCTTTTTACTGGGAACCTTTATGCACAAGCACATTAACATCTTGCATCGTTGGGCTATCCCAGTGCCTGCTATTGGTGGTTTAACTGTAGCAATGATTGTATTTCTACTACAAATTTCTGGTCTTATACTCATTACTCTGGACAAGGCTGTTCTCGTTCCTGCTATGGTGGCATTCTTCGCCACTATGGGGCTAGTAGCGCCCGTGCAAATATGTACATCTTCGTTAAAAGCAATTCCTCGCTACTGGGGCATGAGTACTTTGCTTGTGATTATGCAAATCAGCATTGGCTTAGGACTAGCTAGTCTATTTGGATTAGACAAACACTATGCCATTTTATTAGGCTCTTTATCTCTTGAAAGTAGCTACAACTTTGTGTCCGCCTTAGGTCACGACTTAGGGAATGCCTTAAATGGTGAAACTGTAGCACATGGTATCATTGCGTTCACTACCATTATTGGTGTGTTCATCGGCGGTCCTATGGGACAATATTTAATCGAAAAGTTCAATCGCTATGAAACAGCTCCACCGCCACCAGATTCACCAGCACCGACACCGATTGGGATTATTGTCAACTTATTGTTGGTTCTTATCTGTGTCAGCATCGGCATCGGCGGTTCTCACTATTTATTAGATACCTTTGGTTTACACATTCCTACGTTCATCGTATCCATGTTATTGGCCATTGCTATCCGTAATGGTGGCGATGCGATGGGGCAAACATTCATCAATTCTAAAGCTATTGCCTTATTTAGTCAAATTAGTATTACCATCTTCTTAACTACTGTGTTCATGAGCGTACCTGTCATCGCATTACGTGCGCTTACAGGGCCAATGCTTGTAATTCTTGTGGTACAAGTCGTTGCAATTATTCTATTTACACGGTTCATCGTATTTCCTGTGCTATGTAAAGATTATGACGGCGTTGTCATCGGTGCTGCACTCCTTGGCCACGGCTTAGGTATCACACCAAACACGGTGGCAACTATCGCTACCCTCGGTGGTCGCTACAGAAAATCTGTAAAAGCTTTCCTAGTTGTTCCTATTACAGCTACTGTATTAATCAATGTATTGGGTATCCCTATCTTGCATTGGATCATGCAGTTCTATTGGTAAATATATAATATAAAATCCCCAATCCATTCACTGGACTGGGGATTTTTTATTATAAGAATAAATTAATGATTTCTACACCAATTAATCCACATACGGCAATCAC
>ERZ772974.2481-NODE-2481-length-11235-cov-6.501789_pt1 | contig 11235 bp, 9 predicted proteins | sample MGYA00580671_ERZ772974 | MGnify/ENA primary metagenome ERZ772974 (study PRJEB29015, sample SAMEA2738065) | human oral metagenome | biome: human oral; feature: human-associated habitat; material: saliva | place: China | collected 2218 ... | reverse complement strand
AAAAAGTGAATCCATACGATAAATTAGACTTTGAAATGCCTTATCCTGAATTAGCAAGCGGGGGCTTTATTTGTTATGGCGAATACCCAAATATTCAACATAATCTGAAGGCACTCGAAGATGTGTGGGATTATAGCTACGATCGCGTGCCTTATTATGGCACTAATACGCCAATTGATGAATGTTACGAATGTGGTTTCACAGGAGAGTTTAATTGCACAAGTAAAGGCTTTGTTTGTCCGAAATGTGGCAACCATGACAGTGCAAAAGTGTCTGTAACCCGACGAGTTTGCGGTTATCTCGGCAGTCCTGATGCTCGCCCATTCAATGCGGGTAAACAGGAAGAAGTAAAACGCCGTGTAAAACATCTATAATGGTCATTTCGTTATTATGATAAAATAGCTCATCACAAATGAGCTATTTTTATTTCAATAAATAAAGGAAGAATCATGCCAACACTTAGTCAAATCACACAATCCATTATGCAAGACCCTGACAATCAATCTTTTACGTCACAAGGCATTAAACCGCTTTTTGCTGCACCAACGACAGCTCGCATTAATATTGTCGGACAAGCCCCCGGAATTAAAGCCCAAGAAAGTCGTTTATATTGGAATGATAAAAGCGGTGATCGCCTACGTGAATGGCTCGGTGTGGATCGCGATACCTTCTATCATTCTGGTTTGTTTGCTGTCATCCCGATGGACTTTTATTACCCAGGAAAAGGCAAATCCGGTGATTTACCACCGCGCAAAGGCTTCGCAGAAAAATGGCATCCGCTAATTCTCGCTAATTTGCCTAATATTGAGCTAACGATTCTTATTGGACAATATGCACAAAAATACTATTTGCCAGAAAATAACCTTAATGTCACTGAGACAGTTCACCATTTTCGTGATTTTCTTCCTCACTTTCTTCCGCTTGTTCACCCTTCTCCACGCAACCAAATTTGGCTCAAGAAAAATCCATGGTTTGAACCAGAGATAGTGCCTACATTACAAAAGCAAGTGAAAGCGATTTTATCCCGTTAAACAAACCTTCCACTCATAAAGTGCGGTCAAAAATCAGGAGGTTTTTGACCGCACTTTGCTTTAATACTAATCAATTTTTAGTATGCATTATTTTCTGGTTAATTACTCTTGTGCTACAATCGGCGGCCATAAAAAATATAAGGAGAAATATGCAATCAATCCCCGTCACCAATTCTCAACGAAAAGCATGGAATAAACAAACCATTATATTCCTCTTTGATGTCGCGCTCTTTTTTATTTTACTTAATACCCTTCCTTTTGAACCTGCGGCAAACAAAGGATTATCTTTACTCGCGTTTGTAGCTATTTTATGGCTTACCGAAGCCGTCAGTGTAACGATCACTGCATTGTTCGTGCCCATTTTATCTGTCCTGTTAGGATTGGCTAATAGTCGTGAAGCGCTTGTTGCCTTTGCGGATCCGACCATTTTCTTATTCTTTGGTGGTTTTGCCCTTGCTACTGCATTAAATGTGCAAAAAATTGACAAAATGATTTCGAATAAAATCATGCAATTAGCGAAAGGTCGTCTCTTTGTTGCGGTGCTTTACCTCTTCTTAGCAACAGCATTTTTATCTATGTGGATGAGTAATACGGCCACGGCGGCGATGATGATCCCACTTTCAATGACTATTTTGAGTCAGTTAGATCGTAATGAAGATCACAATACTTATGTATTCGTGTTATTAGGGATTGCCTATAGTGCTACCATTGGAGGGATGGGAACACTTGTGGGAAGTCCACCTAATGCGATTGCAGCCTCCCAACTTCATTTAGGTTTTGCTGACTGGTTAATGTATGGCACGCCAGTCATGTTAATTTTATTCCCGCTTATTATTGGTTGGTTATATATTGTATTTAAACCCAAATTAGGCCTTCGTTTTGCTGCTGAATTTGAAAAAATTCACATGACCAAACAACGTATTTTAACTTTGATCATTTTTATCACTGTAGCGATTCTTTGGATTTTTGGGGGCTACATTAACCCTATTCTTTCTCAATTATTAGGGCTACCAAAACCGATTGGCAGTTTTGACAGTATGGTTGCCCTATCGGCTGCAATCGTCATTTGTGTAACAGGTATCGCAAGCTGGAAAGAAGTACAAGACAATACAGAATGGGGCGTGTTATTCCTCTTCGGTGGTGGGTTAACCTTAAGTTCTGTACTCACTCATTCAGGTGCAAGCAAAATCATGGCTGATGGTATCGTCTTCATTATTGAAGGTGGTCACTACTATGTCATGGCATTAATTGTTGCGGCCTTTATTGTCTGTTTGACTGAGTTTACGTCAAACACTGCAAGTGCGGCATTGCTTGTCCCAATCTTTATTTCCATCGCACAAGCACTGAATATGCCTCCGCTTGGTTTTGCGATGATTATCGGTCTTGGTGCATCTTGTGCCTTTATGATGCCGGTTGGTACCCCACCAAATGCGATTGTATACGCGACAGGTTTTGTTAAACAATCCGAAATGATCCGAGTAGGTAAATTTATTGATTTAACCTGTATGCTAATTATCGGGACAGTTGCTTATATCTTCTGGATGTAACCTTTAAAATCGAATAAGTGCGGTTAAAAACAAGATGATTTTTAACCGCACTTTTTTATTTTATTTACGCAAACGTTTGCCTCAAATCAAAATTAACGTATAATTCGCACAATTTTTTTACTTAGGGAAACCAAATGAATAACAACCTGCTTTACACGGTGGAAGACAAACCACCTTTCGGATTGAGTTTACTCCTTGCGGCACAACATTTACTTGCTGCACTAGGGGGAATTATTGCCGTACCACTGGTCATTGGTAACGTCTTAAAATTACCGACCGAAGATACCATTACATTAGTTAATGCTGCGCTTTTAATTTCTGGTGTAGTGACCGTTATCCAATGTAAAGGCTTGGGGCCTATTGGTATTCGTTTACCAAGTGTAATGGGGACAAGCTTTACTTTCGTTGCTGCTGCACTTGCCATTGGTTTCAGCGAATATGGCATCGCCGGTATTTTAGGTTCTTCTCTCATTGGTTCCTTAGTAATGATTATCGGCAGTTTCTTCATGCCGTATATTCGCAAATTGTTCCCACCACTTGTGACGGGGACGGTTGTCATGATGATCGGCTTAAGCCTGATTCCAGTTGCGGTTGACTGGTTTGCAGGTGGTCAACGTGGTGATGCGAATTATGCGACGCCAGAAAATTTAATGATGGCGAGCTTTGTATTAGTCATCGTTGTAGCTCTCGTACAATGGGGAAAAGGGATCTTCTCGGCAGCCGCCATCGTTATTGGGATGATGACGGGCTATCTCGTCTGTTTAGCCATGGGCTGGGTAAGCTTTGAAGGCGTAAAACAAGCACAAATTTTCGCGATTCCACAACCACTACACTTTGGTTTAGCCTTCCCTATTTCAGGTATTATAGGTATGTCCATTGCGTATTTAGTCACGATCGTTGAATCAAGCGGTAACTTCTTAGCACTAGGCAATGCGACTCAAACAGAAATCACGGGTAAACATTTACGCGGTGGCGTTTTAGCCGATGGTTTAGGATCTGCCCTAGCTGCCGTTATGTCCACCACCCCATTCTCTTCATTCTCACAAAACATTGGTGTCATTTCTCTAACGGGCGTGGCTAGCCGTCACGTGGTTGCGCTAACCGGTGTACTTCTAGCGCTAGCGGGTTTATTCCCTGTATTCGGTGCATTAATTGTATCAATTCCATTACCAGTATTAGGCGGTGCAGGCTTAATGATGTTCGCGATGATTATCGCCGCAGGTATCCAAATGTTAGATAAAGTCGCACGTAGCAAACGTAATGGTTTAATTATTGCGATTTCAATTGGCTGTGGTTTAGCCGTGACGACTCGTCCAGAATTGCTTGATAAATTACCGCACTTTTTCAAAGAAGTGCTCGGTTCAGGCATTACCGTAGGCTCATTACTTGCCTTAATTCTTAACCTCGTGCTTCCAGAAGATAAAGTGGAAGAAACAAAAGAATAAAAATAGATAGCGAATAAGGGCAGATTAACACTGCCCTTTTCTTTTCCTGTAAAACATTTCTAAAACTGACCGCACTTTGTTAAAATCAGGCATCATTTTCCATTTATCAAGGAATAAAAATGGCAGATTTACCTTTCTTCGTTGAGCTCAACGAACAAAATCTTACTGAAACGTTGCAACGTTCTGTTGAAACCCCGCTTGTCATTAACTTTTATGCACCAAGCCATAAAGAATCAGCTGATTTTGCAAAAGTTCTACAACGTGTTGCAGAACAATACCAAGGACAATTTATTCTCGGCTTAGTCAATTGTGAAACAGAGCAAATGATTGCGGCACAATTTCGTATTCAAGCGTTGCCAACGACCTATCTTTTCAAAGAGGCACAAGCATTAGATGCGTTCCCTGGTGCATTAGATGAAGCCAGTTTATTGCAACGTTTGAGTGCAATTTTGCCAAAAGAAGAAGATTTAAAATTCCAAAAAGCCTTGGATTTTTTACAAGTGGAAGATTACGACTCTGCCCTTCCATTACTGAAAGACGCCTGGGAGCTTTCAGATAAGAAAAACAGCGATGTGGCATTACTTTATGCGGAAACCTATATTGCCATGAAGAAAACAGAGCCAGCGACGGATATCTTGGCACAGATTCCAATTCAGGATCGCGACAGCCGTTGGCATGGCTTACAAGCGCAGATTGAGCTTTTAATTAAAGCGGCTGATACGCCAGAAATTCAGCAATTACAAGCGGATTATGCGAAAAATCCAACGCCTGAAATTGCGTTGAAATTGGCAGTTCAGCTACATCAAGCCAATCGAAACGAAGAAGCATTGGATTTATTATTTAGCATTCTTAAGCAAGATCTTTCTGCAGAAAATGGTGAAGTGAAACAACAGTTTTTATCTATTTTATCAGCCATTGGCAATGCGGATCCTATCACCAATAAATATCGCCGATTGCTGTATTCATTGCTTTACTAATACGATCAACTATTTTTTTATGCATGAAGGCTTTATAATGAACGAATTCCAAAAGCCTCATGCTTTATTTTATAAACAAAGGATTCTTTATGTCAGACGTTAAACACAGCAAATTATTAATTTTAGGTTCAGGCCCTGCAGGTTATACCGCCGCTATTTATGCCGCACGTGCAAACTTAAAACCTGTTTTAGTGACCGGTCTTCAACAAGGCGGGCAACTTACTACCACAGATGAAATTGAAAACTGGCCGGGTGATTTTGAAATGACCACTGGCCCAGGTTTAATGCAACGTATGTTGCAACACGCTGAAAAATTTGAAACCGAAATCGTATTTGATCATATCAATAAAGTCGATTTATCTTCTCGCCCATTCAAACTTTATGGCGATATGCAAACCTTCACATGTGATGCATTAATCATCGCAACAGGGGCATCAGCACGTTATATCGGATTAGAATCTGAAACCGCTTATAAAGGCCGTGGCGTTTCAGCTTGCGCAACCTGTGATGGTTTCTTCTATCGCAATAAACCGGTTGCCGTTGTGGGTGGCGGAAATACCGCGGTTGAAGAAGCACTTTACTTGGCTAATATTGCGTCTGAAGTACATTTAATCCACCGTCGCGATAGTTTCCGCGCAGAAAAAATCTTAATCGATCGCTTATACAAAAAAGTCGAAGAAGGCAAAATTGTGCTTCATACTGACCGCACTTTGAATGAAGTGTTAGGCGATAACATGGGCGTAACCGGTGTACGTTTAGAAAACGTGAAAACTGGCGAAAAAGAAGACGTGAAATTAGACGGTTTATTTATTGCCATCGGTCATGCACCAAATACTGAAATCTTCCAAGGTCAGCTTGAGTTAAACAACGGTTATATCGTCGTTAAATCAGGTCTTGAAGGCAACGCAACAGCAACCTCTGTGGAAGGCGTATTTGCTGCAGGTGATGTAATGGATCACAACTATCGCCAAGCGATTACTTCAGCAGGTACAGGCTGTATGGCGGCATTAGATGCTGAACGTTATTTAGATGCACAAGAATAAGTGCGCTAAATTCTCATGTAAGGTGCGTAAAACAAGGTTTCACGCACCTATTATTTTTCAAAGGTAGATTTTTTAATCCTCCAGCCGATTCATCCTATCCTAGGATAAATAAAAACAATGGATAAACTTCGCCAAAAATATTTACAAAAATGGCTTCGTGCGCAGCAACAACCTGTTAAAAAATTAATGCGCACCAATATTGCCCTTGCCACACTTTCTTCCTTAATTCTTGTGGCTCAAACCTATTTTCTTGCGACATTGCTCGACAAGCTCATTATGCAAAATGTCGATCGCGCTGAGCTGGTTCCATATTTTGTTGCATTAATCATTACTTTTGCTTTGCGTGCGGTCATTTTATGGCTACGCGAAAAAATTGGCTTTAAAGCAGGTCGATTACTGCGCAATCATATGCGCCAAAAGATCTTAGACAAAATCCATCAAGTTGGTCCTGCAACCATCAATAATAAACCAGCCGGTAGTTGGGCAAGTATTATGCTTGAACAAGTGGAGAATCTGCATAATTTCTATGCACGATTCTTACCACAACAAAGTTTGTCTGCCATTGTACCAATGGTGATTTTAATTGCCGTATTTCCGCTTAACTGGGCGGCTGGATTGATTTTGATGGTCACTGCACCGCTTGTACCCATTTTTATGATTCTAGTTGGGATTGCGGCAGCAGATAGCAGCCAAAAAAATATGGCTACCCTTTCTCGCTTAAGTGCACAATTCTTGGATCGCTTACGTGGTTTAGAAACCTTGCGTCTTTTCAACCGCACTTCAGAACAAACTCAACATATTGAAAGCACAACGGAAGACTTCCGAGAAACCACCATGGCTGTGCTTAAAATGGCGTTTCTCTCTTCTGCCGTGTTAGAGTTTTTCACCTCCATTTCCATTGCTTTAATGGCAGTGTATTTTGGTTTTAGCTATTTAGGCCAAGTCGAATTTGGTACTTATGGCACCACGCTAACCTTATTTACCGGCTTTTTCTGCTTAATTCTGGCACCAGAGTTTTATCAACCATTGCGTGATCTCGGGACTTACTACCACGATCGTGCAGCCGGTATTGGTGCTGCTGATGCCATTGTCGATTTCTTAGAGGCAGATTATTTAATTGCACATCAAGGCAATGAACAAATTCCAGCACAAAGTGCGGTCGAAATTCAGGCTGAAAATTTAGTAGCGCTTTCTCCACAAGGTCAACCATTAACGAAGCCTCTTTCATTCCATATTCCGAAAGAAAGCCATATTGCCCTTGTGGGCCAAAGTGGTGCAGGAAAAACCTCTTTAATCAATGTATTACTCGGTTTCTTACCTTATGAAGGCAGCTTAAAAATTAATGGTGTTGAACTGAATCAAAGCCGTTTAAGCGACTGGCGCAAACAAATTGCGTGGGTAGGTCAAAACCCATTACTACTACAAGGTAGCATCAAAGAAAATCTACTTTTAGGTGATATTCAAGCAACTGATGAGCAAATTGAGCAAGCCTTGATTTCTGCTCAAGCGAAAGAGTTTACCGATAAATTAGGCTTGGATAGCGAAATTAAAGATGGTGGGATGGGTGTATCCGTAGGCCAAGCTCAACGCTTAGCTATCGCACGCGCTTTACTACGCAAAGGCAATTTATTATTACTCGATGAGCCAACGGCTAGCCTAGATGCTCAATCTGAAAATCTGGTACTTGCTGCCCTTGCAGAAATGAGCCATAACCAAACCACCTTAATGATCACACACCGTATTGAAGATCTAAAACAATGTGACAATATTTTAGTGATGCAAGAAGGTGAAATTGTTCAACAAGGGCATTTCAACCAATTAAAAGATCAAGGCTTCTTTGCCGAATTATTGGCTCAACGAAAAGAGGATATTCAATAATGCGTGCCTTACTTCCCTTTTTACGTTTATTTAAATTCGCCAAGTTGCCTTTATTTTTAGGCTTGGTTTTAATGATCACGGGTCTAGCCTCCAGCATTGGCTTACTGACCACATCGGGTTGGTTTTTAGCCGCAACAGCTATTGCAGGTCTTGGCACGTTATTTAATTTCTTCTACCCTTCTGCTTCTGTACGTGGGCTTGCTATTAGCCGCACCCTTTTCCGCTATTTTGAAAAGTTGGTGACACACGATGCGACTTTCCGCATTTTGGCTAAATTACGGGTACAAGTTTTTGAGAAAATTATTCCCTTAAGCCCTGCAGTGTTAAATCGCTACCGTAACAGCGATTTATTAAACCGCTTAGTGTCTGATGTGGATACCCTCGATAGCCTTTACCTTCGCTTAATTGCGCCATTTATTACGGCTATTTTTGTGATTCTAGCTATGTGTATTGGCCTAAGTTTCGTGAATGCTCCTTTAGCCTTAGGTCTAGGTGTGAGCCTGCTTATATTGGTATTCGTTATTCCAACCGTTTTCTACCAACTGGGTAAAAAATTTGGTGACAAACTCGTGCATTCACGCGCACTTTATCGCACGCAATTCTTAGAGTTTATTCAAGCTCAAGCGGAATTATTGCTCTTTAATGCTGAAGATAAATTGAAAAATAACATGGCAAAAACCGAAGCTAACTGGCAAGCAGACCAGCAAAAAGAAGCCAATTTAAGTGGATTTTCAACCGCTCTTTCACTCTTCTTAAATGGTTTGATTATTGCCTCAATGTTGTGGTTTAGCTCCCAAGCGGAATTTGGCAACGATGAATATCGTATGGCATTTATTGCGCTCTTCACTTTTGCGGCCTTAGCCTCATTTGAAATCTTAATGCCATTAGGTTCTGCATTCTTACATATCGGGCAAGTCATTGCGTCAGCTGAACGCGTGACAGATATTATCGAACAGCAACCATTAGTGACTTTTAATGGCAAAGCAGAGTTCGATCAAAACGCGACTACATTAATTGAAGCCAAAGATCTTTCTTTCACTTATCCTGAACGTCAAAATCGTGCTTTAGAAAATTTGAATTTAACCATTCAAAAAGGTAAAAAAGTCGCAATTTTAGGTAAAACAGGCAGCGGAAAATCCACGTTATTACAGCTTTTAGTGCGTAATTATGATGCCAATCAAGGAGAATTATTCCTTGCTGGCAAGCCAATTGCTGATTATTCAGAAGACACATTACGCAGCCAATTCTGCTTTTTAACACAACGTGTTCATGTATTTAGCGATACACTTCGTCAAAATCTGCAATTTGCAAGTGCGGTCAATATTTCAGATGAAAAAATGATCGAGGTGTTAAATCAAGTGGGTTTAGGAAAGTTGTTGGAACAAGAACAAGGCTTAGATATTTGGTTAGGTGATGGCGGCCGTCCACTTTCTGGTGGAGAACAACGTCGTTTAGGCTTAGCGCGTATTTTGCTTAATGATGCGCCAATTTTATTATTAGATGAGCCAACTGAAGGTTTAGATCGCGAAACTGAACGACAAATTCTGCGTTTAATTCTTGCCCATGCTGAAAATAAAACCTTAATTATGGTGACTCACCGCTTAACGGCGATTGAGCAATTTGATGAGCTTTGTGTGATTGATGAAGCGAAGCTAATTGAAAAAGGCACTTATGCAGAATTATTGCAATTAGAAAAAGGGTTCTTCAAACAATTAGTGGAGCGTGTGTAAAACAAGGAAGGATAAGTTGGGTGGAAATCTTCCCAGCTTATTCTCGGCACACAGAAATTCCGACTTTGGCTGCTTTCTTCCGAACCTGACCGAGTAAACCGGACACCGTTGCGAGAGACCGAGAAGATTTCCATTGATATCGCAATGCGATTAGGTGGGCTATTATGCAAGAATTGGCCCTGTATTGCAAAGGTTAATTTATCAATTCGGTGAATTTGACGAGAAAATCAACCGCACTTTTAAGGTAAAACCATGAACTATCTCCAATACTACCCTACCGATGTTGTAAATGGCGAAGGCACGCGTTGTACCCTTTTCGTTAGCGGTTGTACGCATGGTTGCCGTGGTTGCTACAATCAAAAGAGTTGGTCTTTTGATAATGGTGTATTATTTGATGAGGTGATGGAACAACAGATCATCAATGATTTAAAAGATACGCGCATTAAACGTCAAGGGCTTACACTTTCTGGAGGAGATCCGATGCATCCTCGTAATGTTGAAGCCTTACTTCCTTTTGTGCAGCGTGTAAAAAAAGAATGTCCTGATAAGGATATTTGGGTGTGGACGGGTTATAAACTGGATGAACTTGATGATTATCAACGTCAAATGTTGCCTTATATTGACGTGCTCATTGATGGAAAATTTATACAAGAACAGGCTGACCCAAGCTTGGTTTGGCGTGGTTCAGCCAATCAAGTGATTTATCGTTTTAAGGTTTAACCGAATAAGGTTAAGCTATTCTGCCAAGCCGTTTCTTTAATCACTTCAGCATTTTCACTTCTTAAACGGCATAACGCCTCAAAGGTGTGAACAATCCGTTCTGGTCGATTAGGTTGTCCTTGAAAGCCAAACACCGGCATATCTGGTGTATCAGTTTCTAACACCAACGCCTCTAATGGTAACTTCGCAATCGCTTTGCGCGTTTTATTCGCGCGTTCATAAGTAATCGTGCCACCTACGCCAATTTTATAGCCCAAATCCACAAATCGTTTTGCTTGATCATAACTTCCAGAAAAACCATGCACGACACCACATTTTGGCAAATTGGCTTGTTTTAAAAAACGGAATAATTGCTCATGGGATTTTCGGCTATGTAAATTGACCGACAGATTATATTTCTTCGCTAAATAAAGCTGACTCTCCAGAAAGTGCTGTTGTTTTTGCCATAATTCATCCGTCAATAAATCTGGAATCGCACATTCTAAGCCAATTTCTGCTACGGCTGTACAATTTTGATTACGAACAGATAATGCCGCATCCAATATCTCTAAATCATGCTCTTGATGCTCTTTGATATAAAGAGGATGCAACCCAAGCCCACAATAAAGATGCTCAGGGAAAAGTGCGGTCATATTTTGGATCGTTTTAAAATCCGACTCTTTTACCGCCACAATCAAGATTTTCTGCACATCAGCTTGCTTAGCGTTATCCACCAGCTGAGCTAATGGCTCTCTCGTGTCATGATGAAGATAATCGAGGTGGGTATGAGTATCGAAGAAAGGCATCGCGTTATTTCACTTAAGAAAAAAGTGTGTAGATTACGCATCCACACACCGAATTAATTATTCAACAGAAACGGATGTA
>ERZ772974.2459-NODE-2459-length-11293-cov-7.984250_pt1 | contig 11293 bp, 14 predicted proteins | sample MGYA00580671_ERZ772974 | MGnify/ENA primary metagenome ERZ772974 (study PRJEB29015, sample SAMEA2738065) | human oral metagenome | biome: human oral; feature: human-associated habitat; material: saliva | place: China | collected 2218 ... | reverse complement strand
GAAATTAATCCTTTAAATTATCTCTATACTTATTTATAAAATATCCTACTGTTCTCTCTATAGAGATTATACATGAAACTACTATTATCTGAATACTAGGATACTCTGACCCAGAAATCTTTAGTCCTATAAAAACAATAGTAAATAACCAAGAAACCATTGCAAAATACTTACTTCTAAACATAGTTTATTCCTCCAACACAGTGTTAAATACTAATTTTACTGCCACCAAATAAATGTCTTTTTACATAATTCCACATAGACTCTTTTCCCACTTTTACATTTGCAGCACCAACCATTCCGTATGCAAGTTTTTCATCCCCACTTAACACATCTACTTTTACTTCATAGATAGTAATATTTTGTTCTTTATTAGAATCCTTAACTTGTGTTGTCAAAGTAGTTGGTAATTCTGAAATCTCTTGAACTTTCCCTTTAACAATACTTTTATCCTCATTATCAAACTGAATAGTAATTTGTTTATCTTTTTTCATACTTTTAATATCCTTCGGTTGAATATATAAGATAACCTTATTTTTGCTTTCTTCTTGAAGGATACTTACTAGTGGTTGTGATAATTCTACCCCATTGCCTTTTGTTAGATTTTTTTCTAATCTTATTCTTCCTTTATGAACAGCCTTTATTTCTAAATCATTCATTAACACTTTATTACCATTAACCTCACTAGTTTTCAGCTTTAATGCGTCATCTACTTCAGTAAGTTTTGAACTTATACTACTTAATGTAGTAGTTTTTAAATTTTCTACTTTTGCATTTCCCTGAGTCGCTATATCACTTGCCGTTGCATTAATTTCGCTATTTCTTTTATTAATATTTTTATAGGATACATCTATTGTTTTTTGTAATTTTGATAAATCGCTTTGCCCTTGCGATATTTGTTCTTTTAATCTCAATTTCATCTGAGAATCTTGCTCATTATTATATAATTCGATAATCTTATTTATTTTTTCAACTAACACTTCTTTTTCCACTTCTAAATTATCCACTGCTGAAGTATCGTTCTTTCCTCTCAGTGCCGAATTCGCTTGAACATTATTTTCTGTTTGAAGTGTATTTATACTTTGAATATAATTATTATACTCATCAATATAACTTACCGGATCATCTGAATTTAATTTATTTACTCCACTACTAATACTATCATGTAATCTTTGTAGTTGTTGTTTTTTCTTCTCTAAATTCTCTTTAGTCTCATTAAGTAGTTTTGAATTTACTTCTTTTTCTATATTTTTCAGTTTTAATATTTTATCACCTTCTTCAACTGTATCTCCATCTTTCTTATAAACTTCTTCTATTTCGGCTTTTGACGTAGCTTTTAAAGTTATAATATCTTTAGAAGGTTCTACACTTGCATTAGCATCTACACTAATATCTACCTTGAAAAATATGATAAATAGTACTAATATAACTAATACTCCTACTAATATCATAAGAAGTTTCTTTATAAATACTGGTGGCTTTTTATTTAGGAGAACATTACTATCTTCTAATTGCTTTAAACTATATAATTTTTTTATTCCATTTTTATTTACCATAGTAGTTTCTCCTATATCATTTGATTCTTCCATAGTTCATAGTACTCACCTTCATTACAAATTAATTCTTCATGTTTACCTGTTTCTACAATTTTTTTATCTTTTAATACAAATATTTGATCAGCATGTTTTATCGTACTTAACCTATGGGCTATCATTATTATTGTTGGCTTTTCATCTTTAAATCCTGTTTCAAAATCTATTGTTTTTAATCTTTTTATAATCTTTTGTTCTGTGATAGAATCTAATGCACTAGTTGCCTCATCTAAAATTAAGATACTTGGTTTTTTCAGTAGTGCTTTAGCAATAGAAAGGCGTTGCAGCTGACCTCCGCTTAAATTTTTCCCATTTTCTTCTAGTACAGTTTCATACTTCTGAGGTAGACTCTCAATAAATTCATGTATTTCCGCATATTCACAAGCTTTTACCACATCTTCCATACTATCCACAAAATCAATACCGTATAAAAGATTCTCTAGTATAGTTCCACTGAAAAAGAAGGTATCTTGTGTAACGTATGATATTCGAGATCGTAAATACTCATCTTTTATTGCTTCTATTCTATGACTATCTATTTTTATCTCTCCTTCATCTGGTTGATAAAATCTCACCAATAATTTCGCAAGTGTAGATTTCCCACTACCACTTTCTCCTACAAAGGCAATGTGTTGCCCTGGATAAAATTTTATATTTACATTTTCCAAAACATTTCCACGATTTCCATATCCAAAACTAACATCTTTCATTTCAGAATGAACACAATATAGTGGATAATGCGGCACTGTACATTGATAACTATTAGTCCCAGTTTGCGCTTCACTTTCACTCTTGAGTTCTAATATTTCTCCTAATCTTTTTGTAGCTATAGTAGCTGATTGTATTTTAGGTTGTAATTCTATGAAACGTTCTATAGGTCCTAAAAAATATATTACTAATGCGTTAAATGTTAGTAAATCCCCTAACGTCATTTCTCCTCTTATAACATAAGTTGAACCTATCCATAGAATAAATAAACTTACTGCTAAATCTAAGAAACCTTTTATAGAACTTTGAGCATTCGTGTACATACCAAGTTTAAATATTTTCTTCATTAGCTTTATAAAATAACTTTCTGCTTTAACAAAGATTTCATCTTCTGCTTGATATGCACGTATTGTTTGAATACCACTTATCGATTCAACTAAATACGAATTTAACTTCGCATTTGATTCCATTTGTTCTTCGTTATATCTATTATATGGTTTAGAAAAAGCATAAGCTAAAGATACGTATATCGGAATAGTCAGTAACGTTATTAAAAATAAAGTAGAATTTTGAATATACAGTATTATACTTCCTACTATTATCATTACTATATCTATTAGAGATGTTACTGCTGCCGATGCAATCGCGTCTCTTATTTTACTCGCATCCATAAAACGAGATAAAACCTCTCCTACTTTTCTTGTTTCAAAGAAATTCATAGGTAGACTTAGCACATGTTTATAATAACCTAGCATCAAGCTAATGTCTGTACGCATTCCAAAATATAATATCAAATGATTTCTAGCAAATGTTAAAACATTTTGTAATACATACATAAATAATATCCCAAGTGATATAGTATGCAAACTGGTTAAAAGTTGATTTGGTACTATATCATCAACCAAAAATTTAAAATAAAACGTTCCTAAAAAACCAAATAGGTTTAAAAATAAAGACGCTATAAATATGGCGATAATAAGATTCTTATTCGGTTTCAGCACACTCCACATCATCGGTAGGAATTTTATGCTTTCATCACCTTTTTTAAAGTATTTATTCTTTTCTATTAATACCAATACCCCTGTCCAATATTGACAAAATTCCTCTATTTTTTCTGTTCTACGTCCTTTAGCAGGATCCACAACAGTAACTATATTATTTCTCACTTCTTCTATTATAACAAAATGAGCAAATCCGTCTTTTGTTATTACATGTGCTATTGATGGAGTAGGTATTTCGTTTAAAGCCGAAGGATCTTCGGCACGAACACCCCGAGCATTAAACACTAGCTTCTCAACTATTTTCATAAGCCCTGCAATATTCGTACCTTGAAGATCTGTCCCCCCATACTCACGTAGTCTTGTTACAGATACGCTATAGCCATAATAATTAGAAATCATAGCCATACAAACTGGTCCACAATCTTTTGGATCTGTTTGTTTTATAAATTTAATTCTTTTTCTCATTATATGCTCCTTAAATCAAGAAAAAATTATTATTCATCTTTCCATCCACAATATCCCTTCTTCTTATTCTTAATAATTCAAAAAGATCTTCCCAAAAATTTCCCCCAGTTATTCTTTCTATTTCAAAATTTGTTAATTCCTTAACCTTGTTATTTTCTTTTATTTGCATTTCATTTAAAGTTTTCTGTTTCCCCATAAAATTTCTCTCCTTATCTTACAACTGATGTTCTAGGTAAAATTTTAACTTTATTAACTTCTACACTACTTTTAGTACTTTGAATTTTTTCTATATGATTATTGATATATATTGATTCTTTATTATTTTCTTTTCTACTAATCTTAGAGTTTTTCACTTCACTCTTATCTATGCTTTTAGTATCTTCTTTGAAAAATCTATCATACAAACCCTTAGCTGTTATCCCGATTCCTGCCCAACCATTTACTACTTTGCCTTCTTTTACATATAATACTGCTGGTACTCCAGGAATTTGTAATTTCGCGAGAAAAACTTTAGCATCTTTGTCTAAATCCGGACTTTCTATATCATAATAATTCAGCTTATTTCCATATAAACTATTAAATTCTCTCAATATTGGAGAAAATTTTCTACAATGCGGACAAGTTTTTCTTCCGAGATACAGTACAAATGTCTCTTTATTTTCAAATTTAGAGTAAATCTCTTTTATATTTAACTTATTAAATCTATCCACATTTTGAAGATATTCATCTTCTGTAACTTCCTTTTCTTCTATCTTATTGTTAATCGCTATATCATTTGCATTAATAGTTGAAGTATTAGAAAATATAGCTGATACAACCATAATTGACATTAGTATTTTATTCATTTTTTATCACCTCATTTTTTATAGAAAGAGGGGATTTCCATCCCCTCTTTATCACCATAACTTAAAGTATATAGTTTCTTTTAAATAAATTATTATTGTTATCCAGATAATCCATATAGAACCGATAACCATCATTATTTCTTCAAAATCTGAATTTAGATAAAGTAATATAATTAAAATTATTAAAGCTATTATGATAAAAATTATCGTAATAATATAATAACTTTTCTTATTTCTTGGAATTAAATGATTTTCTATAATTTTAGGTACAGTAAATCGTCTATAGCTCACTATTATAACTAAAGAAAAAAATATACTCATTAAGCCTGTATATAGTATTCCATACCAATCTCTCTTCCCTGAAAAAATTAATAACACTACGGGTATAACTATAAAATTGCAAATTCCAATTATTATAAATAATACTTTTTTAAGTTTATCCGGTATAAACTCCATATAGGAAACATCCTCCTATTGCAGCTCCTGTAATCCACGGATTGAACCAACTGTATTCTGCTGCTATTAGACCACATTCCATTCCGTTCCACAATCCATTAGCAACTTTAGCCAGTCCTCGTTCCCCTCCTCCATTTATAACTGTCAATTCACCATTTGTTAATTCTCTCATATCCATCATCTCCTATATATTAATTAAAGATATCTTATTGCCGTACATCCTATTGCAGCATAATGTGAACCTATTGCAAATCCAGCTCCTGTTCCAGCTCCAGCTGTAATTAATCCACCGACAATTCCTCCAATAGCTCCACCTCCTACTGCACATATTCCTATCATGGTAGCATCCCACCATCCATCGCCACCATTTAATTTCTCTTGTTCTTTTTTGTTTAGTTCTGTGAACTTTTGTTCTGAAATATTATTCATCATTCTTTTATCTCCTAATTTATTATTATAAGTGGTACCTCTTATAATTTTATTATACATTAATATAATAAACATACTCTATTTTTTCCTAGAAGGTAATATTTATTCCTGAATAGAAAAATTATATTCATATATCATTACTATTGATATTCCTATTATTAAATGTTAAAATCTAATTAACACTTATTTTAGGAGCGTATTATGAAAGATTATTTTGAAATTATATACTATCATATTCCAATAATGATTTTATTATTTATTTCTATATGTAATATTATAAAACAAATTTATCAAGTAAAGTTTAACAGGCATGATTTAATAATATTTTCAGGAATTTTTGTGTTGACTTATTATTTTTCTTATTATATCTTTAATTTTTTTATAATACTTTCAATAATTTTCCCTATATTTGCAATATTAAAAAGAAAAAATGTTAAATTTAATCTCTTCAATTTAACATTTACTATATTATACACAACAGCGTTATTTAAAACATCTGAATTACTAGTAACATTAGTATATACTATTCTAAAGATTACTCTTTGGATTAATATAATGGATATGATAGTCTTTTTTATATTAACCTTTATATTTTCAAAGATTTTTAAAATTAATTTAAATAGCTTTACAAAACAAGAAAGCAGTATCATTTACAAGTTGTTACTTTTTATTTCTGTATTTATTCTTGTTTTTTATAATTTTCTAGGTATAAACTCTGTTATGGAAAGTAATAATATACCCCTTTATTATATGTCTATAAGTGTAATTACTTTCTTCTTTATATTGTTTGTTTTCATCTCCTCTTCTCTTCTTAAAAATTTTCATATTAAGATGGAAGTAGAAGCTGAAAGGCAAAAGCTAGAACAACAGAAAAAATATATCGAATCATTAGAAAAAAATAATAATGAGATTAGAAAATTCAAACATGATTTTAATAATATTATTTTAGGACTTGAGGGGTATATAACTAGCAATGAAGTAGATAATATAAAGTTAAGAGACTACTTTTACAACAATATAAAGGACTTCAACACAAAAATTGAGCTTGATAATATAGTTCTTTCTCATTTAAACAATATTAAAGTTCCATCTATTAAGAATTTACTTACAAATAAAATCATCAGCGCTCAAAATAATGATTTTAAAGTTAATATTTGTGTTGAAGATGAGATTGACAATTTTTATGTTAATGAGATGCAGCTAAGTCGTGTATTAGGAATTTTCTTGGATAATTCTTTAGAGGCTGGTTTAGAATTAGACAATAATAGATTTTTAGAATTAATAATTTTAAAAGTCAATAAAACTATTGTTATTCAAATAACGAATACCTTTTATAATACCGATTTAGATATAAACAAAATTAATGAAAGTGGATATTCTTCAAAAGGAGAAAATAGAGGAATAGGATTAAGTTCTGCTAACGAAATTATTAGTAAACATAATATGATTTTAAATACTAGAATCGAAGATAATCTATTTAAACAAATACTTACAATTGAGGGGGAGTTATAGATGAAAGTTTTTATTTGTGAAGATAATAATGAAATTTTAAAGAAAATAGAACAAGTCATAAAAAACTATATTATGATTAATGATTTATCTATTGAAATCATAACATCATCTACTAATCCGTTAAACATTTTGGAAGAAGCGCCTAAACACGGTATAGCTAACTGTTATTTCTTAGATATAGACTTAGGTGAAAGTGTTATGAGCGGTATAGACTTAGGGAAGAAAATTCGAGATATTGATCCTTTCGCAAAACTAATCTATATTACAAATTTTGATAATATGCAAGTTAGGATATTAAATGAAATGATAGCTCCCCTAGCCTATATAATAAAAAATCATGATGACATAAATGAAAAAATACGCACGTCTCTAACTAAAGCATATGAACAATACATTCAAAGTACAAAACTAAACTCTAATATAGGAAAAGTTCCAATTAAAGTCGGACTTAAACAAGAGTTCTATGATATTACTGAACTGCTATATTTTGAAGCATTAGAAGGCCACAAAATAAGATTAAATTTAATAAATAATAAAGAAATAATATTCTTCGGTAAAATTTCAAATCTTGAAATTTTACACCCATCAATTTATATCTGCCATAGATCTTATGCTATAAATTTAGACAATATAGATAAATTAGATACTGAAACTGTAATTTTTAAAGATGGAACTTCTATATACCTTTCTTCAAAAACTATACGTAGAATAAAAAAAGAGATTAAAAATAGATAAATAAAAACTTCAAAATAACTTACACACAAGTTAATTTTGAAGTTTTTTTGTTTTTCTAAAAATAATCTTTGAATATACATTACTTTTTATAATCATAAGAAAAATTTATTTAATATTTCTAGTTTCTATTTTCACCTTCGTTTTCCTATGAAAATACTGATGAACTAAAAACACAATCAATAATAAAGCAAAAGATACAAATGGCATAATGGAATCAGTATCTTTAACTACTTCGACTGTTAAATAAAATATAATACTAATTTCTATCACAAATAAGAAACATTGAATACTTTTTTCAAAAGTCGACATTTTTTTAAATAAATCTATATATTTCTTCCAGTTAGCATTAATATATCTAATTAGTCGGAAATAAAATTCTATTAAACTATCCATAAATATTCCTCCTATAGAAATTTCTTTTAAAAATAATCTCCCAAACCGATAAGCTTGGAAGATTAACTTTAATTAATATCTTTCATCAAGTGTAAAACGCATTTCTATTTTGAAGATTCCATCTTCTGGTGCATACGCTCGAATTGTTTCTTTGTGCTTTTCTGCAATAAGTTGTGCCATAGATAACCCTATACCATATCCTTTTATTGCACTATTTCTTGATTCATCTAGACGATAAAAGCGCTCAAACACTTTACTTAAATCACCTTTTTGAACTGTTGCTTTATTAGAAACTTTCAAAATAGCATATTTTCTATTTTTCTTAAGACTAACTGATATACCGCTGTCTTCCGGTGCATATTTAATAGCATTTTCTAACAATATATCCATCAATTGTACTATTGAAGCTTCTTCACCAAAATAATGCAAATCAGGATCTATATCTGTTACAATATTTTTTTTCTGGAAGTGTGCTAATTCATTAAAATCTTCTATTCTTGATTCCAATGCATTTGCCAGATCAAATCTTGTTCTTTCGACAGTGTCTTTTTCTTCCATTCGGCTAAATACAACTAAACTGTTAACTAAACTAGTAAGACGGTCTACTTGATTATGTATGTTCTGCGTCCATTTTGAATCACCATTCATCATCTCTAATACATCAGCATTAGAACTAATAATAGCCAACGGTGTTTTCAGCTCGTGACTCGCTCCTGTTATGAATTGTTTTTGTTTTATGTAAGTTTCTTGAATTGGTGCTATCACTCTTTTAGAGATTAACACAATTAAAACAAATACTGATGCTATAACTCCAATAGAAATTAATAAACTATTTTTTTCAAATGAATGTTGCGAATCTAATTCACGTTGGCAATTTAAGAATAGTATTAAGTTTCCTACGTTTGTTTCAGCTTTTAAGAATCTATAGCTACCAATAAATCCGCTAGTTTTTCCTTCCTTTAATGCTTCAATAACCTTACTCTGCAAAGCATCTTGATTAGGTATTAAAGTGTCATCACGATATGTTTTAATTATTCTTCCAGAATCATCAACCTTAGCAATAGAAAAACCATTATAATCTGTTGTACTAGATGAATTTTTTGTAATTATTAGATCATCTCCATCTTCAGCAAAAATTTTAATTAATGCTTGTGATTTTGAAGCATCTAATAGTGTTGTGTCTATTCTTTCTTCTAATTTATAATAATTTATAAAGTTTAACGCAATAGCCAAAATAGCTATTACTACAGCTACACTCCCAACAGCTGTTGTAATAAATTTTCTTCTAAGACTCTTAAACATCAATCATCTCCAAAGTATAACCAACATTTCTAGTAGCTTTAATATGGATATTTGCATCTAATGCTTTTAATTTTTTTCTTAGATATGAAATATTAACCCAAACTACGTTAATTTCAGATTCACTATCATATCCCCAAATTCTTTCTAAAAATTGTTCAGTTTGAATCACATTCCCTGGATTTCTCATCAACATTTCCATCATTTGATATTCTTTATTTGATAATCTTACTTTATCTTTTTCTGTTGCTAATTCAAATGTGTATTTACTTAAGCTAACATTCCCTAATTCTAATACATTACTAGTAAATGTCGCTTGTCTTCTTGTCATTGAACGAACTCTCGCTAATAGCTCCTTAGTTACAAATGGTTTTGTTAAATAATCATCTGCACCACTGTCTAGTCCATACACCTTATCTTCAATCTCTGATTTTGCTGTAAGTAATAAAACTGGTGTACTTTTTTTATTCTCTCTTAATTTTTTTACTACTGTTACCCCATCCATTTGTGGCATCATAACATCAAGAATAGCTCCATCATAATCATCCAACATAAGATAATCTAATGCATCTTGTCCGTTATTTACTACGTCGACTGAGTAATTGTTGTGTTTTAACATTGCTTCAAGAGCATCTGCTAAGTCTCTTTCGTCTTCGGCTAATAATAACCTCATAGTTTCCCACTCCTAACTATATTTTTATGTTATAGATAATTTAATTCAAATATATTATATAAAAACTAACTAAAATCTAGTTTAAACAAAGATTTAAATTTTATATTATATTTTAATTCATTTAAATTATTCGAGTAAATACCTATTTATTTCGTCTTTTTCGAACTTAATTTTTTAAAAATTTATTTCATCTATATAATATATTATAACAAAAATTTATTATTTTTATACTCATTTTTTTACATTTATAATAATGATTTTATAATATATTTATTAACTATTATTGTACTCCTTTTTGACTAGACATGTCAAAAAAATTGGCTAACGCTTTCATCGTTAGCCAACAAAATTATTTTCTTCCAATAAGCAGTCCACTTTGTATGTAATCTTTCATTCCTTTTCCATATCCCCATTTTTCTGCATACTCATCTGTTACATCAGAATTAATAATTTGGAACTTAGTAAATCCTGCTTTTTTAATAATATCAACCATCTCTTCTTCCAGAAGAGCACCCGCCACTCAAGTGCAGTGCATCTTTCGAGAATTTTTCCACTCTAATGGTAATTCCTTTTTCAAGATAATATCTGATATTACAAACATTCCGTCTTCTTTTAAAATACGATATATTTCATCATATACTTTTTGTTTATCTGGCTCTAAATTTATAACACAGTTACTAATAACTCTATCAACCGATTGGTCTTCTAATGGAATATTTATTAGTTCTCCTTTAATAAATTCAATATTATCAAATTTCTTATTATCTCTAACTTTCTTAGCTTTTTCTAACATTGAATCTAATCTGTCTAAGCCATATAGTGTTCCTACTTTTGGATTTTTCATCTTTGTTATGAAAATATCCATTCCTGTTCCACATCCCAAATCAATTAAAGACTGTCCTTCTTTGATTTTTAGGTGATTAATTGGATTGCCACAAGAAAGCCCCATGTTTATTTCATCAGGAAATTCATTTATTATTTTTTCGTCATATCCTAACGATTTACTTAGTTGTTTTGGATCAATTTTTGTCTTTTGTTTATTTTTAGAAATATTATCATAAAAGTTATCAACTGATAATCTTATTTTGATATTATTCATTATTATCACCATCCCTTGATATTAAATAGTTGGGAGTGACTCAAAAATCGTGATTTCGTAGAAATCGATTTTGTCGAGTCACCCCC
>ERZ772974.2452-NODE-2452-length-11303-cov-31.051298_pt1 | contig 11303 bp, 10 predicted proteins | sample MGYA00580671_ERZ772974 | MGnify/ENA primary metagenome ERZ772974 (study PRJEB29015, sample SAMEA2738065) | human oral metagenome | biome: human oral; feature: human-associated habitat; material: saliva | place: China | collected 2218 ... | reverse complement strand
TAATGCCTGGTGATAACGTGACTATCGACGTTGAGTTGATCCACCCAATCGCCGTAGAACAAGGTACTACATTCTCTATCCGTGAGGGTGGACGTACTGTTGGTTCAGGTATGGTTACAGAAATCGAAGCTTAATTCGATTTAGTTCCCAGAAGAACAATTATTTAAGTCAGACACTAAAAGAATCTTGCTTTGCAAGGTTCTTTTTTTATTCAAATTATCTTAGAAGGTCTTCTAGTATAGCGATATGATAGATTTTTTGGTATAATAAAGGTTATGGAAATCGAAAAAACCAATCGCATGAATGCGCTTTTTGAATTTTATGCTGCGCTTTTGACAGATAAGCAGATGAATTATATTGAACTCTACTATGCAGATGATTACAGTCTTGCGGAGATTGCTGAAGAGTTCGGTGTTAGTCGCCAAGCTGTTTATGACAATATCAAGCGGACAGAAAAGATTTTAGAAGACTATGAGATGAAATTGCACATGTATTCAGACTACATTGTCCGCAGTCAGATTTTTGATCAGATCTTGGAGCGCTATCCTAAGGATGAGTTTCTTCAGGAGCAGATAGAAATTTTAACAAGCATTGATAATCGGGAGTAATCATGGGTAGTCTAGTTATTTATCAAGGATTACCTTGCAAACTATTAGCCGCAGAGGAACCATTTCCTACTCGACTACAGATTATCTCGCCCAATGATATCTCCAAAGCTATGCAAATAGGTTTTAGCTGTTGGGGATATCCAAATGAAATCATGAAAGAAATCACACCCGAAGAACTTGAGTGTTTGCAACATTTCGGACGATTTCCACTGAATTGAGTAAATAGGAGAAAAAAATGGCATTTGAAAGTTTAACAGAACGTTTGCAGAACGTCTTTAAAAATCTACGTAAAAAAGGAAGAATCTCTGAGGCTGATGTCCAAGAAGCAACCAAAGAAATTCGTTTGGCCTTGCTGGAAGCCGACGTTGCTTTGCCTGTTGTAAAGGACTTTATCAAGAAGGTTCGTGAACGTGCAGTCGGACACGAGGTCATTGATACCCTTAATCCAGCACAACAGATTATCAAAATCGTTGATGAGGAATTGACAGCCATTTTAGGTTCTGATACTGCTGAGATTATCAAGTCATCTAAGATTCCTACGATTATCATGATGGTCGGTTTGCAAGGGGCTGGTAAAACGACTTTTGCTGGTAAGCTGGCTAACAAACTCAAGAAGGAAGAAAATGCACGTCCTTTGATGATTGCGGCGGATATTTATCGTCCAGCTGCCATCGACCAGTTAAAAACACTTGGACAACAGATTGATGTTCCTGTTTTCGCTCTTGGAACAGAAGTACCAGCTGTTGAGATTGTTCGCCAAGGTTTGGCGCAAGCGCAGGCCAACCACAACGACTATGTTTTGATTGATACGGCAGGGCGTTTGCAGATTGATGAGCTCTTGATGAATGAGCTTCGTGATGTTAAGGCCTTGGCTCAACCAAATGAAATCCTGCTCGTCATTGATGCCATGATCGGTCAGGAAGCGGCCAATGTCGCTCGTGAATTCAATGCTCAATTGGAAGTAACTGGTGTCATCCTTACCAAGATTGATGGGGATACTCGTGGTGGTGCGGCCCTATCTGTTCGTCACATCACTGGAAAACCAATCAAGTTCACTGGTACGGGTGAAAAGATTACAGATATCGAAACCTTCCACCCAGATCGTATGTCAAGCCGTATCCTTGGTATGGGGGATATGCTGACCTTGATCGAGAAAGCTTCTCAGGAATACGATGAGCAAAAAGCTCTTGAAATGGCTGAGAAGATGCGTGAAAACACCTTTGATTTCAATGATTTCATCGATCAATTGGATCAGGTGCAAAACATGGGGCCGATGGAAGACTTGCTCAAGATGATTCCAGGTATGGCTAACAATCCAGCTCTTCAAAATATGAAGGTGGATGAGCGCCAGATTGCGCGTAAACGTGCCATCGTGTCTTCTATGACTCCTGAAGAACGTGAAAATCCTGATTTGTTAAATCCAAGTCGTCGCCGTCGTATCGGTGCTGGTTCTGGAAACACCTTTGTTGAAGTCAATAAATTTATCAAGGACTTTAACCAGGCTAAACAGCTCATGCAAGGTGTCATGTCTGGTGATATGAACAAGATGATGAAGCAAATGGGAATCAATCCAAATAACCTTCCTAAAAATATGCCAAATATGGGAGGAATGGATATGTCTGCCCTTGAAGGCATGATGGGACAAGGCGGCATGCCAGATATGTCAGCTCTTGGAGGAGCTGGAATGCCAGATATGAGCCAGATGTTTGGTGGAGGACTTAAAGGTAAAATCGGTGAATTTGCTATGAAACAGTCAATGAAACGCATGGCAAACAAAATGAAAAAAGCGAAGAAGAAGCGTAAATAGTCTATGCAAAGAATTGCTAGTTCTTCACAATTCATAAACTTATGTAGACAAGAGAGGGAACTTTGGTTCCCTTTTTTTACTAAAGTTTCAAGAAATATAATGTTTATATAATAGAAATTTCATGCTAACAAAAGAAGTTCGTTATTTCTATACCTAAACAAATAGTTTGAAAACTGAAATAATAAAAATTTATTTTAACCGGATATTATTTGAGTTTTATAAATAATAAAGGTATAATAGTACTGTATAACTTAACATTATATAAATAGGAATTTTAAGGAGTAGGAAGATGAAAAAAGTTTTGATGATGGCTTTTCTCACATTAACGATACTGTTTGGTTTCTTTTTTAATATGGAATCCAAAGTATCTGCTACAGAACATGCGGATGTTATTACCCGCGCGTATTTAGCAGATGAGAAGGGCAATGAACTAAACTCTCCAAACATAGACCAATGGCAACAATTTCGTCTAACAGTTGATTTCAATTTACACAATAATAAAGTAATGGCGGGAGATACTACTGTTGTAAAATTACCAGATGTACTTTATTTGCCTGTAACAAGTAACTACGATATAAAAGATCAGGATGGACATTTAGTTGCTAAAGCTGTAGTCGATCGAGAAACAAAAACTGCGACTATTACATATGAACCTTATGTTGAAACGCATTCAGATGTCAAAGGAACTTTTTATTTTTATGTACGTGTCAATCACGATCTTGTAAAAACTGCAAAGGAAATTCAGATCGATATTACAGTTAGTGGGAAAATTTATCCTGCAGGTAAGGTTAATTTCAAAGGCATTGGACAACCTATAAAGGATAACCTAAATAAGGTTGGTTGGCAAGATGCAACTGAACCAACTATCGGTCGTTATTCCATCTCTGTCAATCGCAGTGGTAAACCAATGACGGGTATTAAAGTGGTAGATGTACTTAAAATACCAAATGCTAGCTACAAACAAGAAACTTTTAAAGTCTATAAAGGAAATTGGGTGTTCCGTAATGGAGATTGGTTCTTAGACAATTCCGTTGATATTACTGCACAGACTCCGATAACATTTAATGCAGACAACTTCTCAGTCCAGTTGCCTGACTTGTCTGCGAACGAAGGTATTTGGATCAGTTACGCTGTTCAATTGCCTTATGTTCCAGTTGAAGGAGAACAATTCTCTAATGATGCCACTTTAACTACAACAAATGGTATAGAAGAAACTTATAAATCTGTCTATATCATCTATTCTGGAAATGGTAAAGCTGAAGGTTATACCTTTAAGGTTCAGATTAAGAAGGTTTCTGAAGATGGTTCTGCCTTGAAAGGCGCTCAGTTCGATGTGATTCGTGATCGTTCTGGTCAAGTTGTTGCAAAAATTGAAACAAACGAGCAAGGTATTGCTGAAGTAGGAAATCTCTTGAAGGATACCTATACTCTAAAAGAAACAAAGGCTCCAACTGGTTATGATTTAGCTGAAGATGTTAAGGTCAAGCCAGAAGACTTTGATACTACTTATAGATTAGCTACTAAAACAATTGTAGATAAGAAAACAGTCCCTGCACAAGCTCAATTAACAGCAAAGAAACTGTTAGTTGGTCGAAATTTAAAAGATGGTGAGTTTTCATTTTCTTTAAGTGACGCAAATGGGACAGTGATAGAAACTATTAAGAATAAGGCAAATGGGAACATCGACTTTACTGCTCTAAACTTTAATAAAGCAGGCATTTATAACTACACTATTCGTGAAGTAAAAGGCGATGAGAAAAATATCACTTATGATCCAAGTGAAATCAAAGCAACGATCACAGTAGTCGAAAACAATGGTAAATTGGTTGCTTCAGTTTCGTATGAAGGTGGAAAGAATACTTTTAAAAATACTTATACTCCACCGAGCACTCCTCCTGGTGGAAAGGAAGAGTTGCCTAAAACAGGTACGAATGACACTAGAATCCTTGTTTTTGTAGGTCTTATTAGTCTTGTAATTGCTAAATTCTTATTATTTCAGAAACGTGACTAATTGACAAATCTTAATTCATATAAAATAGTATTGTAAAAATCCTTTTTTAGATATAGAAAAACCTATTGAAACTTATATTCCAATAGGTTTTATAATGACTGGAAAAGTAGCGGTGAGTGATAATTCATATTCAAGGGTGAATGATAATGAGGAAAGAAGAGGTGATAGGTGAGTTTGAATATAATAATGTTTTTACCATGTTTATGAGTTATCTAACGATAATGTGAGAATTATTAGTGAATCAAAGAGAGGCATGTCTATAGATAATACCAAACTGTTAAAAAGATAATAGTTTTAAAGAGTGAAAAATAGTTTTTGGTGCTAAATTGGTGCTATTAAGAAAATAAAAACGCTGAAATTATTGATTTCAAGCGTTTTCTTTTGAATAACTTACTCTACTCCCACTCGATAATTTCCATAGCATATTTGTTTCTCTTTTTCTATATCAGTATTTCTTTAGCTCCTATTTTTAGTTGTTTTTATACCTATTTTTCGTAGTTTTTGAATTATTTAGTATCATATCAGTATCAAGAGTGATACTGAAAGATTTGTTAAGATTTCGACAAGCTGTTGTAGTTATTCATATTCTGACATTAAATTTTATTACCTAACCCGAGATGTATTCAAGTGCAGCATTATATGCAATATTATATATTTTTCTAGAATAAAATGGACCTATATAATTAGCTCTTTGTAAATCCTCTTCGGTTGATTTAAGAATATCTTCTATAGTTTTAATTCCAATTTTTTGAAGCTCATCTTTTTTATGTTGAGTTAAATCTAATATGTCCAATGGTCTTTTCAATATATTATTTAATACCAAAAACATATCTTCTGATGCATTTTCTAAACTAATACTCTTATTTATATCATTAAAAGCTGGCGAATTTTTACCATACTCTGTATAAATTTTAATGGATAGATTATCAAATATTTCCTTACTTCGTTCAACCACAGAAGTTGTCCCTTCACTAGCAACCACAACTCCTAGATTCAATTGATATCTATCATAAACTTCTCCACGTACCTTTGTTCCTTCTGTATGTAACCTAATAATTCCTGAATACTCAAGAATTCTAACAGAAGATTTTACTGATTCTGGAGCATCTTTGTGTATAGCAAAAAAAATTGTTTTCTTATTATTCTTTTCATTTTTATTCTTTGTTTCTTCTAAAACATCCCTTTCTATAAATGTCCTTCCCCAATCTATCATTTCTTTGTGCCCTGAATAAAATGATGACAATTTAGTGTGTTCTTGCCAAATTTGAACACGATAAAAATCTTTTATTGTTGAACTAACGTTATTTTTTTTAAAACTTTTAAATCCTTCACTAGCTTGTTCTATACTCTTAAGTAAAAGCCTTGGATTTCCATCACAACACATGATTAACGCATCAAAACATTGCCCCTGACTTTCTAGTTTTTCTATAAACTTAACATCATCTATTTGACACTTAACCATCTCTCTCATACTATTAATGTAATTCTTATCATTAATGTTTCTTTCAACTACCACACTATTAACATCATGAAATAACTGAAGTGTAGAATAATAGCTTATTCCTGGGTAAACAGCCGCCTTACAACAAATATACGGACTTCTCAAATCTCTAAACATGCTAAAAAATTCTCTTTGTTGCCTAGGTATAAAATTATGACAAGCCTCATCAAAAAAGAATATGACTTTTTCAACCGAAAACTTAACACAAAAATTTTTTATAATTTCTTTTATAAAATCGATGTCATCTACTACTCTAAAGTTTAATTCATCTATCCCTAATATTTCCACAATTTCCGTTTTCGAAATTTTTTTCTGATCTCTCCATGATCTTTCCAAAACTGTTATAAACTTATCAAGATTGCTTTCGCTTGATTTTTCGCGGTTAAATAACATTTTAAATGGATCACTATTTGCCGTAATAATACCCTTTTCAAGGATTGCATTTCTAAATTCATTCAATAGTTTCGCATACATCCAATACTGAAAATTTTTATTGTCAAAAGGATTATTAACAAGCATACTTTTGCTAAAACTCAAATATACCGGCAATACTTTTTTAGCAGAATATTCGCTATTCAACTCACTCTCAGCCACTTTAATCAGCATAGTCTTTCCAATTCCTCTACTCCCTATAAGCAATAATTGAGAACTAGACTTTAAATTATTTATAATATTTCTGTCTGATTTTGTTTCAACATATATTTTTTTTATTTCACTTAACTTAATATCTTCTGTTCTTATAATGAAATTTGTACTCATTTAAATTACCTCATATTCCGTTAATAAAGCATCCACTCTGTTAGTAAACTCATCAGGATGGTTTCCAAATCTAATACTTGTTCCAACAATAAGTAATGAAAGTATCTCTTTACACATTTTTAAAATATTGTCGCATATGTCTTTATTATATTTAACTTGAAAATCTTTTAATTGTTTCAAGTATTCATCTTTTCCATGAACATATTCTGAACATTCTCTGTAACAACTATTTATAGCGGAATTAAAAGTTCTGAAATCACCTTTTAAAAATAATTCCCAATACTGATTAATTAATATACCGTCATTTTCTTTATTAAATTCACTCCAAATAATATCTCTTTTATTGTTTTTCCAAAGTAAATACGCATAATTATTATCCTTAAATTTAAAAAGAGAAATCCCCATTTCTAAGATACATCTTAAGCTAATATAACTCTGTCTATAAAAACCTTGCAAACAAAAATATATTGATGCAAACGCATCATGTGTTATCTCCTTTAATAATTCATCAAATCCAAAATCTTCCCCTCGTTTTTGATAACAATTAATTAATAAGTATACTTCCGAAATAATATTTATATTTTCGTCAATAGCACACAAAAAATTTTCATCTATTTGACTTTTTTGTATCAACAAACTTTCTTTAATTTCAATTCCCATAACCCCTCCATTCTTTACCATCAAATTCCATAATATCATCTAAGCTACAATCCAATACCTTGCAGTTCTTCCCAAGGACTTCCACAGTAACATTCTCATTTTTATTAAGCTTATTTATCGTGTATGTACTGACACCTGCAAGTTCTGCCAATTCTTTCTTCTTCTTCATATAAATAAATTCTCCTCCAATAAACAATTCACCTAAATTCTACAACTCCCTTTTGAACCTACTCTTGGGACTTTTTAGTATGATAAATTGTAAAATATAGTGCAACAAAAAAACTCATAGTGTTTCAAAAAAAACTCATAGCGTTTCATTGGTGTAAACTGTAAGTAACCACACAAACAGAACCCGAGGAAAAACTATGAGCTACTCCCATCTTACCATAACTGACCGAATAAAGATAGAAACCTACTTGGAATTAGGTTTGAAACCTTGCCAAATTGCAAGTAAACTTGGCGTCCATAAGTCTACCATTTCAAGAGAGTTAAGACGATGCCAAAATGCTTATTCTGCAGCCTTAGCACAGGAACAGTACAACCATAGGGCTAAGCAAAAAGGTCGGAAGCCTTGTTTGACACCAAAGTTGAAAAAGGAAATTGAGGACGGTTTAAAATCCTCCTGGTCGCCTGAACAGATTTGGGGTCGCTATCAGCTTGAACAAAAGCCAATGGTCGCTTTTAAAACCATATATAACTGGCTCTATGCTGGTTTGATTGATCTGGATTTAAGCATTCTTCGCCGAAAGGGCAAAACTCGACAACCCAAAGAAACACGTGGGACATTTAGGATTGGTACGTCGATTGCCAAACGTCCTAAAGAGGTTCGGCAATCGTAAAACTTTCGGTCACTGGGAGCTCGATACTGTGGTGTCTTCCAGAGGCAAAAGCAAGGGGTGTTTAGCGACTTTTCTAGAACGAAAAACACGCTTTTACTTAGCTTTCAAGATACCAGATAGAACAGCCAAATCCATGTTTTCAGCCATCGAACAACTTTGTAGGCTATTTCCAAAAGAGGCTCTTAAAACCTTCACTTCAGACAGGGGAAAAGAGTTTGCCTGCTATCCTCTGGTAGAGAATTTAGGAATTTCCTTTTTCTTTGCGGACGCCTATTCATCCTGGCAGAGAGGAAGCAATGAAAACGCAAATGGCTTACTAAGAGAATATTTCCCAAAGAAAACAGATTTAGCTGCTATCTCTGATGAGGCTTTGAACAAAGCCTTATATGATATCAATCACAGACCACGAAAATGTTTAGCTTACAGAACAGCTTGTGAAGCTCTAGTGGATGAGTTTGAGTAAATGTTGCACTTATTCTTGCAATTTATCGTATCAAAATAGTATCACTAAGACAGTTTTTACGCTTTTAAATCGCTAAAGCCCTGCGTTTTCAACGGTTCTATAGCAGAAACATATTCGTTACCGTTACTCCCACTCAACGGTTGCAGGTGGTTTACTTGTGATATCGTAGACGATACGGTTAACGTGATCCACTTCATTTACAATACGTACAGAAATCTTTTGAAGGACATCCCAAGGAATTTTGGCAAAGTCAGCTGTCATACCATCGATAGAAGTGATTGCACGAATGGCGATTGTGTAATCATAAGTACGACCATCACCCATAACACCTACTGAACGAACGCCTGTGTTGACAGTGAAATATTGCCAGATATCGCGGTCAAGACCAGCTTTGGCAATTTCTTCACGAAGGATTGCGTCTGATTCACGGACTGTTTCAAGTTTTTCTTCAGTGATTTCACCCATGACACGGATCGCAAGTCCTGGTCCTGGGAATGGTTGGCGCCATACGATGTGGTCTGGCATACCAAGCTCTGTACCGAGGGCACGAACTTCGTCTTTATAAAGAGTGTTCAATGGTTCAATCAGTTCAAACTGCATGTCTTCTGGAAGACCACCCACGTTGTGGTGTGATTTGATGGTTTGAGCAGTATCTGTACCAGACTCAATCACGTCAGTATAAAGAGTTCCTTGAGCAAGGAATTTTACATCTTTTAGCTTACTTGCTTCGTCATCAAAGACATAAACAAACTCATTACCGATGATCTTCCGTTTTTGTTCAGGGTCAGAAATGCCAGCAAGTTTGTCAAGGAAGCGTTTTGCAGCGTCTGCTTTGACGATATTCAAACCAAACTTACCACCAAGCATCTCCATAACTTGGTCTGCTTCCCCTTTACGAAGAAGACCGTGGTCTACAAAGATACAGATTAATTGATCGCCGATTGCTTTCTGGAGAAGAACGCCAACGACAGAAGAGTCAACACCACCAGATAGACCGAGAAGGACACGTTTATCACCGACTGTTTCACGTATTTTTTGAATCTGCATGTCGATGAAGTTATCCATTGACCAGTCGCCTTTTGCCTTACAGATATTAAGGGCAAAGTTGCGAAGGATATCATTTCCATAGACAGAATGGCGAACCTCTGGGTGGAATTGAATACCATAAATGTGCTTTTCTGGGTTTTCAATAGCTGCATAAGGACAGTCAGCAGAAGTACCAGTACGGACAAAGTCAGCAGGAATTTCTGTTACAGCATCGCCATGGCTCATCAAAACTATCTGTTCTTCAGGAGTCCCTTCAAAGAGGGCAGAAGGAGTGTGAGTAAGTGGGGATTGACCATACTCGCGGTTTCCAGCATCACCTGCTGGGACAACCTTACCTCCAAGTTTGTGGGTAAGAAGTTGCATACCATAGCAGATTCCCAAAATTGGAATACCAAGTTCAAAAATTTCTGGGTCAATATCAAATGAACCTTCTTCGTAAACAGAGTTTGGTCCACCTGAGAGAATGATCCCTACCGGGTTAATCGCACGAACCTCTGCTGCTGAAATCTTATGGCTTTTTAGCTCTGAAAAAACACCAATTTCACGGATACGGCGGGAAATTAGCTGGTTGTATTGGCTACCATAGTCCAGTACGATGATTTTTTCGACATCTTGCAAATCAGTTGAAATCTTGCTCATCATTTTCCTTTCTCAAAAGAAATATCTTTTTCAATATTCTATCACAAATAGGGGCGAATTACCAACTAAACAAGGCAAAGTTTGACTTTTTCTTAGCAAATACGGTACAATGGAGAAAATAAAGAAAAGAAGTGAGAATCATGTTACCAGCTTATATGAAAATCCACGATCAGATCAAGAAGGATATAGATGAGCATCATTGGAAAATCGGAGAGAGACTTCCAAGTGAGCGAGATTTAGCTGAACAGTTTCAAGTGAGCCGGATGACATTACGCCAGGCTATCTCTCTCTTAGTTGAGGAAGGAGTTTTGGAGCGTCGTGTAGGAAGTGGGACCTTTGTCTCTAGCACTCGTGTCCAAGAAAAAATGCGGGGCACCACTAGTTTTACGGAGATTGTCAAATCCCAAGGGAAAGTTCCTTCTAGTCAGCTGATTTCCTATAGGAGAACCATTCCCAATGAGCAGGAAGTGGCAAAGCTAGGTATTTCACCAACTGAGAATATCATCCGTATGGAGCGAGTTCGGTATGCCGATCAAGTTCCACTAGTCTATGAAGTCGCATCCATTCCTGAAAAATTTATTAAGAATTTTAAAAAAGAAGAAGTAACCAGTCATTTCTTTCAGACCTTGCAAGAACATGGTTACCGAATTGGAAAATCCCAACAGACCATTTATGCGAGATTGGCTAAGGAAAAGATTGCTCACTATCTAGAAGTTGAAAAGGGGCATGCAATTTTAGCCTTGACTCAGGTTTCTTATCTCGATGATGGGACAGCTTTTGAATATGTCAAGAGTCAGTATGTGGGTGAACGTTTTGAATTTTATCTTGAAAACAACTAGTCTTAGAAGACTAGTTTTTCGTTTTTAAGAAGATTAGAATTGTCAAAACAATCTGCCTAGGCTTGATTTTATTCATTATTTACTATAAAATGAGAAGGAAAAACGTCAAACTTTTATATTGCAAATAGGA
>ERZ772974.2448-NODE-2448-length-11314-cov-4.067679_pt1 | contig 11314 bp, 6 predicted proteins | sample MGYA00580671_ERZ772974 | MGnify/ENA primary metagenome ERZ772974 (study PRJEB29015, sample SAMEA2738065) | human oral metagenome | biome: human oral; feature: human-associated habitat; material: saliva | place: China | collected 2218 ... | reverse complement strand
TCTGACTCCGTTTGAAAAGAGAGCGGAGTGTACCATTAAGCAGTGGTGTTACAAAAAGCGCTGACCACTACACCGAGAGAATTTCGGCGGTGACAGAGTAATGCCGGTAATAACGTCCTTTGACTTATCTGCCATAGCATGGGTTAAAGGCGGGGAAGTCAGGGCGGATATACCAGAAAGATAATTGTTAACCAATTCATATACTGCAATGCAACCAGCACCGGAAATAATTGAAAAGTGCAGAGTCATTCTAGGTCAATTGGAAAACGAAGGAAAGATTACAAAAGAAGAGGCTGTGTTGCTAAGAGCCGATCGAGTGACCCAAAGAGAGCTTTGGATTGAATATTTTCCCACTGTCGAGAGTATTGACGATAAGTATATAGAAAAGCTTCAACAAAGGCAAAAACAGAAATTAATAGGCAATACAGAAACAGAAATCCGAAGAATATATAGGAACAAAGCAGAAGAAGATAAAAAGCAAAAGGTAACAGACGCAAAAGAAAAAGCCCATACATATGCAAGTGATAAGAAGAATCAGTTCATAAAGACAACAAGAATACTTGTAGTCAGTGCCTTTGTTGTTATTGCTGGACTGTGTATAATTGGACTATTTCGATCGTTGTCTTCCACACCGAAATCGCTCTTCCTTATAGCATTTGTAATTGTTTCTGTACTTTCAATTATTGATACGCTTACATCGCGTGGGAAGTTTATTGGAAGATGGATAGACAAGAAGGCAAACCACTATGAAACATCGGTTTATGAAAAGAAATTTCGTGAATACTTACAAATCTTGAAATAGAATGGATAAAGATATGGATACTTCCTATATCATCAGTAAGATGAATGAGTACATGTTCCGGCTGAACCAGCAGATTGGAGGGTGGCTTGAGAAGAAGCTGCCCAAGATCACTGATGACTGGTGGCAGGATCTGGTGTTCAACAACCTGAGCCCGCTTCAGCGGGAGGCTGTACTTCGGAATGATATTCACGAGATCAAAGGGCTGGATCTTGCAGCCCTTCTTCGCGTGCTAGACAGAAACTGGTTCGTGATAACAAGCACCTTCTTTATCAATAACAAAGAGCGGGGCAATATCAGGACCATGCAGGAGATCCGGAATACCTGGGCTCATATTACGCCGAACGATATCAGTAAAGCCAGGGTGATTGATGATGTGAATGTCATCATTGCCCTCATGCAGGCTTTTGATGCCAGCATGAAAGACACCAGGGATATGGAGAACTTTATCTTTGACGTAGAAGAAGATAAAGATATCCATGCAACTCCGGCGAAAGAACCTGTGAAGGAAGCCGCGCCTGCTGCAGAGAGCCCTGCCTCTGTCGGTCAGCCGGAAGGAATCGCTGTTGGAAGCATTGTTGTCCTCGTTAGTGATCCGTCAGTGATCGGCGCAGTGATCGGAGTCAGCGGAAACAAGTATTCTGTACTGGTCAATGGAAAAGTGCAGTCTTATTACAAGGAGCAGATCCAGCTTCAGAATGCTAAGGAAGAGCATAAATATTTATCCCTTCCGAAGGTTCGGTCTGCTCTGACTGCTTATCAGATACATAACCCCGGCTCTTCGAATCTGTATTCTCTGAACTCTGCCAGAATCGATTTTGTTCCATATCAGTTCCGGCCGGCGCTCCGGATGATCCAGGCAGACAGCCCGCGTGTCCTTGTGGCGGATGATGTCGGTGTTGGTAAAACAATCGAAGCCGGACTGATTTTGAAGGAACTGGAGGCAAGGTCGAGTCTTACCTCTGTACTTGTTATCTGCCCAAGACCGCTGGTCGCTGAGCGCAAGTGGCAACTGGAAATGAAGCGCTTCGACGAAGACTTTACCCAGCTGGACGGTAGAATGCTTGCCGAGTGTATTTCTGAGACTGACCGTGATGGTGAGTGGCCGGAGCGGCACAGCAAAACAATTATTCCGTACTCCCTGTTTGGAGAGGATTCCATCATGGGCAGGGGATCCAGATCCGGCAAAAAACACAAGGATATCGGTTTATCTGAACTGGACCCGCTTCCGCACTTTGACCTGGTCATCGTGGATGAGGCCCATAACATCCGGAACGCCAATACCTGGGCTTATCGTGGAGTGGAATTTTTCTGCAGAAATGCAGATGCTGTAATTTTCCTGACGGCAACGCCGCTGCAGAACAGCAACAATGACCTGTATACCCTGCTGAACCTGCTTCGTCCGGATGTGATTATTGATAAAGATACCTTCAAAACCATGTCTGAACCCAATGCGTTCATCAACAATCTCCTCCGGATTGTCCGGAACCAGGAGGAAGGATGGCAGGAAGCAGGCAAGGCTGAGATCGCGAATATTCTTGGAACCACATGGGGCAGAAATGTTATCCAGCATAATCCGGAATTTGAAAAGATATTTACGTTCCTGGACAGAACTGAAGTCACCAGGGATGAACGGATTGAGATGATTGGAAAGATCGAGAGTCTGCATTCGTTCCACACGATGATCAACCGCACGCGGAGAAAAGATATCGAGGATTTCTGTATCCGAAGAACCCAAACCGTAGAGGTGCCGTTCAACGGTGTACAGAGGGATCTTTATGATGCTTTGATCGAGTTTGAAAGCACAGCCCTTGCACAGCTCCATGGCAGCCGGAGTGTCCGGTTCATGATGTGCACGATTATGCGTCAGGCGGCAAGCTGCATTTATGGACTTGCGCCGTTCATGAACGATATTGTAAAGCGTCGCCTTTCACAAATCCAGGAAGATGGAGAGCTTTATGAATATGATTTTGAGCTGAACAGTGACGAGGAAAACTCCCTGTTTGAACTGGCAGATGAGATGGATAAGCTTTCCGGGGATCTTCCCAAGGATGACCCGAAATTCGACAGGATGCTGGAAGTGATTCAGGAGAAGCAGACGACGGATAATAATCGTGTCATCATTTTCAGTTCTTTCCGGCATACGCTTTCCTATCTTCGTAAAAAGCTGAGTGCGCAGGGAATCCGTGTAGGCCAGGTGGATGGTTCCGTACCGGATGAGGAGCGCTTTAAGCTTCGCCAGAGATTCCTTCTGGAGCGGGATAATGTGAATGCTGTCGATGTTCTGCTCTTTAGTGAAGTAGGTTGCGAAGGTCTTGACTATCAGTTCTGTGACACGATGATCAACTATGACCTGCCCTGGAACCCGATGCGGATTGAGCAGAGAATCGGCAGAATCGATCGTCGCGGACAGAAGAGCGATACCGTGAAGATCTATAACATGATCACGCAGGGGACTATAGATGCGGCTATCTATGACCGGTGTCTGTCAAAGGTCGGCGTTTTTGAAGCCAGTATCGGTGACTGTTCTGAAATCCTTGGCGATATCAGTGACCAGATCTTCAAGATTATGTTTGATCCGGAGTTGACGGACGAAGAGCGTCAGATGAAGATCGAGCAAATGGCGGATAATGAAGTTATGAAGGTACAGGAGCTGCACCGCCTGGAACAGGAAGAGAAGTCCTTGTATGGATTTGATCTGTCGAAATACATGATGGATAAGGATGTCCAGGATGCAGAAAATGCCTGGATCAATCCACAGAGTCTCAATGAACTCTTGAACATCTTCATGGATGACTATCTCGGACAGGGAGAATACCTGAGAGGAAAGCAGGATGGAAAGACACTCCGGCTGGCTGCCGATAAACGTCAGCTTCTGCTGGATGACCTGATGAAGATGCCACTCTCCACAAATAACCATGCTACGAAGCTCTGGAAGGCTTATCTGAAATCGGATAAACCTGTCCTTTCCGTGACGTTTGAAAGCCAGTATGCGAAGGACAACCGGGATGTGACATTCTTTACACAGATGCATCCGTTTGTGGCACAGGCGGCAGCTTATGAGAGTAGGAATTTCCCATGTGACCTTGCAGTTCGGATTGCGGATCCGGAAGTGGAACCAGGAGATTATGAATTCCTGATCTATGCATGGAGATATGTGGGCCTGCGGCCGGATATTCGTCTGGTAGCAGTAAGCAGCAATCCGGCCGTGGAGAAGAATATCCTGAATTTCATCCAGTACGCATCTGAGTATTACGAGGATGACGGAGCGCATCAAAGCAGCTGGGACCAGATGGATGACCTGCATTATAAGCGCTGGCAGGATTCTAAGGAGCAGTATTCCGCAGATGTTCGGGATGAGTGTGAATACAGGAAGGAGCAGCTGACACATTCCTTCCATCAGCAGGAAGCGATTGTCCGCGGACAGATCGAATCTGCTACAGATGATAAGATTAAGCGAATGAGGATTGCCCAGCTGGAGAATATCACAAAGACGTACAATGCACAGACTAAAAGAGTCGATGAGACCGTGGCAAAGGTGGATATCCATACCAACCTTCTTGTCAGAGGAGTTCTTCACGTCAATTAAGGAGCAGCAGGAGAATGGGCAGAATAGATTATCAGAAGATCTATGCGACGAATCAGGACGAGTGGAAAGCGCTGACCAGAGAGCCTCAGAAATATGAGGCTCTTCTGGCCGGGCACTATTCGGACAGCAATCATTTTGTCTATGAACTTTTGCAGAATGCAGAGGATGAAAAAGCGACGAAGGTCGTCATTGAATTCTATAAGGATCAGCTCGTTTTCTATCATAATGGAGATCCTTTCGATGAAGATGATGTGCGTGGTGTGGCGTCCATGCTGATGGGAACAAAAGACAGAAACGATGCTCAAACCATCGGAAGATTCGGCATGGGCTTTAAATCTGTTTTCAAATACACCTATCAGCCGGAGATTTATTCGGATGAAGAAGCCTTTATCATCAAGAATTATCTGCTTCCTGTGGAAAATGACAGCCACTGGGACTTTCAGGGGTTGAAGAGCACTTTGGCTTATCCGGATGGAGATGGAACGAAATATCTTCCTTTTGCCAATACGCAGCACCTGACAAAGATTGTTATTCCATTCAAAAAGCGCAATGAAAAAGGAGAGCTAGTTGCTGTCAGCGGTAAGGATGTCCTGGACAAACTAAACAGCTTGTCCGGCGAGATTCTACTGTTTCTGACCTATATACGTAACCTGTATTGGATCAATAAAGAAAATGGGAAATATGTCCACATTACGCTGAGCCATGCAAATGGAGATGATCAGCTCCTGACCTGCAGGATTACCGGATCCGAAACTGATGGAAAAGAAGAGATTTCCCGTTATCTTCGCCACAAAAAGGTATTTGACCATCCTGATATGAAGTCCGCAGAGGTGGCGGTCGCATACAGGCTGAATGTTCAGGCCAGGAATATCAATGAGATGGAGCATACACCGGTGTGGGTGTATTTTCCTACACGGGATATGACAGATTTGCCGTTCCTGATTCATGGCAGCTTCGAGACAGCTGTTTCCAGAGAAAAACTGATGACGCCGTCTGCTTTCAATGACAGTCTGTTTGACAGGCTGGGAGATCTGATTGCGGAATCAATGGTGGATCTTGCAAAAAGAAACCTGATCACTCAGGTGTTTCTGCGCCGCGTCGTTCTTGCTGCTTTTCAGGATGAAGCAAAGAACGGAACAATCAAGGGACTGAAGGATAAGATTACAAAGGTGTTTTCGGAGGAAAGCATCTTACCTGACCGACTTGGAGAGTATCGCAGCAAAAATGAACTGGCTATTTCTGTTCCTTTTCAGATGGCCGATCTAAAGGATTCCGTCCTTTGGAAGGAATCATTCTATGCAGTGGATCACTTTGTTGCCTTTAACAATGAGAGAGAAAGGAACTTTACCGAGTATTTCTCCTGGCTGCGGGATGACCTCTGTATTCGTACCTTCGACTTATCTCACTGGGCAATCGAACTTGGGAAATTGCCGGTGCAGAGCATTTCTACTTCGGAGATGTACCTGGAATCCCTGAAAGCTCTGTATGGTTTCCTTTCTGACTATCGTGAAAGCTTGTATCGGTTCAATTTGACCTATACCAGAGGCGGAGCATATGAACTGGCCATCCGTGCCTGCCTGCCAAAAGCCTGGCCACATCTTCGCAAGGCTCCTGTGATTTTGAATGCAGAAAATGGCTTGGTGCCGGCATATGAAGAGAATGTGTTATCCGTATATCTGAATGCCTCCAGCCGGTATCGTACCCTTCGGCCTTCTTCCATTGTCAGTACGAAGGTGGCTCAGGACTATGAGTCTCTTTTCAAGGATGGTTTTCAGATCGCAGAATTTAATAACTATCAGTTCGTCAAAGAAAAAATCATAAAAAAATATATCCAGGGCGATGAGGAGAAGATTCATTTCGAAGACGATGCTCACTTTGAACGGGAATATATTGAAGACATCCAGCAGCTTCTGGATCTGATCGAAGAATCTGGGAATACGGCAGAAGTTATGGCTCTTCTGCGGAATGCTTATATCATCAAGATCAAGACAGAAGACGGGAATAATTCCTTTGCTTTCCCCCATGCCGTATATGTAGATACCTCCGATGAGTGCATAGACCTCCTGACCTACTATGCGCCGGTATGTGAAGCATATGAAGTAGATTATGACGAAGAAAACGACAGGCCGATTATGGAGGATGGGGATCCATATAATTTCGACCATTATCAGATAGACCGGGAGTTTTATGAGGACCATGGAATATCCCTGTCGAAACTGAAGAAGCTTGGATTGATCACTACGCCGGTGATCGAGGGAGAGCGGGCGGACTACAGCGGAACTGGTGATGGTTACTGGAGAGCGCTGGGTGAATTCTGTCCGAACATGCAAATCGATGGCTTGGATGAGAATATTAAGTATATTGAATATCATCCCAAGGAGGAGTTGGCTAAGAGAAAGTCTGCAGAACTGATGAAACTGTTGCTTTCTATCAGCGGAAAACTGAGCGGCGTTGTCAGGAAGCGGAAGAATAATCCCTATGATAGCCATGAAAATGCCAGCTTTTTATGGAGACTGAGCTATAATGACTGGCTGTTTGATAAAAATGGGGAATTGCATCGGCTCTCGCAGATGTCTCGCTATGACCTGGATGAAGAGATTTATAGTGAGCTGCCGAATAAGAAGGAAGCTTTTGCAGTTCTTGGCTTTGTGGAGAAAGAGGCAGATGCCAAGGCGGATACTTTTGAAATGGTCGGCGCCCTGGACCGGCGTGATAAGACGATCATGTTCCGTCAGCTGGCTAAAGAACTTGGATTTGATATTTCAGATATTGGCAGGATTCAGCCTACGGAAGATGAGGATGACAGAGGGACATTTGATCCGAATGCCTGGCAGTCGGAAGAGTTTCCTCAGCGAAGGGTGCGAAATTTGGACAGCTTAATCGAGCATGTTCGTCAGGAATTCTTCTGCGCAGATCCGGTACGCTATCAGAAAGTGCTCCGGCAGATCAGAACCAGCAAGTCACCGAAAACAATTCGTGCTTATACGTTGGGTATGTATGTGAATGAGAGCGATACACAGATTTGTCAGATGTGCAAAAAGGCAGCACCGTATGTGGATGTGACCGAAATTGCGAATTACGGGATCGAGATGCCGCAGCTGAACCTCTGCCTCTGCAAAAACTGTTCTTCGCGATATAAGCAGTTCCGCGATGGAAGCAAAGAGAAGTTCAAGGAAGAAATGACAAGAGCACTTCGGAATATCGACATCGGAACGCCGGCAGAAGATTATGAAATCGAGCTTTCTTCTGACGCTACGGTTCACTTTACCCAGACGCATCTGGCGGAGGTGAAAGAAATACTTTCTCTCCTAGAGCAGTATGGGATTCCCGGTCAGGAAGATCCGGAACCGGTAGCAAAGCCTGTATCTCAGATTCGGGAGAATGTTACTGGCCCCCTGGCTCATCCGCAGCGTGAGAGAAAACAGGTATATATCGTTGATCACAGGAGAGACGACCAGAGGCGGGAAAGACCTGCTGAAAGGCCCCTGCCGGAGCGGAAGCCAATGGTTCCGCAGCCTCCGCGACAGGAGGAGAGAAGCGATATAACAAATGGTCAGAAACCAGTATCGCAGTCAAAGCCGCAAGTTGGCGCAAAAGTCCGTCATAAGGCATTTGGAGACGGTGTGATTACTTACATAGACGGCCCTTATATGGGTGTTAGTTTCCCAAAAGCAGGAGAGAAGAAATTTCCGCTTCCGGATGCGTTTAAAAAGGGTTTTCTGACTTTGATTTGATAATACATTTTCGGAGGAGATGGTGGCATGGCAATGCATATGAGCCTGCGCCTTGCATGGCATAGCGATGGATGGAACGGTCATATCTGTAAGAACCCTTGCGTGTAGGATTACCATACATGTGTTACAGCAGTGAATATAGAGAACGGAAGAACTCGCTTTGTGTTAAAGTGAAGTTCACCACAAACATCCACTCAACAAAGGAGGTCTTCCGTTGTGGCTACTATAACACAGGATATGCGTTTTCGCCTAGCTCTCATTCACTATGCTGCCCACCATGGTGTCACCAAAACAGCGATTAAGTATCATGTCAATCGCCAATACGTCTATCGGTGGAAAAATCGTTACGATGGTTCCTGGGATTCTCTGCGTAACCGATCCAGACGACCACATCACCACCCTAGACAACATACTCCGGAAGAAATCAAACTCATTTTTAACATGCGTCGCCGCAATCCCCATGCCGGCTTGGTTGTTTTCTGGGTAAAGCTTATGCAACGAGGTTATTCTCGTTCCGTCAGCTCTTTGTATAGAATCCTAAAACGACGTGGTATCACAACAATTCATCCAAAGAATCCAAAGTACATCCCTAAACCTTATGAATAGATGCAGTTCCCGGGACAACGCATTCAGGTTGACGTGAAGTATGTTCCTTCCGTCTGCCTTAAAAATAGCGCTGTTGCCGAAGAACAGTTCTTTCAGTATACAGCTATTGATGAATACTCTCGCTGGCGCTATGTAGAAGCCTTTGACGAGCACAACACCCATGCTTCGACACGTTTTCTGGAACATCTGATCAAGGCATTTCCACTGCCCATACGATGTATTCAGACAGATAACGGTACTGAATTCACAAATCGTTTTACCACGCACCTGAATAAGCCTACGTTGTTTGAAGATCGCTTAAAGCAATATGGAATTCAACATAAGCTAATCCGTCCGTTTACGCCGAGACACAACGGAAAGGTGGAACGAAGCCATCGCAAAGACAATGAGAGATTCTATGCCACTCATCTATTTTATTCCTTTGAAGACTTCGCACTACAACTCCAACGCTATAACAGGTACGATTATAATCGTTTCCCAATGCGTCCCTTAGGATGGAGATCACCCCAAGCTGTTCTTCAAGAGTTTCTCTCGGCTGGTGTCACACATGATTGACAAACCCTCAGGATTTAAAGAAAAGAAATCCGAGTTTGAAGGTCTTGACAAATGGTTTGGCAAGTCGATGAATCAGCAGAGTAACGGCGCTGATCCGGCGGATGGTAATGAAACGCCGGTATGAGCACGTTGTGTATAGAACATACATGTGCAGTAGACGTTGAACTATCATGTATCTTGTGCTATAATCACCCTTGCCTTACAAGATGTCGTAAGGGCTGAGAATTGTTGTCAACAGTTCGCCAGCGAGCTCCGATAAGAGCGGTTGGGTCAATCTGTCTGAGATGCAGCCCAGAGCGGTCAGCACGAAGATGGTGATGATTAGGAACATGACAAAGTCCTCCTGCTTGATTATACAGTAATTAAGCATTGCTACAATTGGATAGCTGGTAATCAGACGCAGTATCAGCTGCACCCTTGTTACCACGATTATTTGTATACCCATCGGCTAAGGAATGCTATCCTCCATGCCAATGGGTATTGCAATTTAAAGGAGAAAGCATTATCGACGAATGGATTTTAAAACCGGAGACTGTTGCGAAAAGCAAAAAGTATTATGCTCACTTTGATTGCCGGACTGATATCAGAAAGGCTGAAAAAAATGTGACAGATTCGAATTGGGTGGCTCATCATGGTTTTTATCCGTTTATCCATTATGAGAAAGACTGTAGTAAGTATACCAGCAAGGGAAAGAAAGATAAAAAACGGGACATATGTTATGCGGCACATATAGACCGCTGCATTTTACAGTTCTATTGTCACCGGATGAACGAGGTGTACAATCAACGAATCAGAGAGTATCATATCGAGGATGTTCCGGTTGCATACCGCTCAGATCTCGGTCTAAACAACATTCATCTTGCAAAACAGGCCATTGACTTTATTAAAGCCAATCCGAAGGCCTATGTGCTTATAGGAGACTTTACAGGGTTCTTTGATAATCTGGATCATGCATACTTGAAGGAGCAATGGTGTAAACTCCTGGGAGTTGACCGGCTCCCTTCTGATCATTACACCATTTTTAAGAATATAACCAGATACAGTGTATGGGAGTTGGATGACCTGCTCGAAATAAATGATCTTCCCAAAACGAGTTCTGGGAGAAAAAAGCTGAATGCTATGCGCACTGTTCTGACAACAGACCAGTTCAAAAAGTATCGTTCACATATACATAAGAACCCCAATTCATATGGGATTCCACAGGGGTCACCCATCAGTGCCTTACTGGCAAATGTTTATATGATGGAGGTCGATCAGAAAATCAAGGCGATTGTGGCGCAGCATAACGGGAAGTATATGAGATACAGTGATGATTTCATCATTGTTCTTCCTGTTGAGGAATCCGTTGCTAATGACGCTATCAAATCTGTCAATCAGATAATCCATGATACTCCTAGACTGGAACTGGAGCCGAAGAAGACGCAGATATTCAGAACGAATCTTCCTGAGATAATAAACATGGGCGATTCATTTCTGGAGCATGCGGATAAATCAAAGAATGTAATAAACTTTTTGGGTTTTACCTTTGATGGGAAAAAGACGACACTCCGGCCGAAGACAGTAAGCAAGTACTATTATCGAATGTACAGAAAAGCTCATGTGATAGCAGAAAATCCCGGACAAAAGGGAAAGGATCATCTCTATGAAAGGTACTCAGAAAGAGGTGCTAGGTCAGGAGAAGGGAAGAAAGGGAATTTCTTTACATATGTTCAGCGGGCTGAAAAAATATTTGGAGATGCCGAAGAAATTCGGCGGCCTGTAAAGAATCATATGGCTAAGATCCGAAAAGCTCTTAAAGAGGGGAAACATAAATCTCGGGCTTAGCTGAGGCCCTTTGGCGTAACGTCAATTCTTACGCCAATCGGAACACGATGTATATGAACCTGTAAGAACTTACGTAAAAATGAGGCTCTCTGGAACAGCGGAAATATAAGGATTTAAGAACTTACGTGAACCTTTGTAAAATCTGGAACAGAGTTCCCGACCATGAAGACCATGAAGGCCGAGAACAAAGAAGCACATGGCGAGAGC
>ERZ772974.2447-NODE-2447-length-11316-cov-5.032679_pt1 | contig 11316 bp, 12 predicted proteins | sample MGYA00580671_ERZ772974 | MGnify/ENA primary metagenome ERZ772974 (study PRJEB29015, sample SAMEA2738065) | human oral metagenome | biome: human oral; feature: human-associated habitat; material: saliva | place: China | collected 2218 ... | reverse complement strand
TTGCTACACCGAGTCATACTAGTTTTTGGAATCGTGTCAAAGATGCCTTTATCGGCGAGGTGGAGGAATGAGGTTTGAATTTACTGCAGATGAGCATGTGAAAGTCAAAACATTTCTAAAAAAACAGGAAATTTCCAAAAGTTTGCTTGCAAAAATAAAGTTTTCTGGTGGGGATATTCAGGTAAACGGTAAAAAGCAAAATGCCATTTATTTGTTAGATATTGGCGACAAAGTTGCCGTCGATATTCCTGCAGAAGAAGGTTTTGGCAGTTTGCAAGCTGTAGAGAAAGATTTAGAAATTGTCTACGAAGATGCACATTTTTTGATTTTGAACAAGCCAGCAGGCGTAGCCAGCATTCCTAGTGTGAATCATTCCAATACAATGGCCAATTTTGTGAAGGCTTATTATATTGCAAATCATTATGAAAATCAGCAGATTCATATTGTGACTCGTTTAGACCGTGATACGAGTGGTCTGATGTTGTTTGCAAAGCACGGTTATGCTCATGCAAGATTGGACAAGCAGTTGCAAAAGAAAGTCATTGAGAAGCATTATTATGCTTTGGTCAAGGGTTCGGCACCGTTAAAGCCAGAAGGAGATATTATTGCTCCCATAGCGCGTGAAGATAGTAGTATCATTACTCGCTGTGTGGCAAAAAATGGAAAATATGCTCATACGAGTTATAAAGTTTTAGCGCAGTATGATGATATTTATCTCGTGGATATTCATCTTCATACAGGACGAACACACCAGATTAGGGTTCATTTTTCTTATATTGGTTTTCCGCTATTGGGAGATGACTTATATGGTGGAAGCATGACTGACGGAATAACGCGGCAAGCGCTTCATTGTCATTCATTGCGTTTTTACAATCCATTCCATGAGGAAGTTGTGAATAAATCAAGTCCTCTTCCGGAAGATTTTCAAACAGTCATTCAAAAATTAAGCAATAAGTAAGGAGTAAAACATGAAAATTTTTGAAACAATTCGTGAAACATTGCAAGACAAAGAAGTGAAGATTGTCTTACCAGAAGGTGAAGAACCACGTATTCTTCAAGCGACAAAACGTTTGGTAAATGAAACAAGTATTACACCTGTTTTGTTAGGAAATCCTGAAAAAATTCGGATTTATCTTGAGATTGAAAGTGTGACAGATGGTTATGAGGTTATTGATCCTCAAAATTGTTCTTGCTTTGAAGAAATGGTGGCAGCTTTCGTTGAACGCCGTAAAGGAAAAATCACAGAAGACGAAGCGCGTAAATTATTGAAAGAGGACGTCAATTATTTTGGTGTCATGCTTGTTTATCTTGGTAAAGTACAAGGTATGGTTTCTGGTGCGATTCATTCTACAGCAAGCACGGTTCGTCCAGCTCTTCAAATTATCAAAACACTTCCTTGGGTTTCTCGCACATCTGGTGCCTTTCTCATGGTTCGCGGTGATGAACACTATGTTTTCAGTGATTGTGCAATCAATATTGACCCAGATGCTAAAACATTAGCAGAAATTGCTATTAACTCTGCCTTGACCGCGCAAATCTTTGACATTGACCCTAAAGTGGCTATGCTGAGTTATTCAACTAAAGGTTCTGGATTTGGTGAAAAGGTTGATAAAGTCGTCGAAGCAACGAAACTTGCGCAAGAAATGCGACCAGATTTGGCTATTGACGGAGAATTACAATTTGATGCAGCTTTTGTGCCTAAAACGGCAGAGTTAAAAGCTCCAGGCAGCAATGTAGCTGGTCAAGCGACTGTCTTTGTATTTCCTGGTATCGAAGCTGGAAATATCAGTTATAAAATGGCAGAGCGCCTCGGTGGCTTCTCAGCAGTCGGTCCTATTTTGCAAGGATTGAACCACCCAGTAAACGACCTTTCACGTGGATGCAATGCTGATGATGTCTATAAATTAACATTGATTACTGCCAGCCAAGCAGTTGGTCATTATTAGAAAGCCAAGACAGAATCCAGAATTCAAGTTCTGGGTTCTCTTTTTATTTTGTGTTATACTAAAGTTATGTTAGATTTGAAAAAATATGGAATTGAGATGTGGGAGGATGAAAAAATTGTCTCCTTTCGCCAAAAATTATTAGCTTGGTATGATGAGAATAAACGTGATTTGCCTTGGCGGAGAAGCAGTAATCCTTATCATATCTGGATTTCAGAAATTATGCTTCAGCAAACACGGGTAGATACGGTTATTCCTTACTATGAGCGCTTTTTAGCTTGGTTTCCGACAATCAAAGATTTAGCAGTGGCTTCAGAAGAACGTTTGCTTAAAGCTTGGGAGGGGCTAGGCTACTACTCGCGAGTACGTAATATGCAACAGGCTGCTCAGCAGATTATGACAGATTTTAGTGGCGAGTTTCCTCACACTTACGAGGAGATTTCTAGTCTGAAAGGAATTGGTCCTTATACAGCAGGAGCTATTGCAAGTATTGCTTTTGGCTTGCCTGAGCCAGCGGTTGATGGGAATGTTATGCGGGTCCTGAGCCGTTTATTTGAAGTTAATTTGGATATTGGTGTCCCTGCTAACCGAAAGGTTTTTCAAGCGATGATGGAAATTCTGATTGACCCCCAAAGACCGGGAGATTTCAACCAAGCTTTGATGGATTTAGGCTCAGATATTGAAGCACCTATCAACCCTAGACCTGATGACAGTCCAGTAAGGGAATTTAGTGCTGCTTACTTACATGGAACCATGGAGAAGTACCCTATCAAAGCTCCTAAGAAAAAACCAGTTCCAGTTTATTTATATGGTTTGATTATCCAAGATACTCAAGGACGGTTTCTTTTGGAAAAAAATGAGACTAGCGGCCTTTTGGCCGGATTTTGGCATTTTCCTTTAATTGAAGTAGGTGAATTTCCTGATGATGAACAGTTATCACTTTTTGAAATAGCTGAAAATCAAGTTTCATTTGACTTATCTCCCAAAGAAAGCTTTGAACAGGATTATGATGTAGTAGTGGATTGGCAGTCAGTACACTTCCCACAGATTCAGCATGTATTTAGTCATCGCAAGTGGCAGATCCGTTTACTTTATGGTCAGGTAGTAAATGCTACGGAAATGCCTAAACAGGAACAAGTTTTATGGTTGCATCCTGATGAATTTGACAACTATCCATTTGCTAAACCTCAGCAAAAGATGTGGCAAACTTTTCAAAAAGGAAATTAAATATTAAAAGACAGGGACGATATGATCCCTGACTCGTTTGGTGATAGTAAAAAGTTACTGCTTAGTTAGTTTATAATATACTTTGAAGTTGGAAATTTTAATTCCAGCTTCATTTTTATAAGTTAGCGAATGTCTTGATTTCGTCAGCTGTCATAGAAGAGTCACAGCGAACAGAGACCTGACCATCTTGGACGTGTACAAAGCCTGGAACAGTCGGAATGCTGTATTCTGACCGGAAGGCTTGTAGCTTGTCTAATTCGCTGGCTTCCTCACTATTGATGAAATAGATATGCGCCTTGCTCTCAGCAACGACACCAGCAAGAGTAGCAGCGAATTTACGGCAGTAAGGGCAAGTTTTACGACCGACGAAGAAAGTTGCAGTCTCTTTGTCGTCAATAGCTTGACGAGCTCGGTCAACAGTTGTGACTTCAAGGTCTTTAATATTTTGAGCAAATTGTTCCATAAATAATCCTCATTTCTTTTGATAAAACTAGTATGCCATAAAAAGCAGAAAAATGCTTGATTTGGAAACGAAAAACCAGAGAATGTGAATTTCATCCTCTGGTTGATTGGTTGATAGTGTTATTTTACTTGATAAAGGCATTAATCTCTGCTTCAATAGCAGCAATTTTTGCTTGAGCGTCTTCATTACTGTCACCGACAACGGCAATGTAGAACTTGATTTTTGGTTCTGTTCCAGATGGGCGAACAGCAATCCAAGAACCATCAGCCAAGGTGTATTTCAGCACATCGCTTGGAGGAGTCGTCAGAGCTGTAACAGTACCGTCTGCGGCGGTAGAAGTCTGAGCCTTAAAGTCTTCAGTAACAGAAATAGCAGTAGCGTTGAATTCTTTCGGAGCATTGTCACGGAACTTAGCCATGATAGCCTTGATTTGCTCAGCTCCATCAACACCAGACAAGGTTACAGAGATAGTCTTTTCAGCAAAGTAGCCATACTCTTTGTAGATTTCTTCAATACCGTCAGCCAGAGTCAAGCCACGTGAACGGTAGTAGGCAGCTAGCTCAGCCACAACCAAAACAGCTTGGATAGCGTCTTTATCACGTACAAACGGTTTAATCAGATAGCCGAAGCTTTCTTCAAATCCCATCATGTAGGTGTGGTTGTGCTTTTCTTCGAATTCTTGAATCTTTTCAGCGATAAATTTGAAACCAGTCAAGACATTGAACATGGTTGCGCCATAGCTTTCAGCAATCTTAGTTACCAAGTCAGTAGAAACGATAGACTTGCAGAGAGCTGCGTTAGCTGGCAGAGTTCCAGCACTCTTATGAGCTTCCAAGATGTACTTAGCCATGATAGCTCCGATTTGGTTGCCTGAAAGGTTGAGGTAGCTTCCATCTTTTTGCAGAACTTCTACACCGACACGGTCAGCGTCTGGGTCAGTTGCAACCAAGACATCTGCACCAACCTTGCGACCCAATTCCTCAGCTAAAGCAAAGGCTGCTTGGCTTTCAGGGTTTGGAGAATTAACAGTAGAGAAGTCTGGATCAGCTACAGCTTGAGCTTCAACGACTTGCACAGAGTCAAATCCAGCTTGTGCCAAAGCGCGACGAGCCAACATTTCACCAGTACCGTGCAGCGGAGTATAGACAATCTTCATGTCCTTGCCGTATTCATCAATCAGTTTTTGGTTGATATTGACATCTTTAACTTCTTTGAGGTATTCAGCATCAACAGCATCGCCAATCACTTCAATCAAGCCAGAAGCTTTTTCAGCTTCCACATCAGCAACCTCGATAGCAAAAGGATTTTCAATCGCACGGATGTAGTCTGTCAATGCATCGGCATCATGAGGAGGCATTTGTCCACCATCTTCGCCATAAACCTTGTAGCCGTTAAATGGGGCAGGGTTATGGCTGGCTGTAATCATGATACCAGCAAAAGTTCCCAAATGACGTACCGCAAATGAAAGTTCTGGAGTTGGGCGTAGGCTTTCAAATACATAAGACTTGATGCCGTGCTTAGCTAAAACAGCAGCAGATTCAAAGGCAAATTCTGGTGAAAAATGACGAGAGTCGTAAGCAATCGCAACACCGCGTTTTTTGAACTCATCACCTTTTTCTTCAATCAAGCGAGCCAAACCTTCGGTTGCCTGACGGACAACATAGATATTGATACGGTTGGTACCAGCGCCAATTAAACCACGCATACCAGCAGTACCGAATTCAAGGTTTGTATAAAAGGCATCTTCCTTAGTTTTTTCGTCCATACCTTCTAAATCTTTCCGAAGATAATCAGGAAGTTCAGCAAAATCAAGCCATTTTTGGAAGTTATCTTGATAGGTCATAGGTAGAGTCTCCTTTATATTTAAGATAGAAAATCACTGTGTGGTTTTAAGAAAGGGCACAAGATTTTCTTGTTTGTTCAATCGCTTTCATTGTAACATATTTTCATATTTTTTGAAAGTACTGACCTAAAAATTGGATCAAAAAAATAATCACGCTAGGTGATTATTTTTTAAGTTTTTCAAGTGCTGGAACGATTGCAACTGTAAGGATAGCAGAAATAATCATTTCTGAGATTGCATTAGCTGAAAAAATCAATGCAAGCATGGCTTTGATATCTCCATTGTAAACAGATGAAAATAGAATGAAAATTCCTCCGAGAACGAAGATGGTGTTGGTCATTGAGCCCACGGCACCAGCTAAAACTAAACCTGGCTTAGTTTTCATCCATTTGTAGACAAAATACGGAGTGATTCCGATTAGAATACGTGGAACCATGGCGATCATCAATGAATTGATGCTGCCGTTTTCTACAAAAGGACTGAAGAGGTAGCTAGTTGGCAACAGGACAACGGTGTTGGTCACCACACTGATTACCCCCATCAGAGCTCCAAGAACAGCTCCAATTCGCGGTCCGTAGATAATACTAGCGATAATGACTGGAATATGAATAATGGTCGGTTTAATCGGAACCGGTAGTAGGTTGAAAATAACAGAGCTCAGCAGATGGAGCACTAACATAATAGCAAAAAAGATAGCAATTTGCGCGATACTAGATTGTTTTCTCATTTATAATTTCCTTTACTTTTTCTATAATAATATTGACATCAGCTAGAGCGCCAGTCCCATGATCTCCGCAAGCTAGAACAGCTTCACGCGGTTCGATAATCTCCCAGCCAAATTTTTTTAATCTTTCCAAATTGTGCTGAGTTAGTGGATTTTCATACATCTTGGTATTCATGGCTGGCGCGATGGCTTTTTTGACATGAGATGGGAGAGCAAGAGCTGTAGCGGTTACCATATTGTCTGCCAGACCATTAGCCAGTTTGGCGATGGTATTGGCTGTAGCAGGAGCGACTAAGAAAAGATTTGTTTCTTTGCCGATCTCAATATGGTTGACCTTGTCTGGCCTCGGCTCGCTCATGAGGTCAAGGGAAACAGGATTCTTTGATAAAACCTGTAGGGTCAGCGGGGTGATAAAGTGACTGGCAGCTTCCGTCATGAGAACAGACAAACTGTAGCCTAGCTTATCCAGCTGGCTCGTAATATCTGCTGCCTTATAGGCCGAAATACTGCCCGTGACAGCGAGAGTAATATGGGTCATGAACTGTCTCCTTTCTGGATATGGCTTAACAATTGTTCAGCAATTTCTTCCTTGGAGAAAGCTTCTGAGACAGTGTTGACTCCAAGGAGATAAGCATGGTGTTGCCCACTAGAAATTTCAGTCAAATCGTTGGCTACAATTAATTCAGCTTGATTTTTTTCAAGGCTGGCTCTAGCAGTAGTCAGTAACTCTTCTTTAGAAACGCCAACTAAGAGCTTAAAGCCAATCAATCGAATATTGGGATTCCATTCCTTGACCTTGCTGATGATTTTAGGATTTTTCTTGAGGAAAAGTACCTGATAGTCATCAGCAGATGAAATCTTACTTTCAGAATTAATTTTTCCAAGAAATTCAGCCAAATCTGAACTGGCAAGAACCTCCTCAAATCCTGCCATATACGCTGGTTTATAATCAGAAACAGCCATCGAATGAATGAGTATGTCATGAGCAGGCACCAGCCCTTCCATAGCTGTCAGGAGCTGCTCCGTATCTTCAATGATCTTAATCGTCAGGTTTTCATGCGGATCCGGTTTAACAGCTTTTGCCGTTGTCAGCAGAGTCACCGAAGCACCCTCTGCCAAGCAATGCTCGGCTATCATTTTTCCAAGTTGACCCGTCGAATGATTAGTGATAGAGCGGACTTGGTCGATTCTTTCACTCGTTCCGCCAGAGGTAATCAATATATTCATAGCTTTATTCTACAAGAAAAAATGAATTTAGTAAAATAAAATAAACTTAAAGTTTTATTCAGCTAAACTTATTTTTTCTATGAAAAATGATATCTCTTGCAAAAGAATATAGAGTAATTGCCGAACGTTGTATTGTTATTGGACTTTAAATGTGCAGTTTTGTATCATATTTGTTATAATAGTATTATCAAATTAGAGGAGTTCCTTAATGAAAACAGATATCGAAATCGCTCAGAGTGTTGCCCTGCAGCCTATTGTGGATGTAGTAAAAAAGGTTGGTATTGATTACGAGGACTTGGAGCTGTATGGAAAGTACAAGGCCAAGCTCAGTTTTGACAAGATTCGTGAAGTAGCGAAGGATCCTGTCGGCAAGCTGATTTTGGTGACGGCAATCAATCCAACTCCAGCTGGAGAAGGTAAGTCGACCATTACCATTGGACTGGCTGACGCGCTTAACAAGATTGGCAAGAAAACTATGATTGCTATCCGCGAACCGTCTTTGGGGCCTGTTATGGGAATCAAAGGAGGAGCAGCTGGTGGCGGTCACGCGCAGGTTCTACCGATGGAAGACATCAACCTGCATTTCACTGGTGACATGCATGCCATTACGACTGCTAATAATGCTCTGTCTGCTCTCATCGATAATCATTTGCATCAGGGAAATGAGCTGGGTATCGACCAACGTCGCATTATCTGGAAGCGGGTGGTTGACCTGAATGACCGAGCACTACGCCATGTGACTGTCGGCTTAGGCAGCCCTCTCAACGGTATTCCACGCGAAGATGGTTTTGATATCACGGTTGCTTCTGAAATCATGGCGATTCTTTGCTTGGCAACAGATATTGAAGATTTGAAAAATCGCTTGGCAAATATTGTCATCGGCTATCGCTATGACCGCACACCGGTTTATGTTCGTGACCTTGAGGTAGAAGGAGCCTTAGCTTTAGTCTTGAAAGATGCGATTAAGCCAAATCTGGTGCAGACTATTTACGGTACACCAGCCTTTGTTCATGGCGGACCGTTTGCCAATATCGCTCATGGCTGTAACTCGGTCTTGGCGACTAGTACAGCGCTGCGTTTAGCTGATTATACGGTGACAGAAGCCGGATTCGGTGCAGACCTTGGTGCTGAGAAATTCCTCGATATCAAAACTCCGAACTTACCAACTTCTCCAGATGCAGTGGTAATTGTCGCAACACTTCGTGCTCTTAAGATGAATGGTGGTGTGGCCAAGGATGCACTTACAGAAGAAAATGTTGAGGCGGTACGTGCTGGCTTTGCCAATCTCAAACGTCACGTTGAAAATATCCGTAAGTTCGGTATTCCAGCGGTAGTAGCTATCAATGAATTTGTCTCTGATACGGAAGCTGAAATTGCTGCTCTTAAGGAACTCTGTGCAGAAATCGGAGTACCAGTTGAGTTAGCTAGCGTCTGGGCTGATGGTGCCGAAGGTGGTGTGGCCCTAGCTGAAACTGTTGTCAAAACCATTGACGAAAAACCAGCACACTACACTCGTCTTTATGACAATGACTCAACTATCGAAGAGAAGATCGAGAAAATTGTCACTGAAATCTATCGCGGTTCAAAAGTAAACTTTGAGAAAAAAGCGCAGACTCAGATTCGTGAAATTGTCAAGAATGGCTGGGACAAGCTGCCAATCTGTATGGCCAAAACACAGTATAGCTTCTCAGACAATCCTGCTGCTCTTGGAGCGCCAGAAAATTTCGAAATTACCATTCGTGAATTGGTACCAAAACTTGGGGCAGGCTTTATTGTTGCTTTGACAGGAGATGTCATGACCATGCCAGGATTACCAAAACGTCCTGCGGCACTCAATATGGATGTTGAAAGCGACGGAACCGTTCTAGGATTATTTTGATTATATATTGAGAGGTATAAAATTATGGAAAAAAATTTGAAAGAAATATTGTCACAATTTGATTCAACTAAAAATAATTACGAGAGGCTTTTAGAATATATCGAAGCCACAATTAAAAGTCTTATGGAAAATGAAAAAATACAAATCCATGAAATTAAAGGAAGGATTAAAGATAAAGAAAGTTTAAGCAAAAAAATTGAAACTAAAGACTATAAATATTCTAGTTTGTCAGATATAACTGATATTTGCGGAATTAGAATTATCACATATTTTTCGGACGATGTAGATAAAATTGCTTCATTACTTGAAGAGGAATTTGATTTAGATAAGGAAAATTCTATTGATAAACGAAAAACCCAAGATCCTACTAAATTTGGCTATGTATCTTTACACTATATATTAAAATTAGGAGGAAATAGAGCAGAATTAACTGAAAATATTAATTATAAAGAATTAAAATTTGAAGTTCAGATAAGGACTATTTTGCAGCATGCTTGGGCGGAGATAGAACATGACTTTGGATATAAATCTGATCAGGATGTTCCTGAAAAAATTAGAAGAAGGTTTTCAAGATTAGCTGGTTTAATTGAGTTAGCTGACGATGAATTCATGGAAATTAAACGATATGAAAAGGAATATATTAATAAAGTTGAAGAAGGATTCAAAGAGAATTCTAAAAGTATACAAATTGATTCTATAAGTATTTCAGCCTTATTAGAAAGTGAATCTTATATCAATTTTCTTGAAGAATATTATAATGAATATAATATAGAAATTAGGTATCCTGGTGGAAAATTTAAAGATGATAGAATTTCTAAAATTGTCAATTATTGTGAACAATTAGGTATTAAAACGATTGATGAATTGGTGAATAAGTTTAAAAAGAATTTTCCAAATTACTTTAATGAATGGATAAAGGATAAGGATAACTATTTTTATGTGTGGAATATTACTCCGCTACTTGATATTGTGCCAATGTAAAAGTCTGATAGATAAAACTATCACCATTCGTGAATTGGTACCAAAACTTGGAGCAGGCTTTATCGTGGCTTTGACAGGAGATGTCATGACCATGCCAGGATTGCCAAAACGTCCTGCGGCACTTAATATGGATGTTGCAGCAGACGGCACAGCGATTGGTCTATTTTGATCTTGGTTTAAAAGGCTCTTTAGGAGTCTTTTTTTGGTATAATAGTGAAAATAATGAGAATGGAATATGGAGTCAACATGAATATTAGATTAGCAAATCCATCAGACGCTGCGAGCTTGCTTGCTATTTATGCGCCTTATGTAGAAAATACAGCCATCACTTTTGAATATGAAGTACCGACCATTGAGGATTTTGGAAATAGGATTGAAAAAACGTTGGAAAAATATCCTTATCTGGTAGCGGAAGAAGATGGTTTAATTTTAGGTTATGCCTATGCTTCGACTTATTATGCGCGTGCCGCCTATGATTGGGCGGTGGAATTATCCGTCTATGTCAGTCTAGATGCTCGAGGAAAAGGAGTCGGCAGCAAGCTTTATGATGAGCTTGAAGACCTGTTAGATCAAATGGGATATATGCATTTTCTAGCCTGTATTTCTCTGCCAAATGAAGCCAGCCTGGCTTTGCATCAAAAAAGAGGCTACCAGCAAGTAGCGCGTTTCCCTAAAATCGGCTATAAATTCGAGCGTTGGCATGACATTGTTTGGCTGCAGAAATCCTTGGACAAGCAAGCTGGACCAATTAAACTTTTAAAAGAAATGGAGTGGAAATGATGAAAAAGAAACATTTATTAATAACTCTTCTAAGCATTACTCTTTTGACCTTGACCGGCTGTCAGTCCGTTGAAAATTGGTTCAAAAATGCCAAAGAGGAATGGTTGGGGTTGGAGATGACAGTTCGCACCTATGATGAAAATTCTCAGCTCATTGACCAGATGTCGGGCAAATCTCTATCCATCTCTCGTAATGAGGAGTTTGACTCAGTTGATGCGGAGGGAAATTCCAAGGAAGATTCTTCTGTGC
>ERZ772974.2434-NODE-2434-length-11353-cov-4.856877_pt1 | contig 11353 bp, 7 predicted proteins | sample MGYA00580671_ERZ772974 | MGnify/ENA primary metagenome ERZ772974 (study PRJEB29015, sample SAMEA2738065) | human oral metagenome | biome: human oral; feature: human-associated habitat; material: saliva | place: China | collected 2218 ... | reverse complement strand
TGATAGTATGCTCTTACTTAATGGTAAGTAATATTAAAATTAAAAAAATGTAATTATCAAAATATACCGATCCCAAAAAGTTAGACCAAAAAAACTAACTTTTTGGAGATCGGTATTTTTATGACTAAATATAATTTTAAATTCAAAATGGAATAAGAAGACGATTAAATACTAATATTCCACATCAAAAATTACTACAGATACAACTATTATAAAGTTAATAAAAAAGCTAAAGTAATAGTAAAAAAACTTTATTTAGGTCCATTTATGGATATAAAAAATGCTGAGATAATAAGCTATAATATAAGTAAACGCCCAACAGCTAAAAATATATTAGATTCACTAGAAGTATCAACTAAAGTTACAACTAACTCTCCTTATAGGAGAACTTTTCACTCTAATCAAGGATAGGTTTATCAAATTAAGGCATATTCGAAAAGATTAAAAGAGGAAAGTATTTACCAAAGTATGTCTAAAAAATCAACTTGTCTGGATAATTTGGTAATGAAGAATTTCTTTAAGATATTGAACCAAGCGATATATTATGGAACAACATATAATAGTTATAAAGAACTGAAATTAGCTATTGAAAAATATATAAAATATTGTAATGAAGAGAGAATAAAAGAGAAACTAGGATAGTTAAGTCCTAAACAATATGAAATAAAACATAGGACTGTATAAATATAAAATGATAGCGTAGCAGTCATAACAACTACTGCGCTATCTTAAGTCTAACTTTTTAAAGGTAGATTATATTTACTATAGTATTATTTTGGTTAACGTATAAAAAGAGTTACTAGAATAAAACTTTAGGGTAACCTATTTCAAATGAAATTAAAAGCTATTATCTAGTATTACTTCATCTCTTAAACAGAACTCCTCATTAATTTTAATAATTATTAGAGTAACAATCTTCAATAATTGAAAATAGTGATTTTCATGATCTTCAAGATTTTGAGGATTATTTCCATGAGTATATTTATTTCGTAATGCAGGGCCATTATCAAACTGGCGATCATTTAGTATGAAATTTAAATATTTTTGTTCAGGTCTTGAAAAAAGCTTAGATTCGCAAATTATTTTATTTTCAGATATGAGAGAGTCCAAGAGAGCATTATTCTTGTAATAATTGATGCAAATCACCTCGTTATAATAGAAATCTTTTAAAATATTAACAATATTAGATTTTATACGTATATATCCGTGAGAATCTTCATAGATAATACCTTTTTCTATTAATAAATTTAGAATAGTTTGCTGATTATTAGAAAAGTCTGAAATTTTGACTTTTTCAGCTTTTATTAACCTTTCAAAGTTTAAATATCCCTTTCTATTTTCAATACATGTAAGTAGAGATTGATCTGAAAATAGTTGATGTGAGATATTTAACAATTCAGAATCATCAATGTATCCATATTTCTTCGAAAGAAAACTTGGTATATTCTCTATCAAAGGGGTAGTCCTAGAAATTTCCATTAATTCTCTATTTATTTCTCCATTGTTAACATAATTAGTAAATTGTCTTAATATAGAATCTATCTCTGAACATAGGGTTCTAACTTTTTCTAAAAAAGAGGATTTATTAGATGGTATAGAGAGAATAAATCCGTCTACCTGGAATTCTACAAGCAAGTATTCCTCGAAAAACCATTTGAATATTTCTTCTAATCTTTTATCTAATTTTAAAAGTTCATAATAATATGTTTTGATTTGCATACTAGATATCATTTCTTTAAAATCAAAAGATACTCCAACATCATATTCTCTATCTCCTTTTACACCTAAGATTTTTTCCATAACACCCAACTCAGTTTTTTTAGATGGGAAAGTCGACCTAGTGTGGGAATCAACATAACCGAATAAAAATACAAAATTATTAAGTAATGTTGGATTATTTAAATTTTCTTTTAACCATGAATGACTATAAATTATTTTAGGATTTAACAGATCTTTATTATCAATACTAATGACTTCATCAGTATTATCAAAACCAACGACGGCACCAAAGGAAAAACAAGACTCATTAGAAAAAGAATCTTTAAAATAATTCTCATATCTCTTTTTTGCTTTTAAACGAACTTCATCTGGTATAGGGAATTCGTTTCTGCTACGGGATTTATACAGTAATTTAAGATAATTAGGATTTACATTCTCTGATTCAATATATTCTTCAATTAAGCGAAGTTGATCATCTATACATAATGATTTTGGAATATAATATTTTTTATGATTCCAATCTTTTCGTTCTAAATGATAGGTTATTAGAATTTCAGCTGTAGACTTTGAATGTTTCATATAATCGCAAACTTCAGCGTCAAAATATTCTACAATAATTTTTTGATCTAAAATTAAATAAAGAGGAATATTAAACTCAATTAAGATTTTTGAAAATTCTATTGAAGATACTTTTTTGTAGATTTTATATCGAGCAAATAGTTCCCAAAAGGTATCATGATAGTGAGGGCTAATTGTAGTATAAAAAGATGTAATGTTTGAATAATCTATATTAGAACAAAATACTCCGATAAGAGGTTTGAATTTTCTAACTATAGAATTTAAACTTTCATAGTAATCTTCACACCATGAATTTAATTTATTTCCAGAATCAAAAAGTAAGCAAATATTATATAACTCTAGAATATAATTTATATTAAGATTATCAGCTTTAAGATTATCAGCTTTTTCATCAAAAGAATTAATTACTTTTTCAGCTTGTTCTAGACTCCATCCAATACTTAAATCAGTTTTACTATAATATTTTACTCCATAATACTTAGAATTCATTAACTACTCCTCCTTAAAAATTATTATTCAGAAAGAATTAATTCGGTAGTAACAACATCTATGATTTCTTGTTCAGTAGGTAATTCACAAGAATTATAATACTCACCAATTAGATTTTTATAAGTTTTTCTTACAAATTTCCTTGCATCGTCCCCAGTAGAGTACATTTTTTGAAGAAAAACATTAAAGTTTTTGTGTAGAAATGTTTTATTTAAAGCATCTTTAAATTCCTCTTTAGTTAATCCGCTCATAAGAATAGTATCAATAAATTCTTCTTTAGCAATTTGAATCATTTCTACAGCATCGTCTTCTCTTATATAATCAGCAACGCATTTAGCAACAAAACCTCCTACCGCTCCACCAGCTATAGTACCTACAACAGGTACAAAGCTGCCTAGTGCCATGCCTGCAGCCATTCCGGCACCAGTTACTACAGTGTTTTTAACTAATTGCCCCCAAGAGATTCCACCCCGTAGAGCACGAACTAAATCAGGCCCAACAGTTACAACAGTTGTTATCGTCATCATACTAGCATTCACCATTTTTTTAGTATTATTTCCGTCTTGTTTTAGAGCAGGTTTATATTTTTTTATTATTATTTCTGCAGTTGTAACTAAAAAACCATGTTCTTCAAGGTTTACACTTTTTTTAGAGCCAAATGCATGATAATAAATAGGAAATACCCTATCACTATCATTATGTTCTTTACTGCCAGAAGCAAAATATAGCATCCTATTATAAGGTATATCTCCACCTTTATATCGAATAAAGTCACTATTACAATTATACTCTATAATATTGGAAAAAGTATATGAATCAAAATGTTGAAATTTTTGGTTTTTCCAAGTAGCAATTTCTTCGTCTTGTTTTTTATCTTCTATGATATGGAAGATATAGGCACCTATTCCAAGTAATATTATTAGGATTATTAATCCTATAAATTCAATAGTGAACCAAAGAAAAGCTATTATAATAAGGGATAATATAACACCTATGGCTATTTTTGCACTTGGAATTAGCCTATAACCAAATTTAAAATATAATATAGCAAGTAGTATCCAGAATATTACAGCCATAACACCCCTCAATTTAATAATAAATTATTTTTTTAAAGTTTTCATAGAAAAAGAAGTTATTGATTAAAATAAGATTTTTATGCAACTATTTATCCTCCTAATTATTTTTAGTTAAAATTTTTATATTTTAAATATGTTATTTACTTTTTAATTATATTATTTAAACTTTATTTTGTAAATAAAATCAAGGGGAAATTGTATAGATATTTTAATTTAAATATTTAATTTTAGTTGTGTCTGCTTCTTTAAGATATTTATGTGAGTAAGCAATATAAAAATGCCAAGCAGTTTTATATTGCTTATCATTTTATAGAGTTATTTTCTCATGCCCCGTATTTAATATAGAGCCGAAATTTACCATTTAGTATAATACAAAATTATTCTTTTTATTTATGAAAAACATCCTTTCTTTATTTTTGAGCTTGAACTACTCTTATTTTATCAAGAAAGGATGTTTTTTCAATTGTTTAACTTTTATCTCGCACCCGCATAGCGGGTGGTTTTTTGTTTCGGAGACTCCGCCTCCTCAACTGACTAAAGTCATTAATTAAAATCCGGAGCATGGTTTTTTCCATGCCCCGGATTTATTATACAGCCAATATTTTATTCTTAAACATCGATATATCCATAACACTGCTTATAATTATATTTACTAAAAAATATTTCTTAAAGGAATTTTTAATAGTCACTTTCATTTTTATATTCTATTAACTACTTTCTGATTATTTCACCTATAATATAAACAATCAATATATGTTTACATTCAAGATATAGGGACTTATCAATATAGAATAACCAATCTTCTCCTTCTGATAAATTTAAGTCTATTCTGTTATTTTCAATTTCCCTCTTATATTAATCTAATAGTCACACTTTACTTTATTTCTATACTGACTCTTCTTATTCATTACTCTAATTCAACTTTATACAATAAACTTACATCTTTATTACTATCTTTTGGCTTTATTGTTGAAAGTATTTTATTTTCAACTTCTGGAGACCAATATATTTTCAAAAATCTTTTTGCTCTTGTGATAGCTGTATAGAAAATATTATGAGTTATCATTTCATCAATTTCATTTGTAATTACCACTTTTACTGAATCATATTCTAATCCCTGAGCTTTATGAATTGATACGGCATATGAAATTTGGAAAGGAATAATTGTTCTTGAATCGAAATCATCTGTATCAGTATTTTTATTTTTATACACACTAAACCTTATTACTGAATTATTAGGTTCTTTATAGATTTCTTGTCCTAATAACTCAAATTCACCAGCAATTACATCCATACCATTGATAACTTTATCCAATTCTATATCAAACACTATTCTCTCATCTATATACCCACCTGAATAAATGGACACATTCAAAATTCGGCCCTTCATATTATTATATATTATTGGTTTAAATCTATCTGTATCGTGAAATAATATTGGATCCCCAACTTTAAATGTTTGTATTCCCCATACAACACCCTTAGATGGATTACTTTCTTGCAAAAAGCGATTAATATTGTTGATTCCGTATAATCCATCATAATTTAAACATAAAATTACTTCGTCTTTACTAGATGTTTGAAAAATAGAGTCATCTAATCTATTTGAATATTTATTCTTAGTGAGACATTCTAATACAGTATCATCCATTTTCCTTACTCTATTCCATAATTTTAGTAAATTCAAGTCATTACTTCTATAAGGTTTTGTTAATTCTGCAGACGATGTAGATGGAATAAATTGTCTGGCCACATTAAACCAATTTCCAAATCTTATTGATTCAATTTGATAAATATCTCCTACTAAAATTAATAACTTAAACGATGCTCTGTCAAGTATTGCTTTCATATCAGAATTACTAACTGTACTACACTCATCGATTATTAAAATATCAAATTCTGTCATCATTCTTTTATTTAAAGTAAACTTAGTTATTGTTGTAAATTCACAATTTGAAGAACTTACTTTTCGTTTCAAATTATCTACAGCTGGATTTGTTTGTGCTAAAAACAATTTGCTTTTATCGGAAAAAAAATGAGATATATGATTAATTAATGTAGATTTTCCTGTTCCAGCTGCCCCATATAATATTGCAACTGTAGAGTTAGCAAACATATTCTTAATTACCATTTTCTTCTCTTCACAGTCAACTCCATTATTTTCTTCATTCAACCATGCATTAACAGAATTAGTATAATTGGAAACACCCTGCACGGATAACTCCTTTAATTTTTTAATAATAAATCTGCAGTCTTTAACATATTTTTGTATAAATATTTGTCCTTTTTCTACTTTCAATTCATTATCAGGTCTATGTCCATCCCATAATTTCCCATTATACTCATCCACTAATTTTTGTATCGCTTTAGCAGGAATATTAATATCTTTTAGACTTGTAAATAAATTACCTTTATATTCTGTGTTATTTTTCACATATCTTGCCAACATTTCTGATTTATGTTCATCTACTTCAAAACAATGAATCAAAATATTAAATGCAGGATTATGTTTTATTGGAGAAAAAGTAAACGGAATTCTATCAAATGGTATAACACCATTTTTCACATATAAGTTTGAAAGTCGTTTATTTTGTAATTCCTCATATTGATTTTTAATAATAGTATTATTCATAATGAATAAAAGATATCTAAGAATATTTTTACCGTTTTTACCATTATTGATTATTTCTCTGCAAATATCTAATGTATTTACAAAATTGATTACTTTTGCCCTAACTGTTAATTGTTTTTTTAGTAAACTATATTCTGAGTCTTGAAGTTCTATTATATCTAATAAATTCAATTTATTATCTGTCATAAACGAACAAAGAGCCATTCTTTCTGAATAACCGACACTTTTTTGCTTTCCTGTAATTAACTTTATAAAATTCTTAAATTCACATTCTCGGATTGATATTTCCCATCCAATTATTATTAAAATAGGCATTTTTTGTCCCCTTATTTCAATACTTGAATTGACAAAATTCATTTTAGATGCATAATTAGATACTATTGGTATTTTTGTGAATGCAATAATTCTATCAGTTTTACTATTATAATCATTCGCCGGGGAAAAAGTTACTTCATAATAAATGCTTTTATTCACAAAGAAAGGTTTTATCTTATGAATATAAAATCTATCTGCATTTTCCGGGATTATAGTATTATATTTGTCGACTTCATTTGCAATCTTTTGATAATACTCAATGAGTTTAGGATCCATATTTAATGGGAATTTTTCTAAATTATAAAGTAAATTCAAATCATAATCATTTTCTATTAGTTTTCTAATTTTAAAAAGATACTCGTAATACTTTAGCATCAATCTTTCTGAGTCTTCTACAGTAGGCTTATAATGAGAAACTACAATTTGTAACATTTTATGAAAATTTCTTAGTAAATTGTATTTTCCATTGCTAAAAATATATTTTATAGCATTTTGTATATTATCATATGTAACATCTAGATTTCTATTATTATCATATATTTTTAACATTATATGCTCTAGAAAAGTCCTTAAGTCTGATAATACATCTTGTGATACAAAACCTCTTGGATCTCTACTTATATTATCGATATGTCTACAAATAGATTCGTCTAAATTTCTCAATTCTGCATCAATTTTACTTTCCATTTATATTCCTCCAAATCTATCTCTCAAATTCTTAGTTTTATTTATAGTTCATTTCACTATAATAAAATTATTTAAGTAATACATATAACTATCCTTCAGAAATAATGTATGTGAATATTTCTGGATAAATATCATATGACTTTTTATTGTCTAAATATAAATCATACATTATTTTAGCAGGTAGTGATATTACCTGTATATTTTTTAATCCTAGTTTTTCTAACATATCCATTTTTACTATTCCCATCTGCTCTACTTTATCTTGTTCTGTTGGTAACAAAAAACAATTTCTTACGCTATTCTTTTTAAAACCATGTCTTTTTAAAAATTTCTTATAAGCTAATTGATATAGATACTGTTTAGTAATTTCTCCTATCCCTGGTTCTCCAGTAATACCTGACTCTGCTTCTATCATTCTATATTTAGCGTCAAAGATTATAAATCTAAATTCATCACTTTCATCTTTATATACTGCTATCCCATCTGGTTTCAAAGTTTTCTTTGAAAGAATATTCTTCCTATCGATTTTCCATTTAGGTTTTTCAATTATGTTAATCAGTTTTTCACAGTTCTTATATTCATTACATAACTTTTTTGGTAAAGTAATATCTTTTGGATTTTTATGTAGTTTATTTTCTAAAACTTCATCGCACACTTTTTCCCAAATCACATGGAAATTATTGGTGCCATAAAAACTAAACTCACTATTTTTTTCAAATCCATACTTATTATTTATATAATTATGCATTACCCTCAATAACATTAATTTTCTAGTATTGTACTGGGTTCTCTGTTCTGTTTCCAGCTTATTTAATATATACTCCTTATCTCCTAAATCTGAAATTTTTTCATCACTTAGTCTAATTTCTTGAATATCAAATAATTCCAATAATCCGAAATATTTCATATTACTTACACACTGTGTTAATATATTTTGATGTAATCTCTTAATATAATTATAATCATCTTCTATTATTTTTTTTGTAATCAATTCTGGATAGAACGGCCTATTGTTGCTAAATAAAACAACATTTTCATTTATTGTTTTATCCCAATTTATTTCCTTTATTCCGTTAACCTCATATGTTTCTTGTATGTTTGTATAAACTCCATATTCGTAGTAATCGTTTAATAAATATAGCATAGTTTCTAGTAAATTAAATTCTTTTTTATTCATATCTATATTTTGAAATTCATAAAATTCTTCCATTTTTTTTTTATTCATTTTGCTAATAACTTTAAGAACTTGCTTGAGCTGTGTAGTGTACTCTTTTTCTTTATTATTTAATATATATTTTGGATAACATTTTAAAATTATCTCAGATACCATAAAAATGCCTACAAATGTAAATTTATAAGAATACTTATTATTAATATCGGTATCAATATTAACTATTTCTCTATCTACTTCAATATAATCATCAATTTTCCTTTTTTGATTAGATTTAACTTTTAAAATTCCATAAGTTATGAACTTTTCTAGTAATTTTATTGTTTTATTTTTTTCATAATCAAACAATATTATTAGCTCTTCTAGGGTATACCACTTTTCTTCTCGAATATATGCTGATTTCATTGTATCATTCATTCAATTGAACCTCTTTATAATGTATAAATTTTTTTTATAAATTCATCAGTTATATTAAACCTAACTATTGAAAAACTAAAACTTTATGACTCACTTTTGTATTTAGTTTGTGTCTCCATAGAAAAAATTTCTATTCCATTATCTTCGAACTCTTGACATATTTTAGAATAACTATTACATGCACTACATCCACTAAATAAAGTTGCTCGTTTATATTTAGCAGCATCATCAAATAAATACATAATTACTTTATTTTTAAACACTTTAATTAATTCTTTACTATCGACTTCACTTTTTTTAAAACTTCCTTCAGAGATAAAGTACGGCCCCATCAACTTATCTTCATTAACTTTACATTCCTCTAATAAAGCATGATTTATCGCTTTTCTTAAATTATTCCAATTGTATTCTTTTTCACCTACTTTTATTTTGTAATTCTTTGTTCCTTCTTCTTTTTCATCAATACCTAGATATGTAAAATCCCATCTACGTTTAAAAGCAGTATCCATTGGATAAACTCCTTGATCTGCACTATTCATAGTAGCCCAAATATACATATTGTTAGGAATCTCTATTGTTAAATGATCTTCTAAATTACCACCTAATTCTTCAGCTAAATACTTTTTTATGTCTTCTGTTGTATGTATAGGGTATTTACTTTTATTTGAATCATTTCTATCTAATAATTGAAAAATATCCCCAAATACTGCTGAAACATTTGCTCGATTAATTTCCTCAATAATTAGTAAATAGATTTTTTTTTCATTTTGTTTTGCTTTAACATACGTTCTCAAAAATGGACCAGGTACGTATTTATATAAAATTTTATCTTCATCAGAAACTGGTTTATATGTCCCAACAAACTGTGAATAGGAATAGTCTGGATGAAATGTAACTCGTTCATACTTCCCATCTTCACCTAATAATATGTCTTTTTCATTATCTAAAGCATGGCTCTTCCCTGTACCAGGTGCTCCAAAAAAAATACGATTATATTCAAATTTCTGCAATAAATTTGATTTCTCTAATAAATATTTCTTATATTGCTGTAGCCCACTGTTCATTTGGCATCTCCCTTTCTTATTTTTTTCTTTGAATTTTGAACTACTAGTTATACTTTCTTTTATTTTAATAAACTCATTATAGCTGGTAATATCATAAATGCTTTTAATACCTGTACTTTTTTCTAAATCACAAATTTCTATTAATTTTTTCAACTCTCTACAGTAATTATCAACTGTTTTTTTGCTAAACTTTCCACCTGTCTTTTTTGAATTTGTATTTTTTAACCAATGTTTAAATTATTCTTCTGTAGTCATTAATTTATCTCCTTTAGTGTATTTCAAATAATTTTTGTTAATTTATTATTATTTATCAATCCGTTTTAATATATTTATTATACATTATTTTTTATAGTTTTACTAAAAATATAGGAGATAATAAATATATTAATTTTATATATTTTCTATATACTTAGATACTTACTTATTAAATTACAATTTTTAGAAGAATCTATGCTTTTATTTAATAAATTAAGAAAAAATAACAAATATTTTGCTACTAAAAAATAGAATTTTTACTCAATAATATATTAGACTATATGGTTCTTGAAATAATATTTGATTTTTGAATATAATATGACTTTAGAAGGCAATGAAGAGCAAAAAAGTAATCATTCTACCAAATCTAATATAAGTGAAAATAGAGAAACTTTTATCAATTACTTTTCTTAGTAAATTAACACAGAATTTATATTATTCCATATTTTTTTTAAAATTCAACCTCCCCTTACTATATCCCCATAAAATTACTTATGCACTTTACTAATTTCATTTAGGCTCTTATTAAATTCCTTTATTCAGAGATATCAAATATAATCTCCAACATATTACTGAAAAAATCTCATTTATTAATTCTTTAATTCCTAAACTTAATTATTTACCCTTCTTTTTTTTATAACTCTACTAATTTTTCTACTTTTTCGTAGTCACTTTTTTAAGCTATATAAATAATCCTATATCCTAACTTTTGATTTACATCTTTTGTAATAGCAATCCATTCTTCTGACACTGATTCTAAACTGTATGATGCGTTAATTTTTTCTCCTCTATTTATCCTTCAAAGTATTTGTTATTAATCTATTTTATTTCTACTCACCTTATTTCCTATCTTCTTCACTACCAATATAGCCATAAAACTGATTATGCAACTCCCTCATTTCATCTAAAGCTTTCATTGAGTGTTGATACATAAATGTATTACCGAATT
>ERZ772974.2425-NODE-2425-length-11371-cov-3.820696_pt1 | contig 11371 bp, 8 predicted proteins | sample MGYA00580671_ERZ772974 | MGnify/ENA primary metagenome ERZ772974 (study PRJEB29015, sample SAMEA2738065) | human oral metagenome | biome: human oral; feature: human-associated habitat; material: saliva | place: China | collected 2218 ... | reverse complement strand
TACGTACGTGGATATTTGGATTTGCGTACCTGGTCTTTAAGACTACGTACATAGACAGAGGAAAACCACTACGTGAAGGTGCTTTTTCCTTCACGATAATGGCACTTTTCCCTCCGCTGAATAAGAGGAATATTTGCGATAAGGCGAAGGGCTTGTGTATCTAAAAGCAGCGAGGTGCCGCCCCAGCCAAGGGAGCGGCACCTCGCGATGCATTAGGATGAAGGGGGCGATTACTACTTCACATTGGGCAGCTCGAGACCGTACTGCTTCTTCTTGTCGATAGCCTTGAGGAGGAGGCTCATTAGTAGAGCGATGACACCGAAGCTGGCGAAGACAAGCATGGCAAGCGTATAGTCCTTGGGCTGACCTTCGGGTATACCCTTATTAGACGAGTCAAGGACACTACCTACGATGATGGGCACAGTCATCAAACCTATATTCTGAATCCAGAAGATAGCTGAGTAAGCGGATCCCAGTACCTTGTTGTCGATAAGCTTAGGAACTGCAGGCCATAGTGTCGCTGGTACGAGTGAGAAGGATATCCCAAGGACGACAATTGCAGTCATAGCCACAATCCCACTGCCGAGACTATCATATACGAAGGGATAGAGAGCAAAGGTCAGGTGGCAGACAATCATAAGAATAGAACCAACGATGAGCATCGTTGCACCCTTACCCTTGCGGTCAAGATAGTAGCCTAGTAAAGGTGTCACGAGCGCAGCTCCAAATGGGAAGACACTGAAGATACGCGATGCGAATTCGTTATCAAAGCCTACCTTGTATTGTAGCATCTCAGTGGCGAACTTCTGGAAGGGGAAAATGGCTGAGTAGTAGAGTGCACACAGGATAGCGACAATCCAGAAGACGCCTGTGCCAAAGACCTTACCAAGGTCAGAGAACTTGAAGGGTTCTTCTGCTTCTTCCTCTTCTTCACCTTCGATATCCTTATCAAGTGCCTTATCCATGAAGAAGTAGACGATATACAGCATCAGACCTATGCAAAGGAGCAGGGCGCAGAAGATTACGGGAGCCTGTACTGTTTCGAACTTCTTAGATAGCCAAGGAGAGATCCACAAGGCACCAGCTACCCCAAGACGTGCTACAGCCATCTCGATGCCCATAGCGAGTGCCATTGATCTGCCTTTGAACCACTTGACGATAGCACGGGATACCGTCACGCCAGCCATCTCGGTACCACAGCCGAAGAGCATGAATCCGAGGCAGGCACAGAGAGCCGTAGGTGGGAGATTCCAGCCAAAGGTGTTGTGGATGACCCCCGTGAAGCTACTGATCGCATCGAAGCCAGGCCCACCATTGCGGAAGGTAGTGCTGAGCGCATAGACCTTGATGAGCGCTCCGATGACCATCAGACTTCCGGAGAGGAGGGCGGTGAAGCGAACCCCCATCTTGTCGAGGATGATCCCTGCGAGGATGAGGAAGCCTACAAAGACATTGAGGAAGAACTCACTTCCTCCGTAAAGCCCGAAGATCGTCGAGTCCCATCCTAGCTCTGTCTCGACGAGAGTCTTGACCGGAGAGAGGACGTCGACGAACATGTAGGCAAAGAACATCGTCAGCGCAATGAGGGTAAGTGCGCCCCATCGAGCTAGGGGCTTATCTCGTAGCGATTGCCCCGCTTGTACGGTTACTTGTTCCATTGTGTATGATTATTAGGAGTTGATATACTGGAGAAGATCGGCGATGAGGAAGTTACTTCCGCCGACGAAGATGGCATCCCCTGGCTTAGCCTGTCTCTTGGCCTCCTCAAGGGCTGTGGGAAGATCAGGGTAGGCGGTGCCTTCCAGCCCGAAAGACTGAGCTAACGTCTGAAGATGCTCCGCCCCCAGTGCCCGTGGCACAGAGGCTGCGGTGAAGTAATAGGTAGCCTCCCGAGGAAGTAGGGCTAGAACTCCTGAGACATCCTTATCATTGACCATCCCGAAGATGATATGTAAGGGACGCTCTAGGCTACGGAGCTGATCGACGACGTAGCGGATCCCGTCCTCATTATGTCCCGTGTCGCAGATGAGTAGTGGATCCTTTGAAAGGATTTCCCAGCGACCACGTAGCCCCGTAGCTCGGACGACATCACGTAAACTAGCCTCTAAAGACTCGTCAGAGATAGCCACACCTTGCTGCCGAAGTAAGGTCACTGCGGTCAGGATGGTCGGGAGATTATAACGCTGGACGATACCTCCCAGACCAAAGAAGAGCTCCTTGGGGAAGGTATCTCTACCATGATCGAGAGAGAAGACTTGTCCTCCTTGGCTAGATCGGACGGAGGAGAAGGTGATTTCCTCCTGTGCCCAAGTGAGCGGAGCTCCTACTTCTTTAGCACGTCGGTAGAAGACCTCTCTTACTTCGGCTTCGTCTGCTCGACCGATGATCGTAGGTACATCAGGCTTGATGATACCTGCCTTTTCAGAAGCTATCTGGGGTAGGGTATCACCGAGATACTGTGTGTGATCCTTACTAATGCCCGTGATGATGCTTAGGTCAGGCGTGATGATGTTCGTGCTATCGAGTCGTCCGCCCATCCCTACCTCGATGATGGCATAATCTACCTGGCAGTGTCGAAAGTAGACGAACGCCATCATCGTCGTCAGCTCAAAGAAAGAGGGATGAAGCTCTTCGACTAAGGGACGAACCTCATCGACAAACGAACAGACAAAGCTCTCGTCGATAGGAATACCATCTACGCGAATCCGCTCTCGGAAGTCGATTAGATGCGGGGAGGTAAAGAGTCCTACCCGATAGCCTGACGCTTGAAGTATCGATGCTAGGCTGTGTGAAGTCGAACCCTTGCCGTTCGTCCCCGCTACGTGGATCGTCCGATAGCTCTGATGTGGGTGATCGTAGTGGCTATCCAGCTGGATGATCGTGTCTAGCCCTGGCTTATAAGCACTAGCACCTACCTGCTGAAAGGCGGGAGTAGCAGCGTAGAGGTACTCGACTGCTTCCTGGTAAGTCATCAAGGGATATGGAGGGAGAATCAGGGGAGTAGCTCGGGGCGGAGCATGATCGTCTGTTCACGGTCTGGACCAACAGAGACGATGGCGATAGGCACACCGATCTCCTGCTCAATGAAAGCGATGTAGTCCCGAAGTTCCTGGGGGAATTCTGCCGAAGAGGTCAGCTTACTGGTCTCGCACTGCCAGCCTTTCAGCTCGGTATAGACCGGGCGAACGGATTCATTGAGCTCATAGGGGAAGCTCTTCGTCTGCTCTCCGTTGACTTCGTAGGCTGTACAAATGCGGATAGACTCAAAGGTGTCGAGGACATCACTCTTCATCATGATGAGGCGAGTCACTCCGTTTAGCATCACGGTGTAGCGTAGTGCTACGAGGTCAAGCCAGCCACAGCGACGGCGACGACCGGTCACTGACCCAAATTCGTGACCTAGAGAGCAGAGCTTCTCCCCAGTCTCATCGAAGAGCTCAGTAGGGAAAGGCCCCGCTCCGACACGTGTGCAGTAGGCCTTAAATATACCATATACCTCCCCGATGCTACGGGGAGCTACTCCTAGCCCGGTGCAACAGCCTGCAGAGATCGTATTACTCGAAGTCACAAACGGGTAAGAGCCGAAGTCAATATCTAGCAGTGAGCCTTGAGCTCCCTCTGCTAGCACACGACGATCAGTACGTAGGGCGTCATTGATGTAGGTCTCACTATCTACGAAGGTGAATTCCTTGAGATACTCGATGCCTGCGAACCATTGCTTCTCTAGCTCCTCTAGTCCGGTCACAGGATAGTTATAGGCCTGGAGAAGCGTAAGGTGTCGCTGCTTAGCCTGCTCGTACTTCGCTAGGAAGTTATGCTCAATATCTCCGATACGTAGACCCGTACGGCTGACTTTGTCCGTGTATGTCGGACCAATACCCTTGCCCGTCGTACCTACCTTAGCATCTCCCTTGGCGGCTTCCTGAGCTGCGTCGATGAAGCGGTGTGTGGGGAGGATGAGGTGGGCCTTGCGTGAGAGGACGAGACGCTTACGAAGGTCGTGACCACTCTTAGAGAGTGAGAGCGCTTCGTCTGCAAAAAGAATGGGATCAAGTACGACCCCATTGCCGATGACGTTGACCTTATCTCCCTGAAAGATCCCTGAGGGGATGGAGCGAAGGATATACTTGGCACCTTCGAACTCGAGCGTGTGCCCAGCATTAGGCCCACCCTGGAAGCGAGCGATAAGATCATACGAGGGGGTTAAGACATCTACGATCTTACCCTTTCCTTCATCGCCCCATTGGAGACCAAGGAGCACGTCGACGTGTTGCATATGTTTTATAGGTGTACTGTTTGTGTCGTATTGACGAGTCAGCTAGGCTCTTCAAGGTATGCCCTTAGTGAGCTAGCTCTACAAATATACTCTTTTCCGTGCAGTATAGGTATATGATTGCTCTATTACCTTCAGATTAATTCCCTCAAATAGCAGGCAAGCCAGCCGAACTCCTCGTGGAGTTTCAGCTGGCTTGCCTAGGGTCTAGCAAGGTGATGCTAGACAGATCACTTGATCAGGGTTAGAGATCGCCGTCTTCTTCCCATTCTCCTAGTTCTCCTTCTGCAGAGAAGTTGACGAGGAGACTCTGGCTCTTGCTGAAGATTTCGATATCAGCTAGAGGGCGAATGTACATTTCTTTCTTGCTCGTATTCATAATATCTTAGTCTTCGATAGCTTTCTTAAATAGGGCGACGGGGAAGCGGTGATCAGGACGGTAAGGAACGATGAGGTTTCTTGGTGCACTGAATGCCGCTACAATAGGTGTTCCGTCAGGATTAGGGCTCCAGTTGAGACTCGTCGAACTGGTTGCGTAGTCGATGATTCGACGGTTCGACAGCTCCTTACGAGTGAATGGAGCCTGCATGGAGATACCATAGAAAGGAATCGTACGATGAACAGCACTAACACTCGAGAAGATGAGGTTATCTGGTAGCTCCCTGATGCCAATATTCTGAATCCCAACAGGAGCACAGGTGATCTCAATGCGATCCTCCTTCAGAGTGTAACGGAAGGCAAATCGGTTGCGCTCAGTCGTTTCAGCAGGGAAATTTGCGCCGACTCCGGTGGGTGTCGCTTTAAACGCAAGGGCATAGTACGAATGACCAGTCTTGATCGTAGGGATCACTTCTCCAGTTGGGTATGTGTAAGTCCCCCTCGATGCTGCTGGTACGTGCACCGAGAAACAAATCGTTCTCCAGTAGTAGTCAGTAGGATTACCATCACTTGACTTTGTGCCAACACCTACCTTGACTTGTTTTGTTCCATTATAGACATCTTCATATCCGTGCTTAGGAACTCTTTCAGGAGAGTAGAAGATAGAGTACCACTCGTAGAAGTCTGGAAGATGCCACTTGATGTCTCCTGTGCTTGGGAAAGTTCTTTCATTAGCGAATTTGTTGATAGCATCCCCGGCGCGGAAATAGCCAACCTTCCCAGGACCATTGTAGGTGTCCAGATTGTCAATCTGGAATGTGTTGCGGAGATTCACGAAGTCTGTCCCCTCAAAGTTGATGACATCATCAGAAAGGAGAGAGAGAGGGTTGATGATGGTCTTGTATACCTCAATTTTGAGGTTGTAGATCTTACCATTCTTTAGCTGAGAAGGAGTCTTCGTAGTCTGTGAGATGGTATAGAGTCGAGTTGGGTCAACTCCTTCTACCATGAGGTCCAGACGATAAGTGCCAGCAGCGTTCATCTTTGGCACCCAAAGTAGGACGTACTTGTCAGCCGTCTGATCGTCCTCAACTTCAATATTCTCAGAGAAGTTTAGGTCGATGCGATCTTGCTCCTCTTCACGAGTTAGAGTCTTCTCCGCTCCAGGAAGCACAGCAAGTAATGCGCTCTTGGCAAGTAGCTTGTTGCTCGATAGACCCTTGACGGCAATCTTCTTGCCAGTCTTGTTCGTGATCATTACGCGAAGGATGTGACCATAAGGCTTGAAGATCTTCTCGTCAGCCTTATTCGTTTTCAGATCGCCGTTGGGCTCCTTCGCTAGATTAGCTTCGAGTACGTAGGGTACGTTGATGGTTGTGGGAGTTGTAGCTGAGAAAACCTGAAGTGTCCCATTGTTGAGGTACGAAGATGTGACGTCAAACTTGCCAAGTGCAGCTTGGTCGTTACCATCAGCGATAACCGCAACAACACGAAGGTCTGAGGCTGCAGTAACCGCAGCTGAGCTAAGCGTGATGGGGCCATCATACTTCAGAGTCTTCTTGTCTGCCTGAACGGTCCAGTTTAGAAGTTCGCCGAAGATGCGGATTGGGCTTGATCCCTTGTAAATGTAGGTATATACAGGGATCGTAGACTTCCCATCAAGGGAAGCCTTGACCTTACCTGCTGCATCCTCCTTGAAATCCATAGCTAGAGCCTGTTGATCTTGAGCTGCTTCAGGGTTGTATACAGCTGATAGCTCAAGCTGAACTTGCTTGCTTTCTCCTCCAAGATTCTGGACGTCATCCTTCCCGCACGATAAGAGGAAGGTAGAGGCCAATACCGAGAAAAGGAGCCATTTCATTTTTTCTTTCATGAATGACATTTTAAAGATTAGTTTATAAATAAATAAAGATACCTTGAGTTAAAATGTAGGGTATCTCTACATGAGAGAGTTTTATTCTACTGCGAGGTCTGTTCTTTACATTGATGATTAATCCCAACTGAGGGAAAGAGATCGTCGGAAAGCAGGCGGAATTAGTAGTGTCCTCTGACCTGTAGCGATGGGGTTGATCCCAAATATCTCTAGCGACCCTTTTGTTGGAGCTTATTTCAGTTGCAAAGATAAGTAAATTATTCTAATTGCAAGTATATCGCTAGGTTTTTTATCGAAGAATTACCCAATAGTGAGCGAGTACATTTCTCTTAGGCTGGCTATATCATGAGGGATCTTTTGATAGTGCTTTAGGGAAGAAGACTTACTCCAGGCGATAGCTACGGCAGGACTCTAGGCGGAAGCGAGCCCTATTGGGATGGAAAGCAGGGTAAGTCGTCGTGGGGCGTAGCTCATTCCTTCGCCATAGGATCCCAGCGGTACTGATGGCATGGAGGAGGGGGCTATCGAAGGTCTTAAATAGGTTGTCTTCGATGAGGATGCTCCCCAAGGCTCCTCCGTAGAAGGGCGTCTTCTGCTTCCACAGCTGAGGGATCACGGGGTGAATGCTGATGGCTGCTGTCGTAAACTGGAAGAGACTCGTCAGTATGTCCTCGAACGTATTCCGTCGGATAGTCACTCGTCTTGTCTGACCTGATTCATACCAGCCATTATTATCTGTGCTGAAGAGGATAGCCGAACCACTTATGTGCTCGAAGCGGTTGCCTTCGACTAAGACCGGACGAGGGGTATTGATCAGGATTCCACGAGCACGATTGTTACGGATCGTATTGTGGCTGAAGATAACCTCGGGCGTGCGACTGAGATTCTCTATGCTTACGCCCAAGTCTAAAGGCAGTTCGTCGGGGAGAGCTCTGTTGAGCTGGATGAAGAAGCGCTTCATCCCTAGTCCATCGTTACCGTCTAGGGGGGAGATCTCGGTGATGTAGTAGCGCTCTCCTAAGCGCTCAATGGTCGCCGAAATCACTAGCTGAATGCTATCCCCTCGCTCTCCCCAAGGGAAACCCCAGGCCTGCGGGTGCATATACTCGGCTATAAGCCCGTGCGACCCACGACGTCCCTGGAGGCGAAGGTAGACGCCGTGGACATTTAGGGCATCGTCCATCATTTGTTCGAAGAGGCAATCCTTCACAATGATCTTCCCTGCGCAGCCAGAGAAGTGGGTAGCGTCGGCCTGAGTCGAGAAGTAGCGTGGATCATCGGGTGACTTGGGGCACACATCGAAGTGTGTGAGCGTCAGATCACGACTTCCTTGGGCTAATAGCCCCATGCCTTCGGCGAAGCGGACTTGTATCTTCGTCAGACGAACATCCTGCGAGCGGTCGACGAAGCAAGCGGGATTTGGGCGTTCCTCCGTACGTAGTGCCATGATTTGGCCAGCCTGCAGTCGGGGATGATACCAGTCGGGGGCGAGGAACGTCGTGCTATCGAGCGCCTGAATGCATCGGTTGGGGAAGATAATGTCCGAGCTTCGGTAGACGATTCGCTTACTCTCTGGTTCGAAAAGGATACCCGAGGAGGGGCGTAGATGCCAGTTCTTCCCAAGTGACTCGAATACGCTATCGGTACGTACGTGACACCTTACCCACGGCTCGGTGCGGAAGGTTGTCCCTCGAAGGCTATCGCTACTGAGGATGCGTACCTGAGTAATCATCGGATTGGGATAGTCGATCGTCAAGCCCTGCACCTCTACATCGGAGCAAGCCTCGAGGGCTAGGGGAAGCATCCTCTCGTCAAAAAGTAGGAGACTTCCTTGTCCATCGAGACGGAGGTGCTTCCATCCCTTGAGGTAGATCCCTAGGGCTCGGGGGGAAGCCTGCTGGTCGTGGTTGGAGATGTAGCAGATGAGCTGACTTGCGCCGTCACTTAGGAAGTGATAGGTGCCTGCTGTCAGACAGAGCGTGATGGTGTCACCATCCTGTACCTCAGCCTGGATGCTGGCTAGGGCCTGCCGAAAGGCGGGGGAAGCATTCTGTGTCGGGTGAGGACGTACACCATAGTGGGCAAGATCGAAGGTGCGCTGGCGAGCACAGAGCGGGCGTGCTGCTAGGACAAGGACGAGACTGATGAGGAGTAGCCTCGTGTATCGTGTCAGAGAGAGCATAGGGCGAGGTAGGAGAGTAGGAGATGAACTCGTATGTGCGAGGAGGCTCGTCAGTAGCAGAGGAAAGCAAGGGCGGGGGAAAGGTATAGCTTCGGATGAGGAGAGCTTTACCTTGCTTCTAGTAAAGGTAGAGCTTCGTTCCAGCCAAGATAGAGCTTCGTCAAGGAGAAACCTGCTTGCTTGGGGAGCGAATGAGTAGGATGGATTTCGTCTGGCTTTTTTTCCCTCCTTCGAGAAGGCTTGTGGAAGAGCTAAGGAAGAGACCAGAGAAATAGCGAAGAGGTACTACTGAGCCCCTAGAAGGGTGGATCGTAGTACCTCTTGAGGATCGTCTGTGATGATGTGACGTGAAGGCGCTAAGTGGGCGGAGGGATAGCCTTGCTCGGCTAATCCTCGGGGAGAATCATCTTGACCAAGACAATCTTCGTCTTGGTAGAGCGGAGGATCTCGAAGCGAATGCCTTCGATCTCTAGCTCTTGCCCCTGTGAGGGGATGCTGGGATGATGAGCTAAGATGAAGCCAGCGATGGTCATGAAGTCTTCATCCTCGGGTAGTGAGAGAGAGAACTGCTCGTTGATGTCGTCGATCTCCATGCGCCCACTCAGGATGAAGGTACGCTCATCGACCTGCTTGGCTACACGGCGCTGGCGGTCATGCTCGTCCTGAATGTCCCCGAAGAGCTCCTCGACGATGTCCTCGAGCGTCACCATGCCGGCCGTACCTCCTAGCTCGTCGATGACGATGGCGATACTCTTCTTCTTCTGCATTAGCTGAGCCATGAGCGTTTGGGCAGGCATACTCTCGGGGACGAAGAGCCCTGGGACGATGCGGGCCTGCCAATTCTCCCCGCGAAACATCTCGCTGGAGTGGATATAGCCGATCACTTCGTCGATATTCTCACGATAGACGATGAGCTTCGATAGACCTGAGCGGACGAAGAGGCCTTCGAGATGCTCCAGAGAGGAATCCTCGCTGGCTCCGACGATCTCATTGCGAGGGATCATACAGTCACGTACCTGGAGGTCGGAGAAGGAGATCGCATTCTGGATGATCTTGACCTCCGTCTCGATACCTGAGGCTTGTCCATCATCCGAGCTATGGGTCAGGTAATACTCCAGGTCTAGTGAGGAGAGCGCAGGTCGGATGGCGACGCTCGAAGTACGTTGGCCTGCGATGAATAGGACGGCGCGAGTGATCAGTCCGATAATCCAAACGAAAGGATAGAGCAGGACGTAGATGATGATAAGTAGTCCCGCAAAGAAGGACATCGTCCGATTGGGGTTCGCCCGAAACGTAACTTTAGGGATGAATTCCCCAGCGAAGAGGATGAGTAGGGTACTCAGCACCGACTGCGTCAGTAGGATCAGCGTGTCGCTATCGCCGAAGAGCTGACGGAGATAAGGCTCCATAAGCTGGGCGGTCAGCAGACCATAGATGACGAGAGCGACATTGTTCCCCAGTAGCATCGTCGTGATAAAGCGGTCGGGACGAGCGTAGAAGATACCCAAGATGCTTGCCGAGAGTCCACCACGACTACGGTCAAGCTCGAGACGGAGCTTGTCCGAAGAGAGGAAGGCGATCTCCATTCCGGAGAAAAAGGCCGACGCTAGTAGCGTCAAAAGGAGATAGAGGTAGATCATACCAGAGGTGGGAGGGGAGTCTAACGCTTCGTAGACCCAGGAGCACGGCGCAGGCTGTCGGCGGTAGCGGTGACCTGCGTCGTGGAGGAGGTAGGGACTTGAGAGGATGCAGGTGCAGATCCTTGACCGAGCGGCTTATCTTCGAACTCAAAGGTGCCCTTGTTATCATAGATCTCGTACCAACTTAGGTCATCCTTCGCATTGAAGTGAGAGCCACGGAGCTCTCTCCCCTGGACGAGGAAGTTTGTCGTGTCGTTGGAGTAGAGTCGACGTTCGTCACGGAGCCAGAAGAGCCGGCGTGTCGTGAGACGCTGTCCTTGCGGACCTTGGACAATGACGTGGCCGATGAGCTCCCACTCTTCGTGCTGGGGGCGACGTATGGCGGAGTCGGCCTTGATGAAGACCTGACTCTGGGTCGTGTCGTAGGGACGTAAGAGTAGTCCTTTAGGGAAGACCCATTCGTTGCGATCCGATCGCTCGTAAACGAGTAGCTCAGGAGCCGTCATACGATAGCGTATGAGTCCGGAGTCAGAGATGAGCGTATTGAGAGACAGGGTACGTACGCTGTAGAGCGAATCAGGATTGACCTGAAGGTTCTGTATCTCTACCTTCTTCTTCGAGCAGGCCGAGAGGATGCAAAGCCCTACGACGAGTACACCGATCCTCCCAGGGGTACAACGAAAAGCCCTCCGTAACCTAGCACCAAGGGCTAGGCTACGGAGGACTTCACTGCGCTTAGAGAGCGCTCTGTCAGACGGTAGGTCAGACATAGGAGGCTGTCGATGACGACTAAGGGATGGTTACCGATTCACCACCGAAGCTTAGTGTAGCACCACTCTTAACGGTTGGGTGCATGAAGATATCCTGCTTCGAAGGCAATAGGCGAGAGTAAGAAGCGATGAGGCGGTTAGCCTGTCCTGCTACCGAGGGGTCAACGCTTGCGGCATGGCGGAGTTTGTTGATCACGAGGTAGTAGTAGCAGCGCTGCTTGATCTTGTCATCGGGGTAGTAGCGAGAAGCATTAC
>ERZ772974.2423-NODE-2423-length-11385-cov-3.109091_pt1 | contig 11385 bp, 13 predicted proteins | sample MGYA00580671_ERZ772974 | MGnify/ENA primary metagenome ERZ772974 (study PRJEB29015, sample SAMEA2738065) | human oral metagenome | biome: human oral; feature: human-associated habitat; material: saliva | place: China | collected 2218 ... | reverse complement strand
AATCCACCACTCCACATAGCGTGAAGGTGAATTTGCGACCTACATAGCGACTTAAAGCATCGCAGACATATTGCAAAGCATCAGTTGTCAAGCCCTCAAAAGGCCAATCCTGCTGCTCTATGTCGTGTCCGTCTTGGTCTTTTGTATGATACAAAAATGGAGTTCTTGATAAAATACCACTTGTAAGCTCTGTAAATGTCACTTCATACCTAAATCCCCGCTCGTCTTCATTCGGAGTGTATGAATCTAGTAAAGTGTAAGTTTTTGTGCCATGATTCACACTTGAGAATACAGGTAAAATTTTCTTTGTGTCACTTACCCACGATAATTTTAGAGTGTCACATTTTGACAGCTCTTGCTCAATAGACGCACTTTCCGTAACTGGTGCATCTAATAGTTTTCTATTACTCTGTAAATCATACACTAACATAAAACAAAGATAGCAAGCCGATTATATATGATATAAAATGATAGTAAATAGAAAAGCCACAATTAAAACATTGTGGCTTATTGTATATTATCGAAGATAAAATCTAAATCACTTTATATTGACTTTCTGTGCTTTCTACATCAATACTATCCGCCATAATTCGCATGATAGCTTCATTTATAGTGGCATATGCGCACCCGACTTCATTCTCAAACTTTTCGTCAAAGCCAACTAACGTATCTTGTACTTTGCTTAACTTAGCGAAACACTCATCTAAATTCTTCTTGCAGTTTAATAACTATGCCGTATTCTCACTTAATGCTATTGTTGTCATAATTGTTACAGTTTTATATTTATAACTTGTTGATTATCACCATGGTGCAAAAATGCACCATGGCTTTTGCGCTCATTCTCATCAATAGCAAGAGCCTCAAGAAACTCTTTTGTGGTGTCCATTTCTAAGAAACGTGCCATCTTTCTTTGCTGATGCCCATCAACCGCATTCCACTGCCTTAAAAGTTCGCTACCATCGAAAAAACCATCATTTGTGCGTTGTGTAACTGAAAAATTCTCAATCTTACGCACCATTTCTTGATTACTTTTCATATCTTTGTATCGTTTTTTGTTTGCCCCTTTGTCCGTCTAAGATTTCGGGGGCGTTTATAAAACAAGGGCAAAAACTAAGAGTTCTTGATGTGGTATTCAGAACCCGAAGTTAATGCCCTTTAAATATCTTCTATACCGCCGAATACCACTAAGGCGGTTACTACATTGCAAAGATATAGCGTTATAATCTTCTATTTCTTTTATCTTTTGTGAGATTTCGCACAACGCTTCGGTTGTTATTTTTCTCTGTTTTGATAGCGTTGTCCACTATCTCATTAACCTATGATGCTGTTTCTTGTAATTTGTCCATGTTATGATATTTTTACTAAGTTTGCTTTCTTGAAACAACGCCACTCGTCTTTTTCTGCTCTTCAGCATACTGCCAAGTATAACCACCGACTTGTCCATATAAGCTATTACCCTTACAACACTGACTAATTGATGTGGCATGCAAGTTATTAATAATAGATGCAACTTTAATATTTGCGTAAGTCGCAATATGATACTTGTATCCATTTTCTGCTACATACCATTGTTCAACCTTACGGCTTATTTTGTTTTTATCATACTTATACCCTTTCATTGGGTGCTTTTTCAATACGTGATAAGCGTGCAAATTGTTTTCAAGGGGTGTTACCCATTCAAGGTTATTGGCATTGTTATTATGCTTATTACCATCTTTATGATTTACATAGGGTTTATTTTGTGGATTTGGTACAAAATGCTCTGCAACCAGCCTATGTATCTTGCAACATTTTACATGGTTATTTTTTGAAAGCATTACATAGTAATAAAGTTGTTCACCATTATTTTTAGTTACACATCTTGGTGCAAGAATTTTCTCTTTATTACCTCTGTGATAGTGTAACGATTTAACATTACCAGTGTTAGATATTTGATACTTGCCCTCATACCCTTTAATATCTTTCCAAATTTCTTCTATCATAATATTACTTTTACTAAATTAAACTTCTTGAAAGACCTAAACCCTTGTGCCTCTTGGTCGTAGTAAGTCATAAGGTTTTCGTTTGCCTTGCGCCCTGTACCCTTTACAAGACCATCTATAACACTTGCCTGCAATGTGCCAAAAGCCTGTCTTAACTCGCCTGTTGAAGCCTTTACATAGAAGAATTGAACAACCTTTGTTTTCATTGCCTTTGCAAGTTTTGCAAGTTGCCACGCACGCTTTAAGCAAGCAGCGAAACTCTCACCTGTAATTCTGAACATACGCCAAGCGTCTGTCATCACCTCTCTCATTTTGTTTTTTAATGTAGTTGTCATAATCGTAATATTTAATAGTTCAACTTTTATTTTCTTAATCACAATGCAAAGATATAAGATATTTCTAATACTAACAAACGTTTTAATAAGAAATGTCTAATATTTAACATTGATTTGCAAATAGTGGATACTTCTTAACTTCTATTTGCAGATAATTAGATATTTCTTATATTTTAATCACTTTTTCTTGTTATCATCATATTAATACATTAACTTTGCAGCGTATTAATATTAGTTATAACTTATGGATATAAAAAAGGTAATAAAAGAACGTGGATGGACGCTTGAACGGCTGGCATCTGAAATGACAAATAAGCGAGAAGATAAAAAAGGTATATCTCAATCTTCATTATCGCAGTTACTTAATGGGAGTACACCATTAGACCGCTTGCAGGAGATAGCGAGAATTATAGGTGTTCCGCTTTCGGAATTGGTTAAAGATGAAAACCAAATAAATGGTTACATAGAAGTAAGGGGGGAACTAAAAAAGGTTACTTCGATTGAGGAACTTGAAAAAATAGTGAACGAACTGAAAGGAGATTAATAAATGGGAAACAAGAACATTGTTAAATTATTCGACGACCGAAAGGTACGCACAATTTGGAATGAAGACGAGGAAAAATGGTACTTCTCTATTGTTGATGTGGTTACGGTATTAACAGATAGCGATAATCCGCAAACATACTGGAGAGTGTTAAAAAATCGTCTCAAAAAGGAGGGAAATGAAACCGTTACAAATTGTAACGCTTTGAAACTTCCTGCGGCTGATGGGAAAATGCGAAAGACAGATGTTGCGGAGATGGAGGTATAAATGGCATCAATCTCTTACTCCTGAAATCGGTCGAGAACATCTAAAGAAGCAGATTATTGAGGTTACAGCGTTAATGTCTGTATCCCAGTCAAAAGAGCAGTTTGATGCCTTATTCTTGCAAAATATAATAGTTCAGCTGGAACTTGATTTTAATGAAGAATCCGAATAAAAAGCAGGAATATTTTGCACATTTAGGGAATAATCCATACTTTTGCGAAGTAAACTCTAAACTAAAAACAAAATTCTTATGAAAAAGTATTTATTTGCGATGTTGGCTATATTGCCAATAATCTTATTTACGGCGTGCTCTTCTGACGACACGAACAAACACCCCATTGTTGGAACGTGGACTAATTCTAACAACGTAGAAACAACAGAAATTTCATTTCTTTCTAACGGAACCGTGACAGATAATAGCACATTAAAAAGGAATGGAGCAATTAGAGAATATATTGGCTCGTACAATGTAAACAAAGATAAACTTACAATTCACTGGGAGAAACACAAAGATTATAACGCTCTTACGAGGGAATGGTCAGAATATATAACAGATAAAGAAACCGTTATTATCACCTTTAATATAAGTGGAAATAAATTGACATTTGTCAGTATGGAGGGTGAAAAGGAAAACAACCCCATTACATACACGCGCAAATAAGAAAGCATAACAAATTAGGCGGAGTTTTAATGCTCCGCCTTTCTTATATTCTATTTGTTGGGTTTGGTTCAATAAAAGCAAACCCAATCTTTGCAAATGTCCTTTCTACATTCCTTGCAAAGGTGCAGCTATTTCCAGTATATTTAAGATGATAAATATCTGAACTATCATCTGGGACTTGTATAGTAATATCCCCTTTTCGCATAACCTCCACAAAAGCTTTATTTTTGGCGGTGAAATCAGAAGCACTATTCCCCTCTATAGTAAAATTGAGAGTTATATTGCGTTCGTTCACCTTTGGAATGCCAACATACTGCACTCCGTCTTGAGTTCGGTCGTTATTTGTGATATACTCTTTCAGTGTGTAATATCCATTTAATGTATCGAGAAAGTCTTCTCCCATTCTTACACCCCACTCTGTAAAGGCGTTCTTTCCATTTATCAATAATTCAGCCATATTATATTTTCTTTATTTTGTCCCTAATATCTGATATATCGCGCCCCATCGCTAATATAGATTTATTCATAGATGAAGTATCAGAGTGAATACCCTTCAATTCAATGTAGGAGTTAGCTTGTATTGTCCTCAGTTCATCTGCAATATAATTACTTTCAGTAGCAAGAGATGGTAATACACGCATAGAAACATCTATGGAGCTTAATTTACTTGTTAGAATATCCTTTATTTGATCTCTTGATATATTCCCAGCCGTAGTGAGTGCAACGATATTATTCGCCTGCTCATAAGTAATAGATGATATACCATTTGCGGTGGCTTTCTGAGAAGAGTTTTTACCTTCAATACCATATAAAGCAGCAGTATCGTCAGATTTCTTTTTAACCTCTTCCATTTTTTTATTGTATTCATCTCGATAAGCATCTAAATCTTTCTTAGAGACATTGCCACTATTGACTTTTTTAGCCCATCTTTCTTGAAAGTCTTTTAACCACTTATCAAAGTCATCATTCAGAATACTTTTATTTATGACAGACTTAAAGAATTTATTTGAAAAATCCTCACTCCAACTTGAAGAATCTGCATCCATATTCATAAGAGTATCCAAGAAACTGCTTCTTAAGTTATCAAAAGTAGTCTGCGTGAGATTATTCTTTATCTTTTCAGTAAGCTTTTCAGTCTTCCCTGCTTGATCTACTACGGCATCCCAGTATTCTTTTTTATCATATTTCCCTACTTCTGTTAAATATTTCCAAAGATTAGGCGCAAAGTCCCTTATTGCCTTCAATTGCTCGGGAGATAAACTATATATAGAATCCAAACCAGTTATATTTGTGGCATCTACTCCAGCAGCCTTGAATGCAAGTTGAGCATCTTCGTTATAAGATGCTATCTTTTTATTATCAGCTTTTGATGCGTTGGAATGATGACTACCATGATAACTCATTTGAGCTTTAAGGATTTCTACACTATTCTTATTGATTTCTTTTTGTGCTTTAAGGGCTACATCATACGCGTAAACAGCTTTTTCACCAGCAGAGTTACCTATCACATCAGAAAGACTATCTATCCTTTTCGCTAATTCTTTATTAGATTTTGTCAGTCTCTCAGTAGTTTCTCTTACTTTAGCACCATTACCACCACCGATACCCAATAAAGAGCCAAAAGATTTGATAGCTGATATACCTTTGAGGGCTGCTCCGATATAATTGCCACTTGCGAAATCTGCTGCTGCTCCTGCTGCACTATTGAATGCATTAAGTCCTTGTGAAACTTTTTCACCTGCCTTGCCAAGACCGACAGACTTAAGTAAATCAGGGAGCTGATCTATTCCTTTCTTTGTTATAAATTTTTGAGCATCACTAAACCAATCCGCCACAGCTTGTGCTGCATCTCTTTTCGCTGCATCTTTCTTTTGTGCAGCTTCATTAGTGGCATCAGCAGTCTTTTTCCTTGCGTCAGTGAGTTTTCCTTCAGCAACGGCCAACTTTTGAAGAATGTCTGCCATCTTCTTAAACTTCTCGTCTGTGAGGTCTATTTTACCATTAAGAGCTGAAGTGGAGATATCATCAACATCCATATTAACTCCAGCTTTTGACAGCTGACTTTGAATGTCTGTTTTTAGCGCATTTACTTCAGCATTGGCTTTGTTCTCCTCTTCTTTTGCCACATTTAATCTTTCTTGCGCATCGGCCGCCTCTTTCAGCAGTCTGTTGTGTTCTCTTGCTCTGTCTCCTATGTAGTCCCAAATACCCTGTTGCTTGCCGAGTTCTTCATCAATAGCATTTATCTTGTCAGATATTACGGCCATTTGGTCTACGGGGAGATTACCTGCATTCAACAACTCTTGTAACTGATTGCGGAGACCTTGCAAATACTTTTTAGTATGTCCTTGCAAGTCGGAGAATATCCCATTCCAGTCAATAGAATTCTGCAAATCATCATTTTTTGCTTTTTCTATTTCCTTATCACGTTGCATCTCTAAAGTGGCCTTTTCACCAACAGATGAGGCATTACGTATCTTTTCTTCGTACTCTTGTGTAATAGCAAGTTTTTTTTCTTCAAACGTGCCATACTCCTTTAGATAATTATTAAGTGCCTCGATAGATTGACGTCTGTATTCATTCTCTTCATTCAAGTGCTTCTCGCGAGTGTTTTCTTCTATCGTCTTAAATTTATCTTGCTCACTCTTGGAAAGGGTTACAGATGCCATATTGAAGACTTTACCCTTATTTTTAGTATTTGCTTCAAATGCAGCCTTTGCCTCCTCTTGCTTTTTCTTCAAATATTCATTTTTCTGTTTTTCTATCTGTTCCAGTTCCTTTTTGTGAGTAAGCTTCATGGTGGCTAATGTTTTATCACTACCATTCATCATTGCATCAATACGTGACTGCTCAATTTGATTTTCAAGTTCCATCTCAGATTGAGACATTACAAGCTTTTTATTATTTAAATCATCTAAAGCTTTTTGATGATTCTGACGCTCATTTTGTGTTGATGTCTTGTTGTTATGTTTGCCTCTAGTCTTACCGCTCTTACCGCCTTCGGATGTGGAATAGGCTTTTTTCTCTCTGTTTTCAATTTCTCTAATCTTCTTCTTTAGTGCAGCACCTTCTTTACCTTTTGCATCTTCTTCAGAAAGATTGTCGAGTTTGGTCTGTAAGTCTTTTTTTTGCTTTTGGAGATCAGCCTTTGTTGTCTCCTTATGCGTTGTTCTAGAAGTGTATGCACCATCTACAATAGTTGTTAACTTATTAATATCACCTGCGGTAAGTGTCATTCCTTTAAATATGTCATGATTGACCTTTTTAACCTTTGCATTTTTTGATGCTCGTAGATTTGATAGAATATTTTTCAATTCTTCCGTACTCATATCTTTAATGCTATCTTGAAAACTTGTAATAGCATTATCTACGGTCTTTCTGTTTGCTTGCCCTATATTGTTTTTTGCGGTTTGTTCAGCAAACATAACCTGTTCACTGGTGCTTCTGCCTATCCATCCTTCATCTCCTTTATTCTTTTCATACCAATTATCTCCAAACTCAACCAATTTTAAATTGTCTTTTGAGAGGTAACTCTTCCACGATGATGCTGAGTTAGTGTCCGCAATAGATTTTATTTCTGCTTCACGTCTTAATCTAAGGCCTTTCGCTGCTTTTTGAGCATCTTCACCAGCCTTTTTATAATCTCCAACTTCTTTTTGTCCATCCAATCGAGCTATTTCTCGCTTTAGTTGTAATTGTTCTCGCAGATGTCCATTTTCATCTATGTATTTCTTTATGATATCTGGATATCGAGCGATAAGAAGATTCATAGCCTTTCTTCTTTCGTCTGTTGCTGCTGCATCATCATTGGCGGTATTAATAGCTCTCTCCGTCTCCTCTCTATATTCTTTCTGTGATTCCGTAGCTTTCTTTTGGCTTTCTTCGAATGCTTCATTTGCCGCGGTTACTGCATCTGTAGAGTCAGCCCAAGTCCACATGACACCGACAAGAGCTACAATAGCAGCTGCAACAGCTACATAAGGATTTGCCAACATTACATTATTAAGTGCTTTATTTGCCGCAGTAAGAACCCATGTTACCGCCGTATGTGCTTTTTTTATAGTAATACTTGTAGATTCTACTGCATTTAAACCTCCCTCTAATGCAGCATTAACAATAAGCATAGTCCGATAAGTGCCGTATACAATTAAAAGCCCTTCGATTACCTTGCCTATTGTTTCGTAGTTCTCGACAAGATACGTACCAGCCTTGACGGCATTCATTACAACGCCTTCTCCCTTTTCTCCTATCTCATTGAACATATTATCAAAGGACTCTTGGAGCATTGAAATCTGACCATTGAGCGTCTTTGCGCCTTCTGATGCCATACCATAGAACTTACCACCTGCCGATGTAGCGGAGATGAACGCATCCTGCACCATCTGTGAGGTGATAGCACCTTTAGACATCTCGTTTTTGAGTTCACCGATAGATTTACCTGTTTTACGTGCCATCTCCTCCAATGGATTGAACCCTGCATTGACCATTTGCATGAGGTCTTGCCCCATCAACTTTCCTGCGCTACTCATCTGCGAGAAAGCAAGGGAAAGGGAGTTGAACTTACCTGCGTCACCCATCGAAATATCCCCGATAGCCTTTAGATAGTCGATAGACTTCTCCGCTTCGATACCGAAAGAAGTCATCATTTGAACCGCACCAACCATATCCTTTGTATTCAATGGAGATGCTAGGGCGTATTCTTTTATTTGCCCCATAATAGAATCCAGCCGTTCTTGACTACCACCTAACAAGACTTTGAGAGAGGTTTCCATACTCTCAAACTCAGCGCGGACAGATATAATATTTCCAGCAAGTTCTTTCAGCCCCATACCGCCAAGAATAGTAGCACTTATTCCTTTCATTTTAGAGGTGAGTAAGTCCAATGTGTCTGTCGTACCTCCACCTTCTTCTCTGAAAGCCTCATACTCGTCACGGAGTTTCTTTACTGATAACCGTGCTGTAGCTTGTTCTTGGGTTAGCGAAAAGAGAGCTGCCTTTTCTTCATCTAATGCCTTCTTTGCAGCTTTCCATTCTGCAAGCTTACTATCTGCTGACATTGGGCTATATTTTTGGGCTTCTCGATATGCTTCCCCCAATCGCTTAACGTCAGCCGCAACATCTTTTACCACTCCTTTCTGGGCAATAATCTTTTCAGTGAAGTCATTAACACTTTGAGATGCTGCAAATATCTTTTGTCTAAAGTTTGTTTCCATAGTCGCAGAAGCCTGTGCAATGTTATTAGTGACATTACCAAGTTCTTGCGATGTTTGCTGTAATTTATTGTTTAAAGCGTTAAAAGCTGTTGGATTCTGAATGGCATCAGTACCCTTAATTTCCTGCTTTAACTTACTTATCTCATCTCTCAACCTTTGGACTTTCTCATAGTCAGCTTCTATTCTAAACGATAATTTTGCCATACCCTAATTTCTTTGTCTTCTTTTTGCCATATCTTTACCGCTGACAGTTTTTACAACGTCTCCATACACATCATGCTGTTTATCTTTCTGCATAATAATAAGATTGCGATAAGGAATTTGATTAACTACTTCGTCATACGACAGATGCAAGCTATCTATGAATGACGCTATCTGACCTAATAAAGTCCGATTCCCGATTACTTCGGAGTTGCTGCCAGCAGGCTTGCGCTCTTCGTCAAACTGGCAGCTTTCAAAAAAGGGGCAACACCCACCAAATCAAAAGCCGAAGAAAGAGCATCTAAAACTTCCTCAAAAGACCCATTATTAAATTCTTCTTCAAGTGATAAATCACCATTAACAAACCATGAAAGAGCTCGCGAATAAGCTCTACCATCTTTTGCTAATCGTAGCATATCTTTGAATGTTCCATTATCACCTAAATCTATATCACTAATACAAGATATTGCTCCTGCTAACATTTTTATTGTTGGCGGTTTGATGGGATATGCCTTTCCATTGACATATACTATAGTATAATCACCACCTACTATAGCGTCAGATATTAATTTACTTGCTTTACTCATAGTTAAGAAAAAGGGGCGGAGGTGGTCTTTAGCCACTCCCACCCCAAAAACATTATACGGTAAAAATATTAAGCACTCTTCACGACAGACGCATCAAACCAATATTCGGCCGCGACTTGCTCATTTGTCGGTTCTATCTCCGTACCCACGATAGGCAGACCTACGGCCTTATCTGTCGTTGCTTCACGCGCTGCAATGTCAGCACGAGGAATTACAATGTATTGGTCGTCTTCGGTAAGTCCTACAAGGAACTTCTCAATGCTCACCTTTCCCTTTGCGCGTTCCCACGTTGTATCAGTGGCAGTGCCACCAAGCAAGTCGGCCTTTGTAGCATAGTCATATTCGCCTATCGTGAAGTTCATCTTCACTTCACCCATCTCCTTGTCGGAGCGGTATACCTTACCTGTAAGCTGGTTCTTATAAACCGTTTTATTAGCTTCTGCCTCTTCAAGCGTCCATGTTTCACCATGCACATTCTTTACTTCCGTAGCAGTTTTAAGCAAATTGAAAAGCAATACGCCAGTCAATTTTGCAGTAATTTTAGAAGTGTCGCCGTACCACAACTTTTTAATATTTACGGCTGTAATGGTCTTTCCCATAATCAAATCGTATTTAATACCTTAAACAATAATCTACAATTAACAAAATGACACTTTAAAGCATTGTCAGCTTCAACGCGGATAGTATCTACCTCATAGAGATACCTTGTGCCGTCGAAAGTACCTGTTACGCTTCTAAATTTCTTCTTCGCCTTTCGCTCCAACTCTTTTAATCGGAGTGTATTGGCAACACCAAAATCTAAGTCGGGTACGCACAGATTTACTTCAACAAAGCACTTCTCCCAAATCTTTTCGGGGGTCTGCCCTTTTACATGTATAGTCAGACGCTCGTCTTTCAGTTCGCCAATAAGGGTCTTGCCGAAAGGCACAATCGTTGTTATCCCGAAGTCCTTACAATCTTGGAAAAGAATATCCGCTATGTCGGTGGTTACTATCATAAGTTCGCAATACGTTTGCCAAGCACAAACAAATATTCGCCCATGGATTTACGCTGCCGTAAAAGCAGTTCTCGTTGCTCCTTATCAGTTACAACATCCTCAAACTTAGGGCTATCAACGAAAGAACATAGTTTGTCCAGCCGTCCCGCCAACTCCTGCTGCTCAATCATAAGGCGGTCTTTGAACGTGTCGGCAATCTTGTAAGCCTTTTCAAATACCTCCTTTGGAGACCAACTCTCATAACCGTCCTCATAGACGACCTTATATCCGTCTTCACGGTTCATGACACGTGGTACTTGACCATCCTTGGGATAAATCTTACCACCTACTCGCCACGCGGGAATGGCACTTACAGTTTTTGTTCCAATGTACTTTTTCATAATTAATCTGTTTTTTAATTGTTAAACATTATCTTTATAAATTTCTTTCTGCAATACCTTCCAACAACACTTAGCAACCCAACCAACTATATATGCAGCGTGTTCATCGTGTGTCAGTCCGTATTCAACTCCAAGCTCATCAAATATTGCATTTGTTGCGTGTAGGCTTTCGTGGGCGATATGCTCAACAATTTTACTTCCTTTGAGCTTATCACAGTCGT
>ERZ772974.2419-NODE-2419-length-11393-cov-7.503263_pt1 | contig 11393 bp, 9 predicted proteins | sample MGYA00580671_ERZ772974 | MGnify/ENA primary metagenome ERZ772974 (study PRJEB29015, sample SAMEA2738065) | human oral metagenome | biome: human oral; feature: human-associated habitat; material: saliva | place: China | collected 2218 ... | reverse complement strand
AACGTCAAGCGCGTATTTCGTCACCATTTAACCCAAATCGCCGTCATCCGGTAACGGGACGTGTTCGTCCGCATAAAGGGGTAGACTTTGCTGTTTCACCAGGTACGCCAGTTATTGCGCCAGCAGAAGGCGTGGTGGAAAAAGTGGCTTATCAAGCCGGTGGTGCAGGACGTTATGTGGTGATACGCCATGGTCGTGAATATCAAACGGTGTATATGCATTTAAGTCGTGCTTTAGTGAGTGCGGGTCAAACTGTGAAGAAAGGGGAGCGCATTGCATTAACCGGTAATACGGGTATTTCAACCGGTCCTCACTTGCACTACGAGTTTCATATTAATGAGCGTGCGGTGAACCCGCTTACGGTGAAATTACCGGGTACCAGCAGCGGCATGGCAACGGCAGAACGTAAGCAATTCTTAGTCCGAGCGAAAGAAGTTGAAAGAACATTAAAATTATAGCGAATAAAGTGCGGTCAAATTTGACCGCATTTTTTATACGCCTAAAAATTAGCCGAAAACTGACCGCACTTCATCTTTTCTCTTTTCCTTCAATATGCTATTCTTTTTGCATTTTAGAATTATTCTCATTTTTATGATTAAGCGACGTTATCTGATTTTTCTTTTGATCGTGCTTTCCTTTGTTTCACTTTTTCTCGGGGTAAGTACTGTTAATTTGCAAGGGTTACTGAATTTTGAAGGTAATCAATGGCAGATATTTTTCATCAGTCGAGTGCCTCGTTTAATCAGTATCTTGATTGCTGGCGCATCCTTAAGTATTTGTGGTTTAGTGATGCAACAACTCAGCCGAAACCGATTTGTTTCTCCAACCACTGCGGGCACCATGGATAGTGCAAGATTAGGGATTTTAATGGCAATGCTGTTTTTCCCAACGGCTTCGATGTTGTTAAAAACGACCATTGCGGTCATCGTGTCTTTCCTTGGCACATTGTTATTTATGACGATTCTGTCCCGTTTGAAATTCAAGGACACGATTTTTGTGCCTTTAGTGGGGATTATGTTCGGTAATATCATCAGTTCGATTACCGCCTTTATTGCTTACAAAGAAGATTTATTACAAAACTTATCTGGATGGCTACAAGGGGACTTTTCTCTTGTGATGTCAGGCCGTTATGAATTGTTGTATTTCAGTATTCCTACACTCATCGTGGCTTATTTATTTGCGCATCGTTTTTCTATTGTTGGGATGGGGAAAGATTTTGCCGTCAATCTCGGTCTAAATTACAACCAAGTACTTTATCTTGGTCTGCTTATTGTGGCGGTGGTGTCTTCGATTATCATCGTGTCTGTGGGCGTGATCCCTTTCTTGGGGTTAATTATTCCGAATATCGTCACGCTTTATTTAGGGGATAACTTGAAGAAAGTATTATCTCATACGGCCTTGCTAGGCGCTGTATTTGTTTTATTTTGCGATATTTTAGGTCGAAGTGTGATTTATCCTTATGAGATTTCCATTAATGCCGTGGTTGGCGTATTTGGCAGTGGTATCTTCTTATTTTTATTATTAAAACGGTATAGAAATGGCTAAGAAATCTTCTTCTCAACTGATTGTATTGTCGTTGTTAGCCATTGTTTCTCTTGCACTTTATTTAGGCTACAACTTACCGAACCGTTGGCAATATGCCTTGGAAAATCGTGCCTTATCATTAATTGCGATTGTGATCACTGGCGCGGCAATTGCACTCGCTACGATGATTTTCCAAACGGTCGTGAATAACCGAATTCTCACGCCGAGTATTTTGGGGTTAGATTCGCTGTATTTACTGATTCAAACAACGATTATCTTCCTTTTCGGTTCAAGCACATTGCTTTCCATGAATTCCATTGCATTGTTTGTGTTGTGTACGGGATTAATGATGGCGTTTTCATTAGTGCTTTATCACTTCCTGTTTAAGAAAGAAAACCAAAATATTTTCTTCTTATTGCTTGTTGGGATTATTTTCGGCACCTTCTTTGGTAGCTTGACGACGTTTATGGAAGTGTTGATTGATCCAAATGAATTCCAGATCGCACAAGATATTGGCTTTGCAAGTTTCAACCGAATCAATACTCAAATCTTGTGGGTCGCATTAGCCATTTTAGTGGCGACGATTGTTTTCAGTCTGAGATATTGGCATTGCTTTGATGTGTTGGCGTTAGGGCGAGAAAATGCCATTAACTTAGGTATCGATTACCAAAAGACCTTAAAAGTCCTATTAATTCTCGTGGCAATTTTAACGTCAGTGTCGACCGCACTTGTTGGCCCACTTACTTTCCTTGGGTTATTAGTGATGAATGTGACCTTTGAATTTGTTCGTGATTATCGTCACAAGGTACTCATTCCTGCCGCGATGTTAATTTCCATCATAACCTTGGTTTTAGGGCAATTATTAGTGACTCATATTTTTACGTTCCGCACGACATTAAGCATCATCGTTAATTTTGTCGGTGGCGTGTACTTTATTTATTTGTTATTAAGAGCAAACAAAAAATGGCAATAGAAATTCGCAATATTACGAAAAGTTACGGAAGTAAAAAGGTGGTGGATAATGTGTCCGTTACCATTCCTACGGGGAAAATTACGTCTTTTATCGGGCCGAATGGCGCGGGGAAGAGTACGGTGCTGTCTATTATGAGCCGTTTGTTGAATGCTGATAGTGGCGAGATCTATCTCAATGGTGAATTGCTCAATCGTAAGAAAAGTAGCGATATTGCGAAACAACTTGCGATTTTAAAGCAAACTAACAACATTAATTTGCGTCTAACCATTGAAGATTTAGTCGCTTTTGGGCGTTTCCCTTATTGCAAAGGAAACTTAACCCAAACTGACCGCACTTTTATTGATAATGCCATTGCCTATATGAATTTAGATGATATTCGTCATCAATATATCGATAACTTAAGTGGTGGGCAGCGACAACGCGCTTATATTGCGATGACGCTTGCACAAGATACGGATTATATTTTGTTGGATGAGCCATTAAATAATCTGGATATGAAACATTCAGTGCAGATCATGCAAGTTTTGCGCAAATTAGCGACAGAACTCAACAAAACCGTGGTGATTGTGATTCACGATATTAATTTTGCCTCTTGTTATTCTGACTACATTGTCGCCATGAAAAATGGAAAATTAGTGCATCAAGGGGAAGTTAACCACATTATGCAATCGCCCGTGCTACAAGATATTTATGATATGGCGATACCTATTCAGGATATCGACGACCATAAAATTGCCGTTTATTTTAGATAAATAAGGAAATCTTCATGAAAAAAACATTATCAACTTTAGCACTTTCACTCTTTGCATTTACCAGTATTGCACAAGCTGCAGATATTACAGTTGAAAATGCCGCTGGAAAACAGGTTGTGCCACAAAATCCACAGCGAGTCATTGTGCTTGATTTTGGTGCAGCAGACACACTTCGTGCATTAGGTGTGCAAGATAAAATCGTGGGCTTCCCACAAAGCGGAAAAATTCCAAACTATCTTTCAGAATTTGCAGACAAAAAATATAAGAATGTCGGTGATTTGAAAGAACAATCATTGGAGCAAATTAACGAACTCAATCCGGATTTGATCATTGCGTCTAAACGTCAAGAAAAAATGATCGACAAATTTAAAGAAATTGCGCCAGTATTTAATGTTGAAAATGACTACAACAATTACTACCCGAGTTTTCAACAAAATGTGACCGCACTTGGTCAGATCTTTGGTAAAGAAAATGTTGCGAAAGAAAAACTTTCAGCATTAGAAAGTAAGGTTGACCAAGTCGCCAAAGATGCGAAAGACAAAACAGCCTTATTGGTGTTGGTTAATGAAAGTAAAATCAGTGCCTTTGGTGATGGTTCTCGTTATGGCATGGTGTATCAAAAATTTGGCTTTAAACCGATTGATGACAGCATCAAATCGTCTACGCATGGACAAAGCGTTGGTTTTGAATATATCTTAGAAAAAAATCCAGACTTTTTACTCGTAGTGGATCGTACAGCAGCCATTACAGAAAAAGCCAACAACGCACAAAAAGTATTGGATAACGATATCATCAAACAAACCAAAGCGTATAAAGATGGACATATTGTGTATCTTGATGCGGCGAATTGGTATCTTGCGTTTGGTGGTTTAGAAAGTATGGAAATCATTGCACAAGAACTTGATCGTGCAGTGAAAAAATAATACGAAAAATCATCTAAAAGGGCAGTCAAGGATTGCCCTTTTTATATGTAAATTAATCTTTACACATATCAATAAACTTCCTATCATATCGGCATCATTTAATAAAACAGAGCTTATTTTATGCTGACATTTAATCCACAAGATCCTTTTTCTTGCTTTGTCACTCAAAGCTTTTCCATGAAAAGTGCGGTCGAAAATGCACAACGTTTTGCGATGTTTGATGTACCACTTTTAATTCAAGGTGAAACGGGCACGGGTAAAGACTTATTAGCAAAAGCTTGCCATTTTGCGAGCTTGCGTCGTGAGAAAAAATTCATTGCAGTAAACTGTGCGGGCTTGCCAGATGAAGATGCGGAAAGTGAAATGTTTGGGCGTAAAGTGGGTGACAGTGAAACCATCGGTTTTTTTGAATATGCTAACGAAGGCACGGTGTTGTTAGATGGCATTGCCGAGCTTTCATTAAGTTTACAGGCAAAATTATTGCGTTTTTTAACGGATGGTTCTTTCCGTCGAGTGGGGGAAGAAAAAGAACATCATGCAAATGTTCGTGTAATTTGTACTTCACAAGAACCCATGGAAAAACTGTTAGAGCAAGGTAAGTTGCGTAGTGATTTATTCCATCGCTTAAATGTTTTAGCACTAAATGTGCCACCTCTGCGCGAACGAGTAGAAGATATTCAGCCTTTAACGGACGGTTTTTTACAAGAAATTAGCACGCAGCTTAAGATTTCAATGCCGCAATATGATGCTGATTTTCTAAATTATTTAAAAAGTCAGCCTTGGCAAGGCAATGTGCGAGAACTATACAATGTCTTGTATCGTGCCTGTTCCTTAGCAAAAAATGACCAGCTTGATATTGAAAGTTTAAATTTAAAACCCGTACAAAGTGCGGTCATTTCTGCGGATGATTTTGGTGAGCAAACGCTGGATGAGATCATGGGACAATATGAGGCGAGTGTATTGCGTGCTTTTTATGCTCAGTATCCAAGTACTCGAAAATTGGCACAACGATTAGGCGTATCGCACACGGCGATCGCCAATAAATTAAAACAATACGGTATTAGTAAATAATTTCTGACAGTTTAGGGAATTGTTTACAAAGTTTGAGCCATTCGACTTTATCAATTTGTACATTGAGGATAAATTCGCCTTCATCCGAAATTTGTTCGTGACGAATACTCTCTAATTGATAGAGCGCGTGGCGAATTTTGCCCTCTTGAGGTAGCAGAGTGAGGGTTAAAGAAAGTATCTCATTTTTCAACCGCACTTTAATGGCTTCAAGTAGCAGATCTAATCCTTCACCTGAATGTGCTGAAAGGTAAACGGCAACGGGCTTATTCTCGTCATCATATTCAATATGAGGCGCCACATTTTCCAATAAATCAATTTTGTTATACACAAGCAAAGCTGGTACTTTATCAGCCTTAATTTCTTCCAACACTAAATTCACAGCTTCAATATTTTCGATCTTTCGAGCGTCTGCTGCATCAATGACGTGCAATAACAAACTGGCTTCTACCGTTTCTTGCAAGGTAGATTTAAATGCGGACACTAAATCATGGGGGAGTTGGCGAACAAAACCAACGGTATCGGCGAGAATCGCCGTACCAACATCTTGAATTTGTAAACGTCTTAATGTGGGATCGAGGGTGGCAAAAAGCTGATCTGCCGCATAGACATTGGCTTGTGTGATGAAATTGAATAACGTCGATTTTCCCGCATTGGTATAACCCACTAAGGAAATGGTCGGAATATCTGCTTTTTGTCGGGTTTGGCGATTTTGATTACGTTGTTTTTCGACTTTCGCCAAACGATTTTGCAACTGCGCAATACGAACCTTGATTAAACGGCGATCCGTTTCTAACTGCGTTTCGCCAGGGCCACGCAATCCTACCGCACCTTTTTGCTGATCTAAGCCTGTTTTTCGGCGGACTAATCGAGTGGATAAATGCTTAAGCTGAGCTAATTCAACTTGCAATTTCCCTTCGTGCGAGCGGGCTCGTTGGGCAAAGATATCTAAAATCACCCCCGTGCGATCTACTACACGACATTGGCAAATGCTTTCTAAATTACGGGTTTGAGCAGGGGTTAATTGATGATTCACCAAAACCACATCGGCATCTAAGGTTTTCACTGCATCAGCAATTTCTTGTGCTTTCCCCTCACCGATAAAGTATTTTGCTTGTGGTGTAGCCCGGCTCGTGGTGATGATTTGTAAAATCTCAACATTGGCAGATTCCGCTAAAAGTTGGAATTCTTGTAGATCTTCAATGTTTTTATTTTGAGAAAAGAAAACATGCACGACGACAGCTTTATCTTTTGCCGATTGGCTATTGTCGCCTGTTTTAGATGACGAAAGTGCGGTTGAAATTTCAGGTGAATTTTCAACCGCACTTAAATTGATGAAATCGTTCATTGAACAGAATTATTCTGCTTGTGTTTCTACTTCCGCTACAGCATCAGAAGTTTGTGCTGCATGATGACCGCCATTATTATTGTGGTGAGAAACAGAACGTGCTGGAACCACAGTCGAAATTGCGTGTTTGTACACCATTTGATTAACCGTGTTTTTTAATAAAATCACGAATTGGTCGAATGATTCGATTTGACCCTGTAATTTAATCCCATTAACGAGATAAATCGAAACAGGAATACGTTCACGGCGTAACGCATTCAAATAAGGATCTTGTAATGATTGTCCTTTTGCCATTTTGCTATCCTTTGTTGTTATATGTTAATTAATGATAGAAACGAGTTGTCTCCGTCATCAAATATAGCAATAAACATTTTTCTTGTCTATGGGTTTATCTCTTTGCTTTCACGCAGTTTTTTCAGAATTGCTTTCATTTTTTCGTCTAGTTGCGCATTGAGGCGTAATGTTTCACCCGTTTTAGGGTGCACAAAGCGAATAGAAAACGCATGTAAAAACAAGCGATTAAGCCCGATATCTTGCATATATTTATCGAATTCTTTATCACCGTATTTATCATCCAGTGCAATCGGGTGACCTGCATATTGAGTATGAACTCGGATCTGATGAGTTCGTCCGGTTACAGGCGACGCTTTTACTAAGGTCGCATTTTGATAGCGTTCTTCGATGGCAAATCGCGTTTCTGAAGGTTTGCCTTGTTCACTGACTTTAACGATGCGTTCGCCACTGGCCAATTCATTTTTTAATAAAGGGGCTTGCACGACTTTTACATGAGATTGCCATTGTCCACGCACGAGCGCGAGATAATCTTTTTGTACCGTTTTAACACGAAGTTGTTCGTGTAAGTTGCGTAAGGCAGAGCGTTTCTTCGCCACCAATAAAATGCCCGATGTATCTCTGTCTAAACGGTGAACCAATTCTAAAAAACGGGCTTCAGGACGTAATGCACGTAAGGCTTCAATCACACCAAAATTTAAGCCACTCCCGCCATGAACCGCAATGCCGGAAGGTTTGTTCAATACTAATAAACAGTCATCTTCAAAAATAATATGGCTTTCAAGGGAGGCGACTTTATTCAAGTTTTTAGAAATTAGGGCTGTATTTTTTTCAGAAACACGAACAGGTGGCACACGCACCACATCTCCATTTTGCAATTTATATTCAGGTTTGATTCGCCCTTTGTTCACACGTACTTCGCCTTTACGCAGAATGCGATAAATCAAACTTTTTGGCACACCTTTTAATTTTGCCAATAAATAATTATCAATGCGTTGTCCTGCTTCATCCTCAGAAATCGTGAGCATTTTGACGGATTGATTGATGATTTTTTCTTGTTTTTCAGTCATTGAATCTGTCCTTTAAAAATTGGGCTGAATCATATCACAATATCCCTGGTGATAATAGCAAGAATGCCTTGCTAATTTAGCCCCGAATGTGGATAATAGAGCGTCTTTCTGCGCCTCAAATTTGGCATTTAGAAAGTAATTTTGTATGTTGGTCAAAACTCAATGCGGCAAATGGCATAAGACATTGATAATCAACATGTTTTTCTTGAAGGTTGACGCTTCCTTGCAATGCGTAATTAACACATCGCATTGTTTTACGAAAATTGTCTTAGATAACAATTGAGTATGCTATCAATGCACCCAGCAACACACAGTCGTGAGATTGACTGTTCGCGAGAAACACGAGGTCGATGGCTAAGGTCAGTAAATCTGTAAAGTGCGGTTAATTTTCAAGGTATTTTAGATAATTCAAAACGAGAAATTGACAATGAAAAGAATGTTAATCAATGCGACTCAAAAAGAAGAGTTGCGCGTTGCGTTGGTCGATGGCCAGCGTTTATTCGACTTGGATATTGAAAGTCCGGGTCATGAACAGAAAAAAGCCAATATTTACAAAGGGAAAATCACTCGCGTAGAGCCGAGTTTAGAAGCAGCCTTTGTGGATTATGGTGCAGAGCGCCATGGCTTCCTTCCTTTAAAAGAAATTGCCCGCGAGTATTTCCCTGCTGATTATGTGTTCCAAGGTCGTCCAAATATCCGTGATATTTTGACCGAAGGTCAAGAAGTGATCGTTCAGGTGAACAAGGAAGAACGCGGCAATAAAGGCGCAGCCTTAACCACTTTTGTTTCCCTTGCCGGTAGTTATTTGGTGATTATGCCAAACAATCCGCGTGCAGGTGGTATCTCTCGCCGTATTGAAGGCGATGAACGTATCGAATTAAAAGAAGCATTGAGTTCTTTAGATGTACCGGAAGGCGTTGGTCTTATCGTGCGTACAGCGGGTGTAGGTAAATCACCAGAAGAATTACAATGGGACTTAAAAGTACTTTTACATCATTGGGAAGCAATTAAGCAAGCTTCACAAAGCCGTCCAGCTCCGTTCTTAATTCACCAAGAAAGTGATGTGATCGTTCGTGCGATCCGTGATTACTTGCGTCGTGATATCGGTGAGATCTTAATTGATAGCCCGAAAGTATTTGAAAAAGCGAAAGCACACATCAAACTTGTACGTCCAGATTTCATCAATCGTGTGAAACTGTATCAAGGCGAAGTGCCGCTATTTAGCCACTATCAAATTGAGTCACAAATTGAATCCGCCTTCCAACGTGAAGTGCGTTTACCTTCTGGTGGTTCGATTGTCATTGATGTGACAGAAGCGTTAACGGCGATCGATATCAACTCGGCGCGTTCAACTCGTGGTGGTGATATTGAAGAAACCGCATTAAATACCAACCTTGAAGCAGCGGATGAAATTGCTCGTCAATTACGTTTACGTGACTTAGGTGGTTTAGTGGTTATCGATTTCATCGATATGACACCGGTTCGTCACCAACGTGAAGTAGAAAACCGTATCCGTGATGCCGTGCGTCAAGACCGTGCGCGTATTCAAATCAGCCGTATTTCTCGCTTCGGCTTGTTGGAAATGTCACGTCAGCGTTTAAGTCCATCATTAGGTGAGTCTTCTCATCATGTGTGTCCTCGCTGTCAAGGTACGGGTAAAGTACGTGATAACGAAAGCTTATCACTTTCAATCTTACGTTTAATCGAAGAAGAAGCGTTAAAAGAAAATACCAAACAAGTACACACCATCGTGCCTGTACAAATTGCGTCTTACTTACTTAACGAAAAACGTAAAGCTGTTCATAGCATCGAAAAACGCCATGATGTAGATATTATCGTGGTGCCAAATGAAGCAATGGAAACGCCACATTTCAGCGTATTCCGTGTACGTGAAGGCGAAGAGCTAAATGAATTAAGCTATAACTTAGCGAAATTCCATGATGCACAAGACGATACATTTGTACCAGAAGAGTCTCTTGTTTCTCGCAATATCGAAACTGCAGCTGTGACCTCTGAGCAAGTAATGGAAAGTGCAGCAGTATCTTTATCGATCCCAACAGCTGCGCCTGCACCAGTTGAGCGTAAATCGGAAGAACCATCATTGTTTGCGAAAATTGTTGCCGCAATTAAAGGTTTATTTGCCTCTGAACCAAAAGAAGAAGAGAAAAACCAAAACAACCGCAACAATCGTAACGGCAACCGCAATAATCGCCGCAATCAAGATCGCCGTAATAATCGCCGTTCTCGCAATAACGAAAACAACGATAATGCGAAAAATACAGATGAAGAAAATGCGCGTCCAACTCGTGAGCGTGTGAATAATCGTCGTAATCGTCGTAACGTTAATGAAGAGGTTATTGCTGAAAGTGCGGTTAATTTAGCGAATGTTTCTGATGATAATCGTCAAGAAGAAAAAGCAGAGAAACCGGTAGCAGAGCGTCGTCAACGTCGTGATTTACGTAAACGTGTTCGTATTGATGACAATGCAACTGATGTAAACGAGAATGTTATTGAAGCGGTTGAAGTACCCGTTGTTGAGACTGTTCAAAATGAAGTGGTTGAAAACAATGTTGCTGATAATGCTGAAAATAAACCACGTCAAGAACGTCAGCGTCGTACTCCACGTCATTTACGTACATCGAATAATCAACGCCGTCGTCGTAATGAAGTGAAGTCACCAATGCCATTATTTGCTGCGGTGGCTTCACCAGAATTAGCAAGCGGTAAAGTATGCATCGATTATTCTGCTGTGAATGCACCGAAAGAAAATAATTTCTTATCAGTGGATGAGTTGCTTGAGCAAGAAAAAACGAAAAAAGGTGTGATCACCCCGGCAACAGGTATTGTCGTGGAGGAGAAATCAGTTGAAGCACAACCTGCGTTAGATTTCATTACTCAACCGGCAAATGAAGCGGTTCAACAGAAAGTGCAAGAATCATTAGAACGCTTGCATCATAAATCAGAACCTGTTGCTCAAGTTGCAACGGCTGAAGTTAAACCACAAGAAAAAGCTGAGCTTGCTCGTTCTTATGTGTTCACTGGTCGTGCTGGTACTATTTCAGCCGTGCCACATACAAAAGCAGCGATGACACTAGCGAAAGCACCAGATGAAGAGTCTAAACCATTCCCAATTGTAGAATGGACGGAGTCTCGCTATTACTTTAACGGTAAAGGCGCCGCAGGCCATCATAGTGCAATTAGCCATATTTATTCTGAAGCGACACAAGCAAAAGCAGAGTAATATCTCAATAATAAAAGCGGAGCCAGTAGGTTCCGTTTTTATTTTGTGTATTTTTAAAACATAGTGATTTAAAAGTAGTCAGTCAGATAATTTTTTTATTTTCTTGCTTGACGGGGTGGGGGAAAAAACGTATTATTCACCTCGCTTAAATCACGGAGGAATGGTCGAGTGGTTGAAGGCACCGGTCTTGAAAACCGGCGAGG
>ERZ772974.2416-NODE-2416-length-11400-cov-25.264522_pt1 | contig 11400 bp, 10 predicted proteins | sample MGYA00580671_ERZ772974 | MGnify/ENA primary metagenome ERZ772974 (study PRJEB29015, sample SAMEA2738065) | human oral metagenome | biome: human oral; feature: human-associated habitat; material: saliva | place: China | collected 2218 ... | reverse complement strand
AGAATATCTCTGTCGATTATGCTATTATGGAAAAGGCTGAAGAGATATTTGTATGTCCTGCAGACTTTGGATGGAGTGATTTAGGTACTTGGGGTTCGTTACTTGCGCAGACAAAGCATGATATCTATGGTAATGCTGTTATAGGAACTGATGTCCATCTCTTTGATAGTAAGAATTGTATAGTACATACAACGGAAGAGAAAAAAGTTGTTATTCAGGGTCTTGATGGCTATATTGTTGCTGAACAAGAGGGTAAACTACTTATTTGTCGTTTGTCTGAAGAGCAGCGTCTAAAGCAGTTCACAGGAGAGGGATAGGCTCATTTGTGTTCCTTTCTAATGTTCAAGGAAAGGGAGATAAGGTCAGAGTTCGAGCATATCTTTTACAGATTTGATTTCTATTGAGCATGAATAGTTTGCGTAGGTACAGGTTTTATAAACTGGTCCTACGCATATCTTTTTTATTATAGTAGGTTAATTCTGAACGTTATCATTATGGACTTTATTCATTAAAGGGCTGTTGTAAGATCGAGTCTATCATTCTGTTGATTTTATTTAGTCGTTATATAATGTGATGATAAGCTTATGTATTCCTTATGAGGATTTCCTTCACATAGAAAGGTGAGGGACGGATAGTGCTTAATAGTTCTTATCCTGTGTAATAGATCTTTAATGATTGGATTATAGAAGAGTGTTTGTCAGGTAACTTAAAAATATATATTTGTGAGTATGATACTAAAGTTTAGGTACATTATAAGCTTTGTTTTATGTTTTCCCTTTACTGTCTTTGCACAGGTTCCACGGCTTGTAAGAGTCAATCCACAGCATTATTTTCAGCGAACAGTACCTAAGGGAAACTATAGCGGACTGACATGGTTGGGTGGAGACCACTATGCTGTTGTTTCTGATAAGGCTTCAGATAGTGGGTTCTTCATCTTTCGTATACAGATAGATACTGTTAGTGGGGATATTAAAGACATTGTTAATGAGGGCTTCCGCTCGTCGGGTGAGGTGAATAAAGACGAGGAGGGGATTGCTTTCTTCCCAAAGGATAGTACGTTATGGATATCTCGTGAAGCAGATAATACGGTTTTGGAATATGGACTGAATGGTAAGCAGACGGGTAGGGGATTGTTTATTCCTTCTGTGTTTAGTACTGCTACGCCTGCATATAGCTTTGAAGCATTAACTTATAACGCCCATACCCATCGTTTCTGGACAACTTCTGAGAGTACGTTGAGGCCTGATGGCAGGCAAGCTGATGCAAAGAATCAAGTGAAGAATAGGCTTCGCTTTCAGAGCTTTGATGATAGTTTCGTTGCTAAAGAACAGTATGCTTATTTGATGGATGCGCCTGATAATCATCCTTCTGCAGCTAATTATGCAATGGGAGTACCTGCTATGGCGGCATTAGATAATGGATGTTTGCTTGTTTTAGAGCGTGAGTTCTTAGTTACACCAAGTAAGTTTGGATCGTATGTGGCCAATAAGATATATTGTGTAGACCCTATTCAATCAATGACTATCAGCCAAGATAAAGTGCTTGATACCGGTAGTCCTTATATGAAGAAAGTGTTGATTGCAACGTGGAAGACCTCTTTAAGTTTGTTTCATCAGAACCTTGCGAATTATGAAGGGATGTGTCTTGGCCCCCGCCTAATGGACGGAAGCCAAGTTATTGTGCTTTGTGCGGATAGTCAAGACCAGTATGGTGGAGTCTTAAGAGACTGGTTTCGTACGGTTGTTATTCGTTGACAGCTATGTGTCTAATACCGTTCTTACTTCATCTTCTTATGTAGCTTGCGTAAAGCCTTGTCTCTTATCTGTCGTACACGTTCACGTTTTAGGCCCATCTCTTCGGCAATCTCTGCCATTGTGTAGTGTGACCCAGTTAGTCCATAGATATAAGTAATGATGCGTTTCTCACGCTCGTCGAGTACATCCAACCCTTTTTGTATCTCATTACTAAGGATATCTTGATTAAGCTGGTCGTCTGTTTGCTTGGCATTCTCGTTCTCAAGGATGTGTTGAAGAGTAAAGTTATTGTTACTTCCTACGGGGACTGGCTGGTCAATAGACAGTGCTCGTGAGCGTATCTTCTCGTATTTATTCTTCTCGTTCTTAGGGAGCTTGTATAGTGTAGACTGTTCCTTGATAGCTTCCTCCATTGTCTTACGGATGTAAGGAGCCGCAAAGACTACAAAACGCACACCCTTCTTACCATCAAACCGTTGGGCTGCATACATCATACCGATATTTCCCTCGCTGATAAGGTCGTCTTCTCCCAATCCACGGTTACGGTATTGATGCGCCAAAGAGACGACAAACTTCAAATTAGCCTTTGTCAGTTTCTCTAAGGCCATAGCGTCCCCAATCTTTATCTTCTCGGCTAACTCTTGTTCTTCTTTATCTGAAAGGAGTTGCTCATGGGCTATCTCTTCGATGTATTTCTCGTTTGATGTCATAAAAAAGAGTTTTTATTTTATGCTATAAAACCACATTCTACTTATTTAACCTGCTTGTTATCAGCCTTCTTCTTCTTGATATACCATTTGAGAAGGAAGTAAAGACAAACAATGATAACTATGATTATCAAGCCAAACTTTATGTATTCTCCGTACTCTAAGATTTTCTCATTGAGCTGCTCCTCGGGTACGAAGGCATGCATATAGTGTCCTAAAAGAGCAAGGATACTATGCCATGCACCCGCTCCAATGGTAGTGTAGAGCAAGAACTTCCAATAGTTCATCCTTGATAAGCCTGCTGGGATAGAGATGAGATGGCGAATACCTGGCAAGAGGCGGCCTGTGATAGTGGCAACCATACCATGTTTCTCAAAGTATCTCTCGCTTTTTTCAACCTTCTCTTGGTTCAACAAGCATAAATGTCCCCATTTACTATTTGCAAACTTATAGATAATTGGACGTCCAAGATACCATCCGGCAAGATAGTTTATAGTAGCTCCTACATCTGCTCCTAAGGTGGAGAAAAGAATTACCAACCACATATCAAGATTCCCTCCAGCGGCATGATAGGCCGCAGGAGCTACAACTAATTCTGAAGGAACAGGGATAACTGTACTTTCAAGAAGCATCAAGACGAAGATGGTGCCATAGTTGAGATGACCAAGCATGGATGTGATAAAACTCATAATAGTATGTTATTTCTTTTATTCTAATGGGTTATAAAATATTAAACGAGGGATAGTCTTGCGGATTTGTCCCTTCTGGATAGAGGTCAGAAAGTACGTCAATACATTCTTCTGGGTTCTTTTCTACAGCTTGACGCAGGTACTTCTTGAACTCTCTCTTCTTTTTTAATTCATAGCAACAGCGTGCAAGAAAGCCATAGCCAATGTCCCAATCATCCCCTAAACTTGGTAAAAGGGTGCTAAAGAGATGGTAGGCATATTCTATATAACCATTGTCAAAGCTTGAACACCCCATTTGGATGATTGCCATATTCTTATCTGGTGCCTCCTCTAAAGCCATCTGAAAATGTTGTTGAGCATTGTGTATATCCCTTTTTGAGAGGTATATATGACCAATAGAGATGTCTACTAACGATTTATCCTGTTCATGACTTAGCTTCTTATAACGCTCGAAGTACTTTAGAGCTTCCTCATAGTTACCAAGCGCAAAGAGCCCATTTGCTTTATTCAAGATGGCCTCCTCATCTTCAGGATTTATGGCTATTGAGTACTCACTTGAGGTAATAGCCTCATTGATGTCGTTCCTTAAAAGTTGACTCTGTGCCAGTTGGTTCCAGTAAGGACCTGAGTAAGGATTGCTATCAAGTAATTCGTTCAAAATCAACTCACTCTCTTTATACTCTCCACGGCTCTTGAGGATGTGTGCACGAATCTCTTTGTAATCGTTCTCTTCAGTCTTATTTGAACGGTTCAACCACGTCTCTGCATACTCCATCTCCTCATAGTCAGAGAAGAGGGCAGCGACATCAAGGGCCATACCTGCTCTTTCCTCAGGGTCTATAATATCGTCATAAACATTCTTAAGGAAGCTATCAGCATCAGCAACCTTATTGTCAACGATCATTATCTCAGCCTTAAGGTATTCGTAGTCAGGGTCGTTCTTGTCAATAATCGTCTCTGCAATCTTGTTTGCGAGTTGTGGGTCCTTGTTGCACAGTAGTGCCATACGTGCTTTAAAGGTACGTGGGATAACGGCAAGAGGGTCTATTTTAATGGCCATGTCTATAGCTTCCATAGCCTCTTGATCATCACCCATATAATGAAAGAACTCCGCAATATCAGTTAGTTCCTCGGGGTCGAGGAACTCACTGCTAATATTTTCCTGCAGGTCTTCATACCTACGAAGCAACTGCTTGAACTTATCACTTTGATAGTATATATCCAACTCTTAATTTCCTTTAGTTATGCTTTAGCCTTTTTTGCCCAAGTATCTTTCAAGCCGACAGTCTTGTTGAACACGAGGTGATCAGGCGTTGTGTCTGGGTCGAGCATAAAGTATCCTGTGCGCTGGAACTGCAAGTAGTCGCCTGGTCTCTTCTCTGAAAGATACTGCTCAACATAGCATTCTGTACGCACGGTAAGGCTCTCTGGGTTAAGAAGCTCACGGAAATCACGCTCATCAGCAGATGGGTTTTCTATATTGAACAGACGGTCGTATTCACGAACCTCAGCTTTTAAGCAGTGGTCAGCACTAACCCAATGAAGCGTACCTTTCACCTTGCGGTCAGCACCTTGCATACCGCTCTTACTGTCAGCATCGTATTCTGCTTGTATCTCAACGATGTTTCCCTCTGCATCCTTGGTACAACCGGTACATCTAACGATGTAGGCATTCTTCAGTCTGACCTCTTTACCAGGTGTCATACGGAAGAACTTCTTTGGAGCCTCCTCCATAAAGTCAGCGCGTTCAATCCATAGATTCTTTGAGAAGGTGATGGTATGTGAGCCATCCGCCTCATTTTCAGGGTTGTTGATAGCCTCCATTTCCTCGGTCTTACCCTCTGGATAGTTGGTAATAACGAGTTTTACTGGGTCGAGAACAGCACTAACACGGGTAGCCTTCTTGTTTAAGTCGTCACGTACAGCAGCTTCCAACAATGCAACATCATTGAGGGCATCAAATTTGGTGTAGCCGATAGAGTCAATGAAATTACGTATAGACTCTGGAGAATAACCACGACGACGCATACCACAGAGGGTCGGCATACGTGGATCATCCCATCCCTTAACGAAATTCTCGTCTACTAATGTATGGAGCTTACGCTTAGACATTACAGTATAAGTAAGGTTTAAGCGGTTGAACTCTATCTGTCGTGGGCGGTTATCTGATAGGTTATCATCAGTGCCATCGCTCTCCTTTAAGAAATCAATAAACTTATCGTAAAGAGGGCGGTGAGGCACGAACTCAAGTGTACAGATAGAGTGTGTGACACCCTCAAAGTAGTCGCTTTGACCATGCGCAAAGTCATACATTGGATAGCAATGCCATTTTGTACCTGTACGATGGTGTGGTATTTGAATGATTCTATATATGATTGGGTCACGGAAGTGCATGTTAGGATTAGCCATATCAAGCTTAGCACGTAGCACCATACTTCCTTCCACAGCCTCAGGAGTATTCATTTGTTCAAACAGTGCAAGGCTCTCCTCGATAGGACGGTCACGGTAAGGTGATGCCGTACCAGGGGTTGTTGGTGTACCTTTCTGTGTCGCAATCTGTTCAGCAGTCTGCTCGTCAACGTATGCCAAGCCTTTCTTTATCATCCAAATAGCGAAATCCCATAACTTCTCAAAGTAATCACTTGCATAATAGATATTGCCCCACTTGAATCCAAGCCAGCTAATATCATGAAGGATATTCTCCACATATTCATTATTCTCCTTGCTTGGATTAGTATCATCAAAGCGGAGATTACAAATACCCTTATAGTTTTCTGCTACACCAAAGTCCATGCAAATCGCTTTCGCATGACCAATGTGAAGATAGCCGTTAGGCTCTGGCGGGAATCGTGTCTGAATACGTCCACCATTCTTACCTTTAGCAAGGTCTTCCTCTACCAGCTGTTCAACGAAGCTCAAGCTACGCTTTTCTTCATTGGTGTTGTTCTCTATCGTAGTCATATTTTCCTATTTATTATTATGCTGCAAAGTTACTCATTTTTTCTTGTTTATGATGCACTTTGTTCTAAATAATAATGTATATTCTTTTGTGCAGTTTGAAATTATTCATGCAAAATGCTTTTCGAGTAATGTTTTATAATGTTTTGTATATTTTCAGTAACGAAATAAAACCATTTTTCTTTATCTTTTTAAAGTGTTTAATAAAAGTGAATGTGAACGGCTTTCAGCGATAGGTGTATGTATGATAACAAATGTTTCATTATTAATAAAAAAGTTGCATAAAAGTTTGCACATATAAAAATAATGCCCTATCTTTGCAAACGTTATCCTGAATACAATCTTTTTACCTTAAAGAAACTAATACCTATTGAGATTGAATGCCCATCGCTGTGAAGCGTAGGGCATTTTTGTTTTTAGTAACTTTTTGGTTCTGTAATTTTGTTTACAGTATTTTGTAGATTCGTTTTAGGTTTCTTAAACAAAGTCTTATATTTTTCTTTATAGTTCTTTTAAGCGACTTTCTGATTTAAACTTAGGTGTTATTGTGACCATTCAAAGTACATTTTAACGCTTCGTACCAACCTTTTATTATTCATTTTGTTGTAGAATTGTAACTGATAAGAAAATAAAAGATGTTAGGAAACAATACAAAAGCAAGAATTCATGAAACATTGTGGTTTAATGACCGATTTGGTTTTAATCCACCTACCTAATTGTTTGTATTTTTTTCAATATTCCCTTATCATCTTGTATTTTGTCATATAGATATTGTAACTTTGCATAAAACTTAATTAGAATGAAGAATATATTTAAAGAACTACAACGTAAGGACCACCCACGTGTGTTGGGTGCCTTAGATATATTTAAGTTTATTGGTCCCGGTTTGTTGGTGACCGTAGGCTTTATCGACCCGGGAAACTGGGCAAGTAACTTTGCTGCTGGTTCAGAGTATGGCTATGCATTGTTATGGGTAGTAACCCTTTCGACAATTATGCTTATAGCTTTACAGCATAATGTTGCTCATCTTGGAATTGTGACAGGACTCTGTCTCAGTGAGGCAGCAGTTAAGTATGCACCTAAATGGATAGGTCGTCCTATCATCTTAAGTGCAATTCTTGCCAGTATCTCTACCTCTTTAGCAGAGATTCTTGGTGGTGCTATTGCACTACAAATGCTCTTTGGCATTAGTATTCCTACAGGCTCTGTCTTAACAACAGTGGCTGTGTTGATAATGCTTTTTACGAATAGCTATAAGAAGATGGAACGTGCCATCATTGGCTTTGTGTCAATGATAGGTCTTTCGTTTGTTTATGAACTCTTCCTTGTTGATATTCATTGGCCTGCAGCTATTGAGGGTGCATTTGTTCCAACAGTCCCACAAGGTTCTCTCTTGATTATCATGAGCGTGTTGGGAGCGGTTGTGATGCCTCATAATCTTTTCCTTCACTCTGAGATTGTACAGAGTCGCGAGATCTATTTGGAGGGTGACGAACGTATCCGTCACATGTTAAAGTATGAGTTTGTCGACACACTTTTCTCAATGATTGTGGGTTGGGCTATCAACTCTGCGATGATTCTCTTGGCAGCAAGTACGTTCTTCTCTCATGGTCAGCACGTTGATGAACTGTCTCAGGCGCAAGCAATGCTACAGCCACTTTTGGGTAATAATGCTGCGAATATATTTGCTATTGCCTTACTATTAGCGGGTATTTCAAGTACGATAACCAGTGGAATGGCTGCGGGTAGTATCTTCTCTGGACTTTTTGGTGAGTCATATAATGCAAAAGATACGCACTCTATTGCTGGAATTGTCCTCTCATTAGGTATTGCCCTTCTGATGATATTCTTTATTGGTGACCCATTTAAGGGATTGATTATCTCACAGATGTTCCTTTCTGTTCAACTTCCTTTCACCGTTTTCTTACAAGTGGGTCTGACATCTTCCAAGCGTGTGATGGGTAAGTATGCCAATAGTAAGTTGAATATGGTCTTCCTTTACTCGTTGGCGGGCATCGTCACCTTACTTAATATATGGCTCTTGATAGAGAGTATATCATAGTGTTGATGTCCTACAAGGTGGAATATTGTAAAATAAATTCACATCTTAAAAATGAATAGATGCTTAATTGCGTTCCAATTGGGCGTTAATTGAGGTCCAAAAGGGCGTTAGTTGGCATGCAACTAACGCCCTTTTGCAATGCAATTAAGCACCTTTTATGATGTGCTTTTGCAACTCTTTGATACCCTGATGGTTATGAATGCAGTCTTTTTTGATGTTTCCAAGGTAGAAGAAGCTTCTTTCCTCTCTTTTTGTGTAATGATTTTTCAAATCAGCTATAAGCGTTTTACTCCTATAAAAACCAACTTCTGAAGATTAATCCCACATTATATAATATAAAGAAGCCGGGAATGATACGACCATACCATTCCCGTCTTTTATGTTATTTGCTATTAATCTTAGATAGACTTGTAGCCGTTCGTACTGTTATGTGCAAGCAAGTCTTTCAGATTTAGCTCTCTGCCACCATGTGCTTCATAAGCTTCTCTCATTTCTTCCTCGCCCTCAGCCTCTTCTTCAGAGTGAACGAATGTAACGCACTTGTCTTTAAGCTCTGCGACTACCCAGCCAATCAGTGCGATGATTAGCAGTGCAATCAGTCCTGTCATTGGAGTTATCATAATTGATTTGTTTTTTATTTCTGATGCAAAATTACATTAAGTTTCGGAAAGGACCAAATAATCTGTTAGTTTTTAGTAACTTTGCAATAAATATAACTGTGTAAAGTTAATAAGAACAAGATGACAAGAAAAGAAAGATATGATTATACATTGAGTTATTTTCGCAAGAATGTTGGACATGTAACAACTGAACTTAATTTTGGTTCGGCATTCCAACTTCTTTGTGCGACACTTCTGTCCGCTCAGTGTACGGATAAGCGAATCAATGCGATTACGCCAGAATTGTTTCGTCATTATCCTGATGCAAAGGCGATGGCAGAGGCTACAGCCGATGAGATATTTGAGTATGTGAAGAGTGTTTCTTACCCAAATTCAAAGGCAAAACATTTAGTTGAGATGTCGAAGATGTTGGTTGAGAAATTTGATGGCGAGGTGCCTTCTGATCCTAATGCACTCGTTACGCTGCCTGGAGTAGGGCGTAAGACGGCAAATGTTATTCAAGCAGTGTGGTTTGGTAAGCCAACACTTGCGGTTGATACGCATGTCTATCGTGTAAGTCATCGTTTGGGATTAGTTCCTTCAACAGCTAACACGCCTCGTAAGGTTGAGGATTATCTGATGAAGAATATCCCTACAGAGGAGGTCTCGGATGCCCACCATTGGATATTGCTTCATGGACGTTATGTTTGCAAGAGTGCTAAGCCTGATTGCGAGCATTGTCCCTTTGATGATATCTGTCCAAAGTTGTTGGAGAATAGTAAGTTGTAGGATAGGATAGGATAGTTGACGAGTTAACGAGTTTACAAGTTAACGAGTTAATTGATGGTAGGTTTATAGTTGACGGTTGACGAGTTAACAAGTGAATGAATTGATAGTGTAAAATTAAACAAGATAAAACGCAAAAGATTATGAATACAAAGAAGATAATACACTTCTTGAAAGGTATTGCTGCGAACAATAATAAGCAATGGTTTCAGGAGCATAAGGCTGAATACGATGAGGTGAAGGCTGATTTTGAGAACGGAGTTGACCAAATAATATCTTGTTTGGCAACCTTTGATGATGAGGTTTCACACTTGACGGCAAAGGATTGTACCTATCGTTTCTATCGTGATATACGTTTCTCACCTGATAAGAGTCCGTATAAACGCCACTTGGGTGCATACATCTGCGCACGTGGTAGAAAGGCTTTGCGTGGTGGTTATTATATACATCTTCAACCGGGTAACTGCTTAGTAGCTGTTGGCTGCTATTGGTTGCCTACGAATATATTGACTTCATGTCGCAATGAAATCATGGCAAACATTGATGAATGGCGTAAAGATGTAGAGAATGAGGACTTTCTTAATTTGTTCGGACGACCTAATGAAGGTGAATGGACCGACGATAAAGTCAGTAAAAGAGGCTTTGGACTTGCAGCTTTAAAGACTGTTCCAAAGGGATTTCCGAAAGATTATGAGCATCTTCAGTATCTTCGAATGAAGGATTATTGCTGTTGGGTGTCTGTGCCCGATGACTTCTTCGAGGGCGATGGCTGGGATGAGCAGTTAGAACATATCTGTAAGACAGGTAAGCCTATGATGGACTTTATTAATAATGTGGTAGATGATTATGAATAAAAACAAATAAAGAGGAACGCAAAGGCATTCCTCTTTATTTTTATATGTACTAAAACGCTTTGGCTAATGAACCCATTAGCCAAAGAGATAATAGATTACTTCTTTCTCAACTCTTCAAGACTTGCCTTCAAAGCGGCAATCTTCTCTTCAGAGTCACTCTGCTTCTTGCGCTCACGTTCGATAACAGCTTCAGGTGCATTTGCTACGAACTTCTCGTTTGAGAGTTTTTTCTTGATACCTGTGAGGAAGCCTTCAAGATGCTTGAGCTCCTTCTCCTGCTTCTCAATCTCAGCTGCAACGTCAATCAAGTCGCCCACTGGAACTGCGAAACTATCGGTACCAACCATGAAACCTGATGCGTCACCACTCTTCTCAGTTACCACTTCAATAGCCTTCAAGTTAGCCATCTTAATGATTACACTGTTGTAAGCCTCGTAGTTGTTCTGACCGATTACGTTCAAATCGAGCTCAACCTTTGGAGCAATGTTCTTCTGATTGCGTACGGTTCTCACACCGCTGACAATCGCCTTAACCTGCTCAATAGCCTCGATGAGCTTTAATTCCTCCTTGCTTGGTGCATCAAGTTTGAGTTCGTCACGCATGATACTCTCGTTATCCTTGCGCTCATAGATGTGCTGCCACAACTCCTCAGTAATGAAAGGCATGAATGGATGCAACATCTTCAAGAGTGAATTGAAGAATTTAAGGGTTGCTTCGTAGGTAAGCTTGTCGATTGGTTTGCCATATTCTGGCTTAATCATCTCCAAGTACCAACTTGAGAACTCGTCCCAGAAGAGGCGGTAAACAGTCATCAAAGCCTCTGAAATACGATAGCTCTTGAACTGCTCGTTCATCTCAGCGTTTACTTCCTTCAACTTCGCTTCGAACCATTCAACAGCAATCTTGTTTGCTAATGGCTGCTCTGTATCAGCTGTTTCCCAACCTTGAACGAGGCGGAAGGCATTCCAAATCTTATTGTTGAAGTTACGTC